>Ga0182738_1006561_pt1 | contig 12046 bp, 12 predicted proteins | sample eDN5th30CBELigMG_FD_128876 | JGI IMG/M metagenome (GOLD analysis project Ga0182738, IMG submission 128876) | Enriched Miracle-Growth compost microbial communities from Emeryville, California, USA - eDNA 5th pass 30_C BE-Lig MG (version 2)... ...
TAGGCCTATCCTGATTTTGTGTTGACTAACGTTTACCTTGGAATTTTCAATTTTTCCGAAGAGGCGTAAAAGAAAAAAAACAGAAGAAAGGACAAAAATTTTACAAGTTTGCAGTTGCTGGACTAACCTCATTTTTTCCTCTGATTTTAGCAAATTGCAAAAATAGGGAAAAAATTCTTATTCAGAAAAAAAAAAATAGCAAAATAAATTTTTCATCAAACTCTCCAAGAGAATTCAAAAATAAGAAATCATTGAGCATGACAGTTGCAAATGTGTACTTGCTGATGGATGAATTGACACAAAGAGAAAACTTATTAAAATTAAAAATTCTCTTCAATTTCGAAATAAAACCCTCTTGTGAAGCATTCAAATTCCTTTTCTCGAATTTTATCTAAGTATGAGCGTCCGAGATACCTCTTTTCGATTGAACTTTTTGGTAGAGACAAAGAAATTCGAATTTTTTTGTCAGACAAAAAATTTAAAAGAAGATTTCAGAAATTTTGCCCCGAGAAAATCAAGTTTTCCTCTTATAAATTGAAACAACGATAGAATTTTCTTCAACTGATGACATGAATTGCCAATTTCTGAAATCATTTATTTTTCGTTCCTTCCAGAAAGTGAAGCTTATATTCTTTACCAATGAAAAATTTAGATTTCAAAAAAACCCAAGAAAAAGAGTTTTCCAAGAATTTGGGAAATTTGCAAAAATTTTTTCAAAGAAATTGAGTCCTAATTTTTTTTATTTGAAAAGGGAAAATTTGGCATTTTTATAAAATTGATATCTGATAACAAAGGGAAACTTTTTTTTTCATAAACATTTGACAAAATACTTTGAAATTCTTCGGAATAATTTTTTGAGGGACTTGATTGAGAGGGCGATAAGATTTTGTTATTTTTTTCTCCTCCTCAAAAATTTAAAGAAAAAAAGGAAAGATATGAATTTAGATTTGATTTTTTTTTGAATGAAAGGAATAATATGATAATTTGAAATGCTTTCTCAAAATGTGAATTGAATTAAAACATGCAAAATTAATTTGATTGATAACATAATAGTTAAACTTAAATAAAATGCAAGCCGCTGCTGCTGCCCAGAAAAGAGCCTTTGTCGGCATCGTTGGAGCCCTTTCTAGTGTCGCTGCTTATGGAGCCTTCTGGCAATTGAGAAAATACCAAGAATCTAGCAACCGTTGGAGCAAAGTCTTTTCCGAACTCGATGAATTCAAGGCCACCGAATTGAGAGGACAAGATGCTAAATACTATCCTTGGGTCAGAGGAAGCTTGAGTGATTGGGAATATCGTTTGGTTAAATTACAAGGCTACTTCAAGGAAGAAAGATTCTTTGTCAGAAAGACCAAGGACGGCAGAACTGGATACTGCGTCTTTGCTCCCTTTGTCACCGCAATGGACGATTACGATTTGAAGAAGGACACCAACGCTAACCCCATGTTGGAATACGGCATTATGGTCAACTTGGGTTGGGTTCCCATTGAAAATAAGGACGATATCGAGATGGGTTCTGAACCAATTCCCCCTCTTGTAAATTTAAGAAAAAACTTTAAGTAAAACTGCATAGGACGCCACCGAGGGTTCTGAAGACCTTGATCTTCTTGCCGAAGACAGACACACCTGTAGGTTTCCTTGATTTGTAGAAGGCCTAACTTTTTGTAGTGCTCGCCAACTATCCCGAAAACTTTATTGAAGAACATGTTGTCGGTTTGACCGAAGTTGTCGGAATTGTCAAAAGAGGAGAGAATAAAGATCTTCTTAAGGGACATGTCAACTTCCCTTACGAAGGAGTTTACCAATATATTGATCTTCCTTTCATGGCTAGATTGTTCAGACTTTTCAATTACGAAAGTGCTTCCCAAGCCTACATTGAAAGAATGGTTCCCAGTTTGGAAGAAGAATCTGAAGGTTTATACCCCGTTCCCGCTACTAAGGACACTTTCTTCAAACCTCCCTCAATGCCCAGAAAACATTTGGAATCTGCTTCACTTTGGGGAGGCGCAAGTCTCGTCGGTTTGGCATCTATCTTACTCTATGGCCTTAAGTAATGAATAAAAATATCTCTATACCAATTCATACAATCTAAACATATAAATTCAATTGGATATATTGAATCACCATTCGAATTTCTTTTATAATCATTTCATTCATGATGCCCTTTTTTTTCTTCTTCTTCAATAGGAAAAAGATAATATTGATATAAATTTTTAATTCAGAGATGAAGAAAGGTAATTTTCAAGAGAAGAAGGAGAAAGATTTTTTTTTTCAGATTTTTTTTTGTTTGAATTTCTCGGAGGACCTAATAATTTATTGAGTTGGCAAAACAAATTATTGAACATCATTTAAAATTATTAAGATACAGAGAAGATCCCATAAATACAATCACATTCCAAAACTCTTGGCTGCCATTTTTTGTTACAATAAATAGCAGCTCTTTATAGATTTTCAGGCAGGCACTCAAGCAAGCAAGGAAGCAAAAACTTCGTTTTTGAGAATTTAACAAAGAAAATTGGTTTTCAATTACTACTTTTACCCGATAATTATTCGTTTTTCTTGGAGTCAGTGGTGTCTTGAGGCTCTGCTTCAGTTCTTTCAACTTTTAATTTTTTTTGTGGAATGAGTCCTTCTTCACCTCTATTTCCTTTTTGTGTGAGTTTGAAGCCAGTTTTCTGAGGTTTGGCAGCTTCATGATTTTTAGTTTTTTGAGCTTCTTCTTGGTTGACGACGTGGGGATCGTGTCTTAGGACGATAGGTGAGGCCAAGTTCCTATTGACTTTGAAACTGCTTTGTCCCTGCTCATCAGTAGGAGAGGTTTTATTTTTACCACTGGTAGATTGGAAACCACTGGAAGGTTTCTTCTCTCCTTTATCGCCGCCGATTGAAGTTTTGCTTTCTTCGATCTTCATGGGCTCTCCTGCCCCAGTAGAGGGATTTTTTTGGGTGTTGAGGAGAGAAAAGGATCCAAGAGGGCTGGGAGCGTTTATGTTTTGTTTCAAGGATTGGAGAGGTCGATTAGGGAAGAATGAGCTTCCTTGGGCAAGGGGACTTACAATATTTCCAGTTGGTGGAATGAGTTGCTTTGATAATAAGGAGCTATTAAGATCGCTTTGTGATCCCTTTGGTGTAGTGCTTGGCGTTCCAAATAACTTTGAAGGAGCTTGAGAGCTTGCACTGTTGCTCGGTGTAGTTCCTGCAATCTGAGGAATCATTGGTTGTAAAGAAGGAATGGAGGTTGGGATAGTTCCAGGTTGGGCTGATGCGGTTGAGGAACTATTCATATTAGTTTCATCTTGCTTTAATTCTGTGAGAGGGGTGAGATTCACAACGCCTGTATTCACAGTTGTGTTTGGGGTTTCGGAAGTGCCCTTGAGAGATTGTTGAATGATTTGAGGGAAAAAGAAAAGTGGCTTTTCTTTATCGATGTCTTTCATAAATGAAAGTGTAAATTTATGGTGTTTAAATTGAACTCTAGGTGGTAAAGAATAAGTTTGAGTTGGTTTTAAAAATTATTACTCAAGAGGATTATTGGTTTTATTTTCAGTTTGAGCAACAACAATTTGTTTACGATTTTGAGCAAGTTGGAAATTAGGTTGAAGTTCGAGAGCTTTGTCATACATAAGAATTGCATCATTTGGTTGACTGCTCAGCTCGAATAAACAACCCATATTGAAGAAATTCTCTGCACTCTTTGGATTAAATTTCAGAGCATTTGAAAAGCATTCATGAGCAGATTTCAACTAATTTTGAGAAGTTAATAAAAAAAATCGTCTTTGATTGTACTTGAGTCAATTCTGAGAAGAGGATACCAAGAGAGCACCAAGTTGTTGAATTTGAAGAGTCTTTGGAGATGCATTTATGGAGGCAATCGTAAGCTTTATTATGTTGGCTAAGTTTCAAGAAGCAGCGCGCTTTCATGTAATTTGTATTGTGGTCCTCATCGTTCAACAGCCCAGCCTTATTGAGATTGTCCAATGCATCATTCACTTTGTCAAGTTGGAAATTCAACCAGCCAAGACATTGTAATGCACGATAATTATTTTCATCAAGCATCAAAGCATACTTATAGGTTTGCATAGCTTCATTCATCTGTGAAGGATTTGATTTTTTAAAAATAGAATAAATTGTTGATATACCTCATTCAACTCTTCTAAACCTGTGCCGATATGACATAAAATGTCAACCATTTTGCCTACAGGAAAAGATCCCAAGAGGATAGAATTTGTCAACATCTTTAGGGAGAACTTAGTCATCAGGTTGAACAACAAAAATTACTTTTATTCCCTCTTGGTAGTCACCACGAACTTTCATAATAACTCCGAGATGGTAAAGGATTTCTCCTTTGAGGTTAGTGCTCGGATTCAATTTTAAAGCATTTTTAAAAGAAGTTTCAGCATTTTTCCAGTCTTCAATCTTTTGATAAAGTAATCCTATTCCAAACCACAATTGATCATCTTTCTATGTGAAAACATTAGGTTTAAGCATAACAAAGGATTTTGGTACTTGACTTTCTGGTGTTATTCCTAAGGCTTGCTGATAACTTTGGAGGGCTTGGTAGTTATCTTCAATCATGGCAAAACAGTGGCCCATGGCTATCCAAGCAGCGGAACTTTTACTGTTGAGCTTCACAATTTTATTATAAATGGAAATGGCCTAATGGGAGTCTTTATGGGGATAAACCATCAGCAAGGTACTTGTTTATAGTCTTCTTTAGAGGCAAGACTTTGAGCATTTTCAAAAAGGGATTCAATTTGCTTTTTCGTTTCTTCTGAGGCATCGTCTCCATAAAGAATTTCTCTAGATTAAGTTTAGTTTTTCAGGAGAGCAGAGTGAGTGTTACCTTGATTTAAGACTGGTAGGTTTTGTGGGTTCTTCAACCTGCATGGCATCAGGATTTTCTAGGGAGGCTGGAGCATCAGAAGGCTGTTGTGGGATATGAGATGAGTCAATGTGCATAAAATATAGAAAATACATTTTCAGTCTGTATGGCAGAGGCTTTGGGATTTTTTCCTGGACTTTGGGTTGGCTTGGTGATTCCTTGAGGTTCCGAAATATCTTGATGAAGGATTTAGTGACGAAAAGTTAATATTATACTTTCGCTCAATTGTTCTTTTTCTGTTTGTTTTTCTGGAGTAGCGTCAGACTCCTTTGGGGAGGAATTTTTATCTTTAGAGCTTTTGGAGGGCTGGAAAGAGGAGGTCTGGTTGGCAGCTTTTCTTCGAGGACGACTTGGTTCCATTTTGTGTCGAAAACCTTTGATTATTTTGGTAAATCAAATTTAATGTTTTGAATGCTAAAATTGTTCAATAAAATCTCTAATTTATTTGTCTGGGAGTTCTTTGATATTTTTACTATTAATGTAAAGATTTAACATCATGAATTTTTCATCAAAAGATCATAGAGGCAAATTTTATTTGAAAATTTCAGATTCGGGAAAATTAATTTTTCTTGAGCAAAATAGGATTTTACAAAAAAAAATATAAATATATTTTTACAAAAATAAAAATCGAAGGTCGGGGAAAAAAGAATGATGAGAATTTTTTAAATATCCGCTCCGCAAAACATTGCCAATAAATCTGATTCAGCATTTCCCTAGTTGAAAAATTATGAAAGAGAAAAATCGGAAGAGTTTACTGAGATAATAGCTTCTTTAATTGCTTGAAGAGGAATTTCTTCATCTTGACTGATATTTACGGAGGAGAAAATTAACCGAGTAAAGTATTCACAGAGATCATCCAAAAATTGATCTCCTTCATCAGTGACGAATTTCTTCAAGCAAATTTTGGCTAACTTGAAAATTTCCTCCTTTGACAAATTACCATTTCCATCCTCATCTGCAATCTACGAGAGGTTAACGAAATGGGTTTTCCACAAAAAAAATACTTTAATGAAGAGATCAATTTTATCTTTCATAGTCTTGGCTCGAATAACAACCATAGCATTGATAAATTCATCCCAATTCAAGAATCCTAGATTGAATTACGAGAGGAAAAAAATTATTGAAGAACCTGAGAAGTTAAAATCGATGGTGTAAAAGATTTTCTCAGCGACTTCATCACTTTGGAGAAAGACTTGATAGATACCATTTTTGAAGCTATAATAATCAATGCCATCATCAAGATCTATGATATCAAGTTAGTAAAATTTTTTAAAAGAGAGATACTATATTCTCTGTGGCGTTGGGATGTGACTTCACAAAGGGCTTTATATAGAATGTAGATGGAATGCAATTCTCTTCTGGAAAGCTTTTTTTCTTGCATATTTTTGGGAATATTTTTGAGGAACAACTCTTTATTGAATTTATGAAGTTTTTCAATATCGACTTTCTTTTTGTTTAAACACTTGATATTTTCAGAGATAAAGTTCTTCTGGACAGCCTGTTCTTTGAGTTTAGGATCATCGAGTAGGTTTTCGTCAAGCTGATTAATTTCCAAGTCTTCAAGGAGTTTTGATCTGTGACTACTCGAGACATCAGGTTTTTTGAGAGCATCTAAGATTTTCTTGATTTCAAGATAATCCAATTTCTTTTTAGCTCTTTGCATTCTCTTTAATAATGTATCTAAAAGTTCTCCAATATTCGGGAATTCTAATGAATTTAAAAAGAAGGTTCAACGCAGGAATAATTACTTGAGAGTCTTTCAGCTTCAAGGCCATCCTCATCATCTCCAATATTTTGTAAGGCATTGTTATCATCTCTTTCTTCAGCCTCAATTTCAGTACCTCTGAGGCCAGCATTATAACAATCACAGATGGCTTGATATAAAGAGAAACGTTCATTTTCAGTAAGATGGTCATTTTGCTCAAGATATCTCTGGATTTTAGCTTCTCTTTCTTCTGGGGTTTCGGAAACTGGTTGATGATCCAATCGTTCTGTGATAACCTTATCCAGATAGGAAGTACTAGTTTTAGACAGTTCTTCACCATCATGGTATCTAAACGACGTTCTAGAAGTTGTTTGCTGTTCTTGAGCAGGGGTAGCCTCAGCTATATAGGTGGACTTTCTGGGGAAAAATCTGGTGATAGTTTCAGAGAAGTTTTTATTTTGAGGCCTAATGATGGAGAAATAAATATTTAAAAGTGATGAGGTAGTGTACGTGCTTGTTTCCAGGATCTTTCCAAGTTGTTCAGAATTCAACTGGTCTCCGTCATCGAAAATTTGGAGGACATCTTTATACTTCTCTTGTGTCATTTTCTGACCACTGACAAATGAAGCCATTCGACTTCCAATATGACTTTTGCTGTAGATCACAATATCTTTTTTGGTGCCATATTCGTAGAAATCTCTCACAAGGTCATTTTGTATAATGTTCTCGACTGTGGCCAGTTCAGTTTGGTTACCTAAAAAGACTTTGAGTTTGAGAGGACCAAAGAAGTTCAAACTTATAACAATGATATTTTCAGTTCTTGGAATATGTGCTAACTCATAAACAGCAGCCCCGCTCAAGAGGTAGATGTATTTGAAAGCAGTATTAAGCCTTAGTTTCTTGACAATTTCATCAACTTTGATGTTAAACTCAACGTCAACTCTGGAGATTTTCCCTCCATATTCTCTCTCTATTTCTCTTGAAACAAAACAGTATTTCAGTGGCTCATTAGGATTATCAACAACAGCAAGCAGTTTATCTTTATTGAGGACAATGAGCTCTTCATTAGTTAAATGTTTGGTATTCATGATTTTTTTCTGGCGTTGTTCAATCTGGATATTGGATTTGTATTTGGCTGTGACATCCTTTTTGATTCTGAAGGCTCTGGTCATTTTATCGTCTTCGAAGCCATATTTTGTTTTTCCAAACTCTGAATAAATGCTACTCAAAGAATCTTGCTTTTTAAAGACATTTGCTGTTTTTGGTTTTCCAAGTAATCTATTCTCATGTAAAACCAAATTTGAAAAGGTGTAAATTTTACTCTTTATTGTCAACTTTTTTGAGGGCTTCTTTAGCCAGTCTTGCTGGTTCAGTTTCAATTCTTCCCTGGAAGAAAAACCCATTTTCACTTTCTGTTGTGTATCGAGTTGATCTAAGACCATTGGATTGACTAGTGAGTGTAGTGTATGGCCTTCTTGTGGTGCTAGCGGTGTGAATCTTGTCATCTATAGAATTAAAGATGATGTTTGAGAGAAAGATTTATACGTCGAGTCCCAATCAAATCGTTTTGATAATCAAGGTCCAAATTTTTTGAAGTTGAAGCATTTGTTGTAGTCTTTAAATTGAAAGTGAAGTGCGAAAGAGGTACTTTCTCTTTTTTGAGATCGAACTGAGGTCTGGTAAAATCTTTTCTGGATTTTTGTCTCGATCCATAGGCATCATCTCCAAATGTGGTGACTGGGTTTTTATAAAAGTTTGTCGAAGTAACACGAGTAGTTGAGCCAAAAGGCGACGCTAAATCGCGGACATAGGAAGTATCGTAATCATTAAAAGTCCTCAATCGTTGCTGAGATGAAAAGTTGAAAGGTCTGGATTCCTCTGAAATCATTCTCAACTCATGATCAGAATATGAACTTGAACCAATTTTTTGAGCCCAGTTTTGTTGGAAATGGTTTTTTGTTTTATTGTTATTGTTGTTGGTGAAAAAAGAGGGACCTCTAACAGTTTCTTTGCGAAAGCTTAGAATCTGTTCACTTTTCGGAGCCTGAAACAATTTAGATTGATGTTTCATTTAATCTCAAAATAAATTATATAACTACATTTAATGAAATCTTCTATAGAAACTCGCTCGTACTAAAGGGATAAATATCTAATTTCTTTGCAATTAAATGCCTAAGTTATCGAGAAAAATAATGTAACATTTTTCTTGGAAACCCCATAGTTGATTTTTTGAAGTTTTTAAAAATAGGTATTGACATCTGGTGAAGAAGCAAGTTGATTTAAGCTTTCGTTGACACATTTCTTTGTTTCATTTGTTATTTTGTTGCACCTAAGTAGGTAAATGACGAGGTCATTGAAAATGAGGAAGTTACGATCCAAAGTTGAGTGTGATTTGTTTTAAAGTTATGAGATTCTTGAGGGCTTCACTTATGCTACGAATTCCCTTGTCTGTAATTTGGTCACACCTGTGGGAAAATAAATTTAATTTGAGAAAGTCTTCATACCGCGGAAAAAAAAGTTTGATATATGATAAGGAATCAAGTTGATTTAAGCTTTCACTGAGATGAGACCTTCATCACTGATCTTTTGACAACTAGGGATAGTTAATGCCAACGCTTTGGTTGTAATCAGTTACTTGGAAAAAGATAAACAAATATATTTTAAAGAATTGAGTTGTTTCAATGTGAAGCTCAGACAAAGAAGTCCACAATCATCAATCTGAGTATAGCTTGAAAATATTAAAATAAATTTGAGATTATTTAATACTCTCCAAAGTTCAGAGTTAGATTTTGCAAAGAAGTTAAGCTTCCTAAACTTTGACTGATTTGACTGAGCCCATTACTTGTGACATGATCACAGCTACGGGAGGATGAGGAATAAGTTTATTCAATTCAAGGGATTGATTACCATGAAAAATTTATATTTAAGGTTTGTAAAGAAATAAATCCTTTTAACTCTTGACTAAAAATGCGCAGTCCTTCATCTGTAACTCTTGTACAGCTAAAAAAATGATTCAGAATATCTTTCAGGGGAATGATCAACTTGCGAAAGTTGAAATTGATAATTTGTAAAGAGTTGATTTTATTTAAATTTTCAGTTGAGTCTTTGGATCCCCATGTCAGTTACTTTGTCACAACTGGAGAATAAGGAATTCTTATTTTTCAAATGGCTTACCTTTCAAAGTTGAAATTGAAACTTTTCAAGGTTTTGTTGGATGTTTTGAAGTTTTGGCTAAAACTGCACAAACCTGCATCTGTTATTTTGGTACAACTAAATGCGAGATGAGAATCATTTATTGCCAAAGTTCCTGACAAGCTAAAATCAAGGGTGAGAGTGTCCAAGGCTTTGAATTTTCTAAGACACTTCCAGAGACTTTGGAGCCCTGGATCTGTAATATTCTCATTCCTAGGGTGATGAAATTGACAGGAATTTTCTTTGTTACCATGCAAATACAAAGCGAAGACTTTTGAGAGAGTTAAGTTTCTTTAAACCTGTAAGAAAATTCTGCACTCCTACATTTGTGATTTCTTCACAGCTGAAATTTTTTATCCTCAAAACTGTGTTTCGCCTTTCTTTACCTTTCCCAGTCAAGGGTCGCACTTTTTAAGCATTTGAGCTCCTTCAAACCTTGACTGAATTTGAGTAGCCCTGAATCACTGATCTTCCTACACCTTTTCTTGGGAGTAAATTTTAACAGTCGCAAAATCTCTTTACCCTGAACAATCAAGATGGAGTTTTTGAACTTTCTTGATTGAGGTTATCATTTTTGAAAGCACTTTTAGTCGATTATTATTGGTTGCAGTCCTGTAATATTTCATTTTTCTCAAAATATCTCTCATTCTGTACCCTCTTATAAATTTGCAAACCGTTTCCTTTATTTTCTTTTTGGCTTGTGCGCCAGAATCCACCTCTTTGATTATTATTTCATATCTCGAATCTTAACAAACAGCCGGAGTGAATTTCTACTTGCTTTTTTGATGGGCAAATTTTTGAATTTGAGGTCGTATCGTTCTTTCATCACGAAAGAAGTTTGCATTTCCAGCATCTTTTAAAATCATCTGACATTGAAGAGCCTTTGGAGCAATAGATTACCTTGAGGTGTTTTGAGTTGTTTGAAATTGAAATTTCACAAATTGTTTTTTCGAAGCTTGATTCAATATGAATTATAAAATTTCATTCTGAAAGATAATTCTGTAAATTTTCCGAAAAAAACTGATTTCTTCTGAAACTATATTTCAATCAAAGAACCAACAAGAGACACTCTAAAATTGATTCTTATGAACCTTGTGAATAAATTTCTGAAATGAAAAACATTTTAGGAGCGAAAGAAATTTTAAAAAGAGGAAATCAGAAATCAAGAGATTTTGATGGTGTGAGACTTGGCTGGGGAGAGAAAATGTTTTTGGATGATGAGTTTTTTTAACAATACCTAAATCGATCAGTTTGAGAATAATCTTTGTTCTTGTCTGCATGATAAAGATCTGGTTTGAATGTTGTTTATCGAAAGTCTTTAAAAAGAAAAAAATTCTCGAGAAAAAGATTCTCTCAAAAAGAGTTTTTTTTCGATTTTAAGAAAATCCTTGGCTCCAAAATTTTTCCACTTGATTTGAAAAATTCGAAAATGGTGAAATTGACTGATCATAAATTGTGAGTTTTCTAATGAAGAAGTGCCTTGAAAAATTTAGAAATTTAGATCCAGGACTCTGAATTCTTGAAAATAACATTTATTGGAGTCAAGGTGAACTTCGTGATATCATCTTGATTGGTCTCATGCATGATTCATGTCCACTTCTCGAAGCCTCTTTATTTTTTTTTTTTTGAATCCTGGTGACAATCATCCTAACTTCTGAACTCGTATTGAGAGGGATTAGAAAAATGGTTTGGATCATTAAGAAAAAAATGATTTGAAGTTTTTTTTAGATTGAGTATTTTTCAACCCTCATCTAAAACAATGCACACACCATCTACATGTCACGAAAAGAGACTCCACGATCAGATAAGCTAAAAATGAAATTTTTTGATAACTATTTTGGAAGCCTCGGGTCAATCTAATTTTTTTTAATTAATTGTACTTGACTTGTTTTTTTGGTTGTGATATTTTGGGATGAACTTTGTACATGGTGGTCTGTAGCTCCAAATTCTGAATCAAAGGTTTCTGATAGAGAGCTGTTGCTGTTGCTTTTTTTTTAATTGAGTCCTCAGACTCGGCAATCCATACGACTTACAGGGGTGGCAAGATAAAAATTCGGTACGTTTCTGTCTATAACTTTTTAACGGGGCCCCTGATCAACATACCCCCCCCCAGTGAGGGGCTCTCTGTACCTTGCAAAATCTTTTGATAGGTAGGTTAGGTGGTCTTAGGGGCCTGGCCTTGGAGCTATCAGCAAAATGAAATTTCCTAAATATTCCCCCCAATTTTCTTGGTGCATTTTTTTGGCCTTTTTTTGAAATGACTTTGA
>Ga0182738_1006562_pt1 | contig 12046 bp, 10 predicted proteins | sample eDN5th30CBELigMG_FD_128876 | JGI IMG/M metagenome (GOLD analysis project Ga0182738, IMG submission 128876) | Enriched Miracle-Growth compost microbial communities from Emeryville, California, USA - eDNA 5th pass 30_C BE-Lig MG (version 2)... ...
CTGGATCGATCACCGCTCCATCAGGAGAAGATATCAAAGCGGTAAGTCCGCATTTATTGTTTATGATCTTATTCCCTGGTGTCATTGCGTTGCTTGGGTGGAACATCGGGGTGAGTCTATTATCCCCATTAAATGCTTTACTGTTTATTAATTTTGTTCCTGTTACAACACTCTTCATTTCGGTTATTCAAGGGAATCCCGTAACGATATTCGATCTACTTGGAACAGCCTTTATCATCATTTCCCTATTGTCTAATAATCTATTTGTAAGGATGTTGCAAAAGCAGAAGTCAACACAGCCTGTAAGAACAGGCTTGCGTGAGCGTGTATCTTAATTTACAATGCAAGCAGAAAAAAGTAACGAACCACTTATCCCTTGATTCGGGGGTGGGACAGTTACTTTTTTTGTTCGGCAATCATTTTTTGAGTTTAAAATTACCATAATCAATAACGATGATCCTCCCATTTCTTAGACGTAAGTTATCCACCTTCGGTTTATTGTTGCGAATAATATCTGATGGCTTAATCCCATGTTTTTTAAACTTACGTTTTAGTTTTAGCAACTTTTTCTTGTACTTTTTCGAATCCGGAAACCATGTATGTTCTTTTTTCATGATGACCCAACCCCTTCCATGATCGAATACCTTGGCAAGGTGTTTTCTTATGGAAGATGAAGCCTTTTTATATATTTTCACTTCTTTTTTGTTACATTTAATCCCTTTAGGTCTCTTAGCTACCTTTAACACCTTATCGTGACTAATATCATAAACTACTCTCCACTTTCCTGATCCTATTACTCTATTCCTTTTTATAAGGTGTTTAATCCTCCCGCTCAATTTTTTGTAAATACTGCCCTTAATTCTATTCCCCATACTTCCTATCACCTCCTACTCTTCTATATTTTATTCAGGTCAAAGCTATTAGATAAACATATTTTAGCGGATTATTTGCCATACCAATATGTTCATAATTTGTTAATAAATAAATCATACGCAGATTACATCTTCTTACTATAATTCTCTGAAATCATACAAAAAGGAGACAAAGGTAGAAGATGAAAATAAATCATTGGAGAAAAAAAGCAACCCTGTTATTACTTACCTTCAGTTTAGCATCTTTGCCTGGAATGATATCTGCAGCAGAACAGCCGGAGATGACGAGTGTCGTGATTGATGGAGAAAAATTAGAAACAACTACACTTTCACAGAATGGACATATGATGGTCCCTGCTTCATTTTTGAGTAAAACAGGAGCTACAGTAGGTTGGGACGAGCAAAAACAGGCAGTGGTTTTGCAACGTGAGAAGAGCCAGTTAGTCCTTCCATCAGGGAAGAGCCATGCTGCATTGTATCTCGAAGACAAAAATAAATGGAAGCGGGATGAGCTATCTTTAACGACGATCAACCAAACTGATGCAACCTATATCCCCTTTCGTTATGCCGTTGAGACTCTGGGAATGAGCGTTCAGTTTGATCCTGCCCAGGAAACTGTCTCGATTCATACAACCGTTAAACCAAAACGGAATCAGAACGAAGACATAGAATGGCTATATCGAATCACCGAGGCAGAAGCAGGCGGAGAAGGTTATAAAGGAAAGGTCGCCGTTGCCGCCACGATACTTAATCGCGTAGAGAGTCCCGATTGGCCCAATACCATTAAGGACGTTATCTTCCAAGTGGTGGAAATAAACGGAATTAAATACTATCAGTTTTCGCCAGTTAAGGACGGAAGAATTCACAAAGTCACCGTAACCGAGGAAACGAAAAAGGCTGTTCAGGAGGCATTAAATGGAAAAGACCCTACCAAAGGTGCCGTCGTTTTTTACAACCCGAAAAAAACGGACAATAAGTGGGTCAGATCAAGGGAAGTAATGAGTACGATTGGTGCTCATGTATTTGCACAATAAAGATGGGTTGGTCAGATCCCCCTGGAGGCAGTCTGTTAGGGGGGAGTTTTTACTCCTATTTTTGGAAAAGCGGCTGGAACGGGCGAAATAGGGGGAGAAATTCCTAAGTAGGCTCGTAAACAATTTTGGCATCCGTTTTGAGTAAATAGGAGAAGATTCTACCCCTATTTCACTATATTGGGGGTGAATTTTTGAAATAGGGGGAAATTCTATCCTTATCTTTGGCGGTTGCTCACTAAAACATACCCTATTGGGTATGTTGGGGGTCACCCCAAAAAATTTGACCGTAAACCCTATAAAAACGACCGTAAATCTATTGAAAACGACCGTAAATAAAAGAATGAGGGGAAAACGAGATTGCTTTTGGGTATCATTTTCCTAATCTCTGTCTTTTTTTAAGTAAAAATAAAAGTAATTCCACTAAAGTTGAACAAATCCTAATGGATACCCCTACCTAACTCCCATTCAATTCTTTTTTTACAGTAACGACTAAAGTATCGACCGTAAAGACCAAAAAAATGACCGTAAGTCCATTAAAAACGATCGTAAATTCTAAATTCCAAACTGAGCGCATCGTCGTCTGCGATCAATAAAATAACCCACCCAGTATCCGTATAAACAAATACGATTACTCAGTGGGTGAGGGTTCTAAATTTAATTAATATCTATTTCGTCGTGATGGTAATAGTGATTGGTGCCTTAATTGTAGTTATCGCCTGGGTGTCATTTTCCATATCTGAATATGTATAGTCCCCATTTAAGGTTTGTCCAAGTTGCGGTGTTACTTATTCCAACTCCTAGTCCAGTAGTGGCTGAACAATCACGTTATATTCAACACTCACTGTCCCTCCATTACCATCATCAGCTGTTACAGTAATGGAAGTTTCCCCTTCTCTTTCACCTATCATATAAAAACCACCGTCTTCGTAACCGTTAGCTACATTTTCATCACTTGAAGTGATTGTATAAGTAAGAACATCGCCATCTTGATCCCAAAAAAGTGAATCCAATTCAGAAGCTATAAAGTAGGGCTCACCAATACTTAATAATATTGGCTTAATGGGTCTATCCCCTACTAATATAGGATCGTGATTAACTGGTTGTGGAAAGCCGACATAAACTTTGAATGTTGTTTTTTCCGTACCACCCTTTTTATCATCTGCTGTTACGGCTATAGTTGCTTCCCCTTGGTTAATGGGTGTAAGTTTAATCTTGTTCAAACCATTCTCAGAATAAACCTCTGATGTAACGGTCTCTACATGATCCGAAACTACGGAATAGGATAAAAGATCTCCATCAGGATCAATAAAGTGATCGTCTATTTCAACATATACTGTATTACCTATAGAAAGTTCTTTATCCGAAATTTCGCTAACCACTAGAGGAGAACGATTAACTGGTTTACTATCGTTGTCATCATTGTCACTACTGTCGCTACTTCCCCCACCTGAATTTGATCCACCGCTCAAAGGTGATGAAGGATTTACTTTTTCTGTTTCCATTTCTTTTGAGGATCCACTAGAAGTGCTCTTCTTTTTGTACTCTACGCGGATTTTACCGCCAGAAGGAAGGTTTTCTACATTTATCGAAACGCTTTTCTTATCTTCAGAAAGGGTTACATCCCCTATGGTAATAATTTCCCCATTCTCGTCTACTAGTACTATGTCTTCAGGTAACAACTCTAGAAGTTCTTTTGTAAAAGTTACCGTTATGGTTTTGTTGTCTACCTGTGTCACTTTATCTATTTTCGGACTAGATTCATCTTGAACCTTTAAAAACTTTGACGCAACGACGGCCACGGCTTGGCGTTCTGCATTACCCTTAGGATTAAACTGAGCATCCCCCGTCCCATTTATTAACCCCAATTCAACAGCAGCTGCAACGGCATCTTTAGCGTAATCAGCAATCTGCCCCGCGTCAGAGAAAGGTAAGTTTTTCCCTACTGTGTCAACACCTAACGCTCGAACAAAGATAACAGCCATATCTTGACGAGAAAGATTGGCTCCAATTCCAAATGTGCCATCTCCATTGCCTTTTATTAAACCTGCTTTGAATGCAGCTTCTACATATTTATAGGCATAATGTGAAGTTGGAATGTCTGAGAACGTTGCTGTCTCAGGCGCTTTACTAACATCTAAGTTCAAAGCTTTTGCTAAAACAATAGCAAAATCTTGTCTAGTAATATTACCTGTAGGATCAAACCTTCCATCACCTTTACCGTTTATAATACCCTTTTCGACCAAGTCCTGGATTGCATCTTTTGCGTATGAGTTGTTGATATCAGCAAGAGATGTTGCTGCAAAAGCATTTATCGAAAATGAAGACAATGCTAAAAGACCGCTTAACAGCAAGTTATTTATTACTTTAAAGACTATTCTCTTTTTCAACTAAACCTCTCCTTCTCCTAGTAAAAAGTAAAAATACTATCTTATTTTACCAATAGGTTCGCATAATTCAATAAATTTTATAAAAAATAATTTTGCATGAGCTTCTATCCAAGCACTTGGGGGGCCAATCCCACACCTATGGGCTAATGACCCCTCAGCGAGGTGACGTGCGGATGCTTTGGAAAAATTATTTACTCTTTCTTTTGTAATAAAAACACCCGGCTGAAAAACAATAAAGAGCAAACAATAAACAAACTAACCATCCCAAATCCTATATCAAATGGTGTAACACTTCCTTCCACTACTTTCTTGGAGATATCATAGTAAATAGGAAGCACTTGGGATAGGGTCAAAAACAAAATAACAATATTAAGGAAGAAGCTCATTCGATTCGTCCGACGTGCCGTATAGACATTTATTAGATCCTCTAGGAATTCTTTGTTAGTCCGGTATATCTCAATTTGTTCATGTATTTTCAGGCCATTTACAAAAGAGCTTACTACAGCCCTTGTAGCACTATACTTAAAATGGTTGAGGTTCCATAGAAACATCGTTTTTGCAAAGTTTAGGTTCAGTTCTTCAATTACTTTTAAAGAAATATCTGACTTCCTATTTAGTTCATTGGAAACACGTTCATTAACCCTGGAAACAGCAACATCCTGTAAAAGGATGATTTCCATAATAAATAGGGTTAAAGCCTGATCATAGATACGGTCCTCATACAGTTTCTTGTAATCTTTATAAATTTGTACAACACTACACTCATTAACATATACTTCGCTGAGATCAAATTGCGCAATATTATTTTCCGCAGCTTCTTTTAAGCTCCTACCAATCAACTTGTACTCGATCATGCGGCTTCCATTCACTTCATTTGCAAGTAAATACATAAGATCCTCAACATCCACTCTTGAAGATAGATTCGTAAAGGAACGACTTAAGCCCATTCTTCTTAATCCATATTTTGTTGAAATCCAATCTAAAAGATTAATAGTTTCATTTTGTTCTTCGATAAGTATCTCATCTCTCGACATTTGATCCAATAGATGTGTCACGGAAAGCGGTGTATCTGGGAATACGAGTGTAACACAGGCTAAACCTGTTTCCATATGTACCGTCAAATAAAGGTTAATTTTTTGTCGTCCTAACTCGATTTTTTCATCGTGATCAACATCATCTGTTAAACAAACAATAGTCACTTGGCAAAGAAATTTACGTTCTAATTGTGAGGCTAGTCCATTGTCCATTTCATATTTTGCCACTTCAGCTATACTCTTTAAAAATTTATTAGAAATTCCCTCTGATTCATTACCGACAATAGATCTCACCCTATCATTTTCAGTAACACAGGGTATTAATATATAAAGGTCCAGTGGCGGATACTTACTTCTCGCATGTTGATCATCCTTTTCAATCACGGTGGATAGTTGGCCCATTTTGTTGATCATCCCAATTCTCTAGTCTATTTCTTATGATTTTGATGACGGTTTCTACTTTGCTCTCCATAATAACTGACTCATCATTTACTTTATAAATGATTTTAAATCCAAGGGATTGAAGCAAATGATATCCTTTTGACGTGATCGCATTGGCAAGGATCTTGTTAAATGTCATTCCCTGGTCCTTTAGCCGATCTATCTTATCCGCGAAGCCTTTAAGAATAAATTTTAATGTATTTGATCCTTGGTAATCGGGGTGAATAACGATTGAGATGATATATAAGTTATATTCCATTCCTTTCTCATACCCTTTGATTAGTTCAGGAGGAATGGTTGAATCAAATAATAGACCTTCTTTTTTTATACTGTCATACAATTTGTCTTCAATAGGAAAAGCACAAATATAACCTATTGGCTTACTGTCAGAACAAACGATTGTAAAAGTATCTTTGTTTTTTATATACCTTTCCCAAACACTTTGAAGGTCTCCTTGTTGTTCAATCGGATAAACTAATGCATCCAAAGCTAATAGTTTTTCAATCATATTCTTATTTAGATTAGGCTCATTTATGACTTCCACTATTTTATCTCACCCGCAATATAAAGCTGAATTTAGTAAAATTTTATTTCAAGCTTAAGTATATAGCAAATTATATGGTAGTTGCGTTAGATTTGAAGCGAGGACAATCCTACCCAAAACTTTGTTCCAAGTATTGGGGGGAGCGTGTTTGATAAGGGGAATTTTTACCCTTATCCCCGACGGTCGAAGTCCGAGTGGATACCAGGCACTCAAATCCTCAAAATGTAGTTTTACGGAGTATACCCTTATCTAAGGGATCGCCCAAAAAATTTTGACCGTAAATCCTATAAAACGACCGTAAACTCTAACCTCGCCAAATTAACAACTTCACCTCGCTAATGGAGTCAGACCTGGTCTGCCCCCTTTCCTAAGGTGAGTCGCGAAAGAGTTTCTCCGAACTATTAAAGCCAATACCACGACTTTCTCCAGCGCTTCCTTCGTCGCCAAATCTCCGGCATCTCATTTATTATAAGAGTTAAATTGTTTACATTTTATTAAACAATATATATTTTTTAATTGACACAACAATATAAAATTGTTAGAATTTGCGTATACATCAGTGTATACACAAAAGACAAAAACTGTATACATGCCTGTATATTGGGAGGGATGTGTTTATTGAGCGAGTTCAAATAGGTGGTGAAGTTTTGGGAAGTGAAAAAAGAGTTGAGAAAAAGGCTGATATGGTTTATGAGCAATTAAAAGAACAAATTATTACCCTTCAGGTTCCAGCTGGTCAACAAATTATGGAAGTGCAAATAGCAAAACTATTTAACGTTAGTCGCACTCCTGTTCGCGAAGCAATAATAAAACTTAAAAATGAAGGGTATCTTGCTGAAAATGAAGGGAAAATTTTTGTTAACAATCCTTCTCTTAAAGAAATGACGGAAATACTTCATGTTAGGGAAACTTTGGAAGCCAAAGCTGCCGCACTTGCAGCAGAGAACAGTGATGATCAATTAACTATTAAACTGAAGGAAATTAATGAACATATTCAAATCGCTCTAGATAGTAAAAACTATCCAAAAGCCTTGCACTTAGACACCTACTTTCATGACACTTTTATAAAAGCCTGTGGAAATAGGTATGTAATTGAAATTCTCTCAAATTATAGCCTTCTTGTAAGTAGAATTAGATATCTTACAATCATGAGTCACAACGATTTTGGCAGAACCGTTATGGAACACAAAAAAATTATTGATGCTTTTGAGAAGAAGAACTCTACCTTGGTAGAACAAATAACATTGGAACATGTTAAAGCTGCACGAATAATGGTGGAAAAGTATGAACAATTGTCTAGTTTACTCAACAATGGTTTTCACAACAATTATTATGAATTAATTAATACCAAAAAATGAGCAAGAAAAAATAGGGGGAAAAAATAATGATTAATTGGAAGAAATGCGGTATAGCATCACTGACAACAGTGTCAATGCTTGCTGTCACAGCATGTGGGGGTAGCACATCAACAGCTCCGGAAAATTCAAATTCATCCTCTGCAGCAAGTGAACAAAAAACAGTTAAACTTCAAATTGCAAGTGTATATAGCGACCTTTCTGCACCTGCTAAGGGAACTCAAATGTTTGCTGACCTAGTGAAAGAACGTTCAAATGGTTCTATTCAGGTTGATTTCTTTCCAAATGGTTCCTTAGGATCAGAAAGAGAAATCTTTGAAGGTGTAAGTTCAGGTGATTTACAAATGGTACTCGGAGGAACCCAAGGGGTAGACATGTATGCCTCTGAATATATGTTTATTACCGCACCATTTTTGTTTAGTAATATGGATCACTTGAAGAAGGTAATGGCGAGTGATCTTGGGAAGAAAATGTTTGAAAAGATGGATGAATCAAATGTACATATTCTAGGAATTAATTATCGTGGTGCGCGTCATATGACTTCTACTAAACCAGTCAAAACTCCGGAAGATCTATCTGGCTTAAAACTTCGTTTACCTGAATTAGAAGCATGGGTAGCCGCGTGGAAGGAGCTTGGTGCTTTACCTACGCCAATTGCACTTCCAGAGTTGTATGGCGCTCTTCAAACCGGTGTTGTAGACGCATCTGAAGGTCCATATGAGCAAATGGCTACTTTTAAACTGCAAGAAGTTCAAAAATACGTCATCAATACAGCACACATTTATGAACCCACGTTCTTATGGATAAATAAAGGATTATGGGATTCTTTAAGCAAAGAACAACAAGAACTACTTCAACAAGCTGCCGACGAAGCGATGGAATTTGCTGATAAAGAAGCAGTTACGGATGCAGAAAAATTCTATAAAGAATTACAAGATGCGGGAATGGAAGTCATTGACCCTGATCTTGACAAATTTATTGAAAAAGCACAACCAGCATTAAAACAATTCTTTGAAACTAAATGGAATGTCACCAATTTAGAGGAGATCAACAGTTATAAATAAGGATATAAAGGGCTTACTCTTTAAGCCCTTTATTTAGTAGAAAGGGGGAAGATAGTATGAAACGGTTACTTGCATTTCTGGATAAAACACTAGATGTTTTCACTATAATTATGACTCTTGGTATTGTGGTATGTGTTTCACTTCAAGTTTTATTTCGATTTGTACTTGAATTTCCAGCCCCATGGACAGAGGAAATAGCAAGATACATGTTTGTCTATTTAACATTCATAGGTTCAGCCATCGCGGTAAGAGAAAAAACACATATCACCATTGAGGTATTGGTTGAACGGTTGCCTCTTGTAATAAGAACGTTTTTTTTGCTGTTTGTCCAATTTGGTATTGTCTTTTTTCTAATAGTACTAATGATTGGTAGTTGGTATATGGTACAAAATAGTGGAAATGTAACCTCCTCTTCACTTTTATGGCTAAAGATGTCACATATCTATTTTGGGGTATTTCTTGGTTCGGTGTTAATGATATTTTATAGCATCCTTAGGATTTTTGATATATTCATAGAATTTACAAGGGGACAAAACTCCAAAAACAAACTAAGCCAGATTTCTGGTGAAGTGAAGGTGATAAATAAATGATAAGTCTATTATTAAACCCAACTTTCCTATTTATTTTTGCTTTACTCCTCCTTTTCTTAATAGGTATGCCTGTTGCTTTCAGTATGGGACTAACATCATTGATTTTAATGATAATTGACGGAAAGATTCAGTATGCCAATGTTGCGCAAAAAATGATGGGTGGAGTAAATAGCTTTGTCATTCTTGCTGTTCCATTATTCTTACTTGCTGGTAAACTTCTAAATTCCGGAGGGATAACAGATCGAATTTTTGCTTTCTGTAAAGTTTGTGTTGGGTATTTGCCCGGGGGGCTGGGGCATGTAAATGTTGCTAGCAGTATTATCTTCTCAGGTATGTCAGGAACTGCTGTGTCTGATGCGGCTGGTTTAGGCTCAATTGAAATAAAGGCAATGCGCGATGCAGGTTATTCAAAAGGATTTTCTTCAGCCATTACGGCAGCTTCTTCAACCATTGGGCCAATTATTCCTCCAAGTTTACCAATGGTTATTTACGGAGTTACGGCAGGTGCGTCTGTAGGCGCCCTATTTTTAGCGGGAATCATTCCCGGTTTATTAATGGGGCTTGCTATGATGCTACTGTGTGCTTATTATGCAAAGACCCGTTCTTACCCAAGGGGAGAAAAACCAACGTTTCAGTTGTTCTTTATGGCATTACGGAAAGCCTTTTTACCTCTTTTAACACCAGTCATTATTATTGGGGGTATTTACTCAGGTTGGTTTACTCCAACCGAAGCAGCCGTTGTAGCGGTTCTCTATGGTTTTATCCTATCAAAATTTGTATATAAGGAAATCAGTTGGTCGGATTTAATACCGATATTAAGGGAAACAGCCAGGGATAGCGCTATTTTAGGTTTAATTATCTCGTGTGCTACTCTTTATGGAAACGTCATCATGCGTAACAAGATTCCTATGGAAATACTAGATTTCTTTACTTCCTTTGCTCATAGTCCTCTTACCATGCTGATTGTATTAAATATCTTTTTGCTTATCGTTGGTGCTTTTATGGAAACGGTATCTGCCATTACCATTCTAGTTCCAATCATGTTGCCAATTATGGCCCAATATAACATTGATCCTATCCATTTTGGTGTTGTCATGGTTTTAAACTTAATGATTGGATTATTGACGCCACCTTTTGGGTTAGTACTGTTTGTTATTTCAAAGATAGGTGAAATTAGTATGATCTCTTTAGTAAAAGAGCTTATACCTTTTATATCCATTCTGTTAGTTGTTTTAGCACTTATTACTTTCTTCCCGCAAATCGTTCTGTGGTTACCCGGTTTAATGTAGTAAGTTAAAAATCTGATGAGAAAGGAAAAATTTCAATGAAAATAAGTTCCATTGAATCGATTATGTTATCTTATTTACCCAAGCGCCCACCTCGTGATGGCCTATCAGGTATTGCTACAAGAGATGTTTTCCTTATTCGAATCAAAACGGACAACGGATTAGAGGGAATCGGAGAGGCGTTTGCTCTAGGTTCATTGCAATCTACAAAGGCTATCGTAGATGAGTTCTTTAAACCGATGTTGTTGGATCGCGATCCAACCAATATTGAGGGATTGTGGCAGGAGATGTATCGAAAATCATTCCGTATAGGACGACGCGGAATTGTATTGGCAGTTATGAGTGCTATCGATATTGCCCTTTGGGATATTCTTGGTAAAAAAGCCAATTTGCCGGTTTATAAACTGTTAGGAGGAGCTAAGAATAGCATAGCTGCTTATGCAAGTGCTGGTTATTACCAAGAAGGTAAGGGATTAGAGGAATTATATGCAGAAATGGAAGGATATAAACACCAAGGATTTAAGGCAGTCAAAATGAAAGTAGGCGGTGAGTCTTTGGAAACAGACATTGATCGTGTACGCACTGCTCGAGAAGCCCTTGGAGCCAACATTAAGTTAGCGGTCGATGCAAACAATGCATGGGATTATCCTACAGCTCTTCGATTTGCAAGAGCTATAGAGAAATACGACATCTTTTTCTTTGAAGAACCCTTGTCCTCAGATGATCTATTAGGAAGTAAAAAGCTGGCTCGTGATATAGATATCCCCATTGCGGGCTATGAAACGGAGTATACACGCTATGGACTTAGGGATTTAATCATTCAGGACGCAGTGGATATTGTTCAAACCGACGCTATTTGGACGGGAGGTATTTCTGAGGCACGTAAAATAGGGATACTTGCATCTAGTTTTGGAAAAGAGTGTATCCCGCATTTTTCAGCAGGTGCCGTTTCGCTGGCAGCCAATCTCCATTTTGGGGCTTCTTTAAGTAATGTTCACTGGTTTGAATATACCGTTGATGAAAACCCCTTACGAGATCAACTTTCATTTACATACTTTAAAGTAGATCAGGGTTATATCTATTTGAATGATGAACCAGGATTGGGTGTTAAATTAAATGAAGATCTTATAGAAAAATACCAAGTAACTCTTTAAACCGGAGGCTTATATGAAAATAACAAAGATTGAGGCGATTCCTCTTAAATTTTCAATGGATAAACCCATTTGGGATGCCCAACATTACATTCCCGCTAGACAAACTCTACTTGTTAAAGTCCAAACGGATGAAGGAATTATAGGATGGGGTGAATCTGCAAGCTTTGGGGGCCCCATGATCACAACAAAAACGGTCATCGAAGAAGAACTCGCCCCCTACTTTTTAGGGGAGAGTCCTTTCTCGGTAGAACGATTGTGGGACAAAGTTTATAAGGGAACCATACA
>Ga0182738_1006564_pt1 | contig 12044 bp, 13 predicted proteins | sample eDN5th30CBELigMG_FD_128876 | JGI IMG/M metagenome (GOLD analysis project Ga0182738, IMG submission 128876) | Enriched Miracle-Growth compost microbial communities from Emeryville, California, USA - eDNA 5th pass 30_C BE-Lig MG (version 2)... ...
GCCCAACTCGATGTCGAGGAACACCAGGTCCGGCTTCGTCGCCACGATCGCGGCACGGGCGTTCGCGGTGCTGTCGGCCTCGTCGACGATCTCGATCGTCCGATGCGGCGCCAGCAGGCGGCGCATCGCCGATCGTGCCAGCGGTTCGTCGTCGACGATCAGGACCCGCACGGCTCGCCCTGCAGCATGAGGGACGCGACGACCTGGTCGTCGCGTTCGCCGAGCGTGAACTGGTGGCGATCCGGATAGTGCAGCGCCAGCCGGCGGCGGACATTCTCGAGTCCGATCGGCGAGCGGTTCCGCGGCGGCCGATTGCTCGCCAGAGTGCCGGTATTGGCGATCTCGATCGAGAGCACGCCGGCCGCCCGACGAATCTCGATGGCAATCTCCAGGATATTGTCGCGCCTGCCGTGCTTCACCGCATTTTCGACCAGCGGCTGCAGCAGGAAGCTGGCGATCCGACAGTTGGCGGCCAGGGGTTCGACCTCGATCCGTGTCCGCAGCCGCGGGCCGAAGCGGGCCTGCTGGACGCGCAGATAGGCGGCGAGGGCGCCGGCCTCCACCGACGCGGCGACCACCGGCTGGTGGATGCCGGCCAGGGAATGCCGCAGATAGGCGGTCAGGTCGCGCAGCATCGCGAGCGCCGCCGTCGGATGCTCCGGAATCTCCTCGGCGACGCCATTGAGCGCGTTGAACAGGAAATGCGGATCGAGCTGCAGGCGCAGCTCCTCGAGCTCGGCGCGCAGGGCCTCGGCTTCCGCCTTCACGGCGTGGCGATGCTCGGCCCGCTCGGCGATCTCGGCGCGAATCCAGAAATAGCACAGGCTCCAGCCGGCGAACGCGATGGAGTAGTGGATCAGCGGCAGGACGACTTCCTGGGCGGTGGACCACTCGGCCACGGTGAAGCCGGCAAGGTGCCGGACCGTGAAAAGGAGGGCCACGGCGGTCGTTGCCGAGCCGAGGGAGAGAAGGGCGATCAGGAGCAGGGTTCGCGACGTCAGCTCGTTGGTCGGGCTCTGCCGCGCATAGGCGGCGCGCATGGCAGTCGACAGCAGCACGCAGCAGGGCGCCACCAGCACCGTGAGCAGCAGGGATATGCCGAGGCTGCGGTAGGTGATCCCGCGATCGATCAGGTCCACCAGGGTGAACAGGCCCCAGCCGGCGATCTGCGCCTGCCAGAATCTCGGAACGCGATCCCAGCGCGCGCTGATGGCGTCGGCTGCCCTGTCGATCAGGTTCGCATCCAAGAATGACGGCTCCGTTTTTCGGCGAGCAACAGCCATTTGCCGTCGGCCGGCAACCCGTTATCGCTCGCTGCCCGGTGCCGTGAGCCACTTCCGCAGGATCGCATTCGTCTCGTCCGGCCGCTCCATGGTGATGAGATGTCCGCACTGCTCGATCACGACGAGCTCGCTTCCGCCGATCGCTGCGGCAATCTCCTCTGACAGCAGGAGCGGCGTCGCCGAATCGTCGCGGCCGCAGACCACGATCGTGGGGCAGGCGATCCTCGGCAGGTCGGGCCGGCGGTCGACGCGCCGGGCCGCCAGCTCCTCCTGCCGCTCGTAGACCTCGGCGCCGGTTTCGGTGCACATCGCCACCACCTCGTCGACCAGCGCCTTGTCCGGCAGGCGATAGGCCGGGATGAAGCGCGACATCTGCAGACCCAGCACCAGCTCGAAGCGGCCTTCGCGGGCCAGGCGAATCCGGGCGCGGCGGATCGCCTGCTCGCTCGGATTCTGCGCCCGCATGCTGGTGTCGAGCAGTGCCAGCTTCGTGACCCTCCCAGCGGCGATCTGCATGATCTCGACCGCGATCATGCCGCCGAGCGACAGGCCGGCGAGCGCGAATTTCTCCGATGGCATCTGGCCGATCACCCAGCGCGCGGTCGTCTCCCAGCTGTCGAAGATCGAGAGCGGCGCCTGGCGCCAGTCGGGCACGACGATCTCCGCCACGTCGCTCAGGGCGGCGAGTTGCGGCGCGAACAGCCGGGGCGAGCAGAGCAGGCCCGGTACCAGCAGCAGGGGCGTCTTGGACATCATTCCTCCGCCGCTCACCGTAGCCTAGGCGATGCGGCTGGGATACCAATGGGTTCGCATGACAGAAGCCGTGCCTCCCTATCTCGCGCCCGGCCGCGACCTGCGGCTCGATTTCTTCCGTGGGCTCGCTTTGTGGTTCATCTATCTCGACCACGTGCCGAACAACATCGTGAGCTGGCTGACGGTACGCAACTACGGCTTCAGCGACGCCACCGAGATCTTCGTCTTCATCTCGGGATACACCGCGGTGATCGCCTACAGCCGCATGATGCTGCGCGAGGGCTGGCCGCGTACCGCGGTACGCATCTATCGTCGCGTCTGGCAGCTCTATGTCGCCCACATCCTGCTGTTCGTGGCCTTCACCGCCCAGATCGCCTACGTCTCGATCGCCCGTGACACGCCCCAGCTGATCGAGGAGATGCAGCTGATGGGCCTGGGCGAGAATCCGTACCGCGCGATCGTCGAGACGGTCCTGCTGAAGTTCCGGCCGGTCAACCTCGACGTGCTGCCGCTCTATATCGTGCTGCTGGCGGCCTTTCCCTTCGCCCTGCCGGCGCTGTTGCGCTGGCCTTACACCGTGATCCTCGCTTCGATCGCGTTTTATGCCGCGACCTGTCATTTCAACTGGAACCTTCCGGGCTACCCCGACGGGAAGGTCTGGTTCTTCAATCCCATGGCCTGGCAGGTGGTCTTCTATAGCGGTGCGGTACTGGCAGTGGTGGCTCACCGCCTCGAGATCTTCGACCGCTGGCGGTGGGTCGCGGCGAGCCTCGCCATCGCCTACCTCGCCTTTGCCGGCTTTATTGCATTGTCCTGGCACTACAATTCGCTGGAACGCCTCATTCCGGACTGGATTGCCCGGCAAATCTACCCGATCGACAAGACCAACATCGACATCCTGCGATTCGTCCATTTCCTGGCCATGGCCTGGCTGGTCAGGCTGGCCGTGCGGCCGAACGCCCGGTTCCTGAAATGGCGGGTTCTGGAGCCGATTCGCAGATGCGGAGAGCATTCCTTGCAGATATTCTGCCTCGGTACGTTTCTCGCCCTCACGGCCCAGATCATCGTCGCCCGTTACGAAGATTCCATCGTGTCGCAGCTCCTCGTCAGTCTTGCCGGTCTCGCCATCATGTCTCTTGCCGCCTACGCAGCGAGCTGGTTCAAGGCCGAATCGCGGGGCACCCGGACATGAGCCGCCGGATCTTCGCCGCTTCCTTCGCAATGGTCGCCTTGTGGTCCGCTGCTGCGGGGGCCGAACGGCAGTGCCGCGCTTCCCGCAATCTGCTCGAATTGAACAATCCGCTCGAGATCGCCCGTGCTGCCGTCGCCGAGGAGCGGCAGTTGCGCATTGTCGCCATGGGATCGTCCTCGACCCAGGGCTATGGCGCTTCCAATCCGAAATACTCCTATCCCGCCCAGCTACAGATCAAGCTCGAGGCGGCGATGCCGGGCGTCGACGTCCATGTCTACAACAAGGGCGTCGGCGGTCAGGACGCGCCCGAGATGGTCGACCGCATGCGCGCCGACGTGAAGCCCGAGCACGCCCACCTCGTCGTCTGGCAGGTCGGCACCAACTCGGCGATCCGGCGCGACCCGCTCACCAGGTTCGCCGAAAAGCTGCGCTCCGGCATCGACATCGGCCGATCGCTGGGCGCGAATTTCGTGATGATGAACCTGCAATATGTCCCGGCCGTCGTGGCGCTGCCCGACGAGGAGGATTATGCGCGCGTGATGGCGGAGGTCGCGAGGGAGAAGGGTGCCGGCCTGTTCCGGCGCTTCGAGATCATGCGGTCGTGGTACAACGACGGCATGCCCTACGCGCAGTTCGTCACCAACGACGGCCTGCATCTCAATGACTTCGGCCAGAAGTGCATCGGCAAGCTCCTGTCGATGTCGATCCTCGAAGCGATCCGTCCGCGCCGATTGACGGGTGCGCCAAATACCCCACACTGAGGCTTTCCGTTTCGGGAGGGCCCATGAAGAAGCGCCGGTTCGTCGACCTGTCGATCTATCTTGAGAACGACGTGATCTCCGATCCCGCGCCGTTCGGTCCGAAGATCCAGTACCACAAGCATGAGAATACGGCGGCGCAGATCGCGGGCTTCTTTCCCGGCCTGAAGAAGGAAGACCTGCCCGACGGTGCCGGCTGGGCGGTGGAGAACGTGAACCTCTCGACCCATAACGGCACCCATCTCGACGCGCCCTATCACTTCCATCCGACGATGAACAAGGGCGAGCGCGCCATCACGATCGACGAGGTGCCTCTCGACTGGTGCTTCCAGCCGGGCGTGAAACTCGACTTTCGTGCCATGGAAGATGGCCACGTCATCACCGCCAGGGAGGTCGAGGACGAGCTCGAGCGAATCGGCCACGAGCTGCAGCCGCTCGAGATCGTCGTGGTGAACACGCGGGCCGGCTCGCGCTATGGCAATGACGACTATGTGAACTCGGGCTGCGGCATGGGCTACGACGCCACCATGTACCTGCTCGAGAAGGGCATCCGCCTCACCGGCACCGACGCCTGGAGCTGGGACGCGCCGTTCTATTTCACCGCCCAGAAATGGGCGAAGGACCACGATCCCTCGATCATCTGGGAAGGCCACAAGGCCGGTCGCGACATCGGCTACTGTCATATCGAGAAGCTGCATAACCTCGAATCGCTGCCGGCCGACGGCTTCATCATCTCCTGCTTCCCGCACAAGATCCGCGGCGCGTCCGCTGGGTGGACGCGGGCGGTGGCGATCTTCGAGGAGTAGACCACGGGCGGGCATATCGGCCCTTCCTCATCCTGCCGGGCCTTGGACAAGGAGGTGGAACCACGACGATGTCCTCAAGTCCATGAAAGCCGGCATCTCCCGGGGATGGCGGCGCCGGTCGTTGGTGCGGTCGACGCTGCGCTCGGGACTGGCCACGATTGCCTCGATGTCGGCGGCCGCGAGCGACCGCGCCAAGGCTGTCGCCGCGAAAAAGCTGGCGCCGATGACGAACGCCGCCAGAAGGCTCTTGTGGGTCTTCGTTTTCCCATTCCGCCAGGGACGGCGCGGATCGTGCAGCATCCCATTGGACGGTTCGAGGCGAGTCAAGAAGGCGCGGTCAGCCTGTCGTGCGCCCAGCCCGCCGCATCCCGCACCAGGGCCGAAGCATCGGTAAGCAAGGAGGCCAGGGCCGGCAACGCGGTCGATGGGGCGGCACTGTTGCCCAGCGCATAGGCGACATTGCGGATGAACCGATCGCGGCCGATCCGCTTGATGGCGGTGCCGGCGAAGCGCTGGCGAAACGCGGCGTCGTCGAGTGTCGCGAGCTCGGCCAGCAGCGGCGCGCTGAGCGCGGCCCGCGGCGCAAAGGCCGCCTCGCGCGCGCCTTGCGCGAACTTGTTCCACGGGCAGGCCGCGAGGCAATCGTCGCAGCCATAGATGCGGTTGCCGAGCAGGGGCCGCAGGTCGGGATCGATCGGGCCTTCATGCTCGATCGTGAGATAGGAGATGCAGCGCCGCGCGTCGAGCCGGTAGGGCGCCGGAAAGGCGTTGGTCGGGCAGGCATCGTGGCACGCCCGGCATTGACCGCAGTGATTGGTCTCGGGGGCATCGAACGGCAGCTCGACCGAGACCAGCAACTCGCCGAGGAACAGCCAGGAGCCGAACTGCCGCGACACGAGGTTGGTGTGCTTGCCCTGCCAGCCGTGGCCGGCGGCCTGGGCGGCGGGCTTCTCCATCAACGGCGCGGTATCGACGAAGACCTTGATGCCGTGCTGATAGGTGTCCCAGACGAAGCGGCCGAGCGCCTTGAGCCTGGTCTTCATGACTTCGTGATAGTCGCGGCCCTGGGCGTAGACGGAGATCGCCGCACGATCGGGCTGGCCAAGCACCGCGCGTGGATCGGTGCGCGGCCCGTAGTTCAGCGCAAGCGAGACGACGGTGCGGGCCTCAGACCACAGGGTTGTCGGATCGGCGCGCTCTTCGGTGCGCTGGCCGAGCCAGCCCATGTCGCCCTGGAAACCCTGCGCGAGGAATGCCGACAGCTGCTCCAGCCGCTCCCGCCGTGCTTCGGGCGCGAGCGAGGCGGGAGCGAAGCCGACGGCATCGAAGCCGAGCCGCAGCGCCTCCCCGCGGATGGCGTCGCGCAGCTCCGCCGGCGTCGCCCGCTTCGGCGGCCGTTTGGGAACGGGTGGTGTGCGGGCCATTACCGTCCGCGATACGGCGGCACGCCCTGGTCGGGCAGCCACAGTCCCTTGGGCGGCGCACCGGTCTGCCAGAACACGTCGATCGGCATGCCGCCGCGCGGATACCAGTAGCCGCCGATGCGCAACCAGCGCGGCGCCAGCACCTTGGCCAGGCGTTGGCCGACCATCAGGGTGCATTCCTCATGGAAGGCGCCATGATTGCGGAAGCTGCCGAGGAAGAGCTTGAGCGACTTGCTCTCGACCAGCTTCGCACGCGGCGCGTAGTCGATCACGATATGGGCGAAGTCGGGCTGGCCGGTCATCGGGCACAGGCTGGTGAATTCCGGCGCCGCGAAGCGCACGAGATAGAGGTCGCGCGGCCGCGGGTTGGGCACGGTTTCGATCACCGACTCGTCGGGCGATGCGGGAGCCGCCACGGGACGGCCGAGCTGGGTGAGCTTGGGGTATTTAGCCATGGGCCCATCATATGCTAATCGACGCCTCCATGACCCATCGGGTTGCCATCGTGGGGGCGGGGCCGGCGGGCTTCTATGCGGCTGACGGCCTGCTCCGAACCCGCCCGGATCTGCGCATCGACCTGATCGACCGCCTGCCGACGCCGTTTGGCCTAGTGCGCGCCGGCGTGGCGCCGGACCACCAGGGCACCAAGGCGATCGTACGCCAGTTCGAGCGGCTGCTCGCCCAGCCCGACGTGCGCTTCGCCGGCAATGTCGAGATCGGCCGCGACCTCTCGTGGGAAGAGTTGCGGTCCGGCTACGACGCGGTGATCGTCGCCACCGGCATGGTGATCGACTGCAGGCTCGGCGTGCCGGGGGAGGACCTGCCGTTCGTCTGGGGATCGTGGAAGTTCGTCGCCTGGCTGAACGGCCATCCGGATTTCCGGCAAGGACCCGACCTCTCGTCGGTGAGGAAAGTGGCGGTGATCGGCAATGGCAACGTGGCGCTCGATATCGCCCGTGTGCTTGCCAAGTCGGCCGACGAGATGGCCCGGAGCGACATCGTGCCGGAGGCGGGCGCGGCGATCGCCGCGGCGCCGCTGACCGACATCTACGTGATCGGGCGGCGCGGACCCGAGCAGGCGTCGTTCACCGGCAACGAGCTGGCCGAAATGGGCCGTCTGTCGCGCGCCGTGGCGGTAGCCGATCCGGCTGCCCTGGCGGTCGCTGCGCCGGCCGGCGATCCGACGCCGGAACGCCTGCGGAAGGCACGGAATCTCGAGATATTGAAGGGCTTTGCCGGCAACACTCCGGGCAGCAAGCCGATCACGGTGCACTTCGTCTTCAACCAGCCGATCGTTGCGATCGATCCGGGCGAGTTCGACCTCGTGATCACCTGCATCGGCTATGAGGGTGCGGCGTTGCCCGAGGGCGAGGGCGTCTTCGCGGTCGGCTGGGCGAAGCGCGGACCGAGCGGCACCATCCCGACCAACCGTGCCGACAGCCATGCGGTAGCGCAGCAGGTCATCGCCTGGCTGAAGGAGCGCGATCCCAAGAGCGGGCCCGATCCGCTGCCGCTATCGGTGGACCTTGCAGGCTGGCACCGGATCGACAAGGCCGAGGTCGCGGCCGGCTCGGCGGCGGGTCGGCCGCGCGTGAAATTGACCGACTGGAAAGCGCTGCTCGACACCGCGGAGGGTTGACCAAGCCGGTCGGCGCATCAATTCCTCCCTGCGCGCAGCGCGGGGAGGCGGCCGCGCCCTACGCGGTCAGAGGGGTCATGGGCCGCAACGATACCGTGGCTCCTGGCTCCTCCGCCCTCGGGGCACCTCCCCGGCTTCGCCAGGGAGGAACGACGCAGAGTCTTCGCGTCCCTTCGCTCCGCGCGACGCTGTGTTATCGTTTTTCCAATCCAAGGGAGGCAGTTCCATGCGTCGTCTCGTTTGTGCCGTCGCCGCCGCTCTCGCTCTTGCCACTCCGGCAAGCGCCGAGACCGTGCTCAAGGTCTCGTTGCACTCCGATCTCAAGATCGTCGACCCGATCTGGACCACGGCGCTGATCAGCGCCCACTACGGCAACATGGTCTACGACACGCTGTTCTCGGTCGACGACAAGCTGCAGCCGAAGCCGCAGATGGTCGACAAGTGGACGGTCTCGCCGGACAAGCTCACCTGGACGTTCACCCTGCGCGACGGCCTCGAGTGGCACGACGGCAAGCCGGTCACGGGCGAGGACTGCGTCGCTTCGATCAGGCGCTGGGCGGCCAAGGATTCGATGGGCCAGAAGCTGATGAGCGTGGTGAGCGAGCTCGGCGCGCCCGACGCCAGGACGATCAGGATGGTGCTCAAGGAGCCCTACGGCCTGGTGCTCGATTCGCTCGCCAAGCCGTCGGCCAACATCCCGTTCATGATGCCCAAGCGGGTCGCCGACACCGATCCCAACACGCAGATCACCGACTACACCGGCTCCGGGCCGTTCATCTTCAGCAAGGACGAATGGAAACCGGGCGAAAAGGCGGTGTTCCTGAAGAACACGAAATACAAGCCGCGCAGCGAGCCGGCCAACGGCCTGGCCGGCGGCAAGGTCGTCAAGGTCGATCGGGTCGAATGGATCACCATTCCCGACCAGCAGACCCAGGTGAGTGCGCTGCTGAACGGCGAGATCGACATGGTCGAGAACGTGCCGCCCGACCTTCTGCCGCTCCTGCAGAAGGAGAGGAACGTCAAGGTCATGGTGGTGAACAAGGCCGGCCGCCAGTATTCGCTCCGCTTCAACGTGCTGCACAAGCCTTTCGATAATCCGAAGATCCGCGAGGCCGTGCTTTACGCGCTCGACCAGAAGCCCGTCCTCGAGGCCAATGTCGGCAATGCCGACTACTACACGCCGTGCAAGTCGGTGTTTCCCTGCGGTTCGCCGCTGGCCACCACCAAGGGCTGGGACGACAAGCTCTCGGGCAATGCCGCCAGGGCCAGGGAGCTGTTGAAGGAAGCCGGCTACGACGGCACGCCGCTCGTGCTGTTGCACCAGACCGACATCGCCGGCCACAACCAGCTCGCCACCGTTGCCAAGCCGCAACTGGAAGCGGCGGGATTCAAGATCGACCTGCAGGCGATGGATTGGCAGACCCTGGTTGCCCGCCGTGCCCGGAAGGACCCGCTCGCATCGGGCGGCTGGAGTGCGTACTTCACCTCCTGGGGTTCGCCCGACGTCATGAACCCGGTGTCGGCGGCCTTCATCAACGCCTCGTGCGACAAGGCGACGTTCGGCTGGTCCTGCGACGCGGAGATCGAGAAGCTGCGTGACGCCTTCGCCAAGGAGACCGACCCGGGCAAGCAAAAGGAGATCGCCGAGCAGGTCTCGCTCCGCCTGTCGGGCGGCTATCCGACCTTCGTGCCGCTCGGCCAGTTCACCGTGCCGACGGCGATCCGCAGCAACGTCACGGGACTGCTCGCCGTCCCGGAGCTCGCGCTCTGGAACGTCGAGAAGAAATGACGGGCCCCGCCCGCGGCGACGTTACCTTCGCCGGGTCGATTCCGGCGCTGTACGACCGTCATCTCGGCCCGTTGCTGTTTGCGCCCTATGCCCGCGAGCTCGGCGAGCGGCTGGCCGATCTGAAGGCCGGGGCACTCCTGGAAACCGCCGCCGGCACCGGGATCGTGACCGAGGTGTTGATCGAGAAACTGCCGGCGGAAGTCGAGATCGTCGCCACCGACCTCAACCAGGCGATGGTCGATCATGCCGCGACCAAGCCGGCCCTGCGGCGCGCGATGCTCCGTCAGGCCGATGCCCTGGCCCTGCCGTTCGACGCGGCGCGCTTCGACGCGGTCGTCTGCCAGTTCGGTGCGATGTTCTTCCCCGACCGCGTCGCCGGCTATCGCGAGGCCCGCCGCGTGCTGAAGCCCGGCGGACGTTTCCTGTTCGCCATATGGGATTCCCTCGACACCAATCCCATGACGCGATGCGTCGTCGATGCGATGGCCCGGCGCTTTCCCACAGCTCCGCCGCGCTTCCTTGCCCGTACGCCGCACGGCCATTACGACCGCGACACGATCCGCCGCGAGCTCGCCGAGGCAGGTTTCGGGACGGTCGGGCTCGACGTCGTATCGCTGCCGAGCCGCGCGCAATCTCCCCGCGATGCCGCCATCGGCCTGTGCGAGGGCACGCCGATGCGCGGCGAGATCGAGGCGCAGTCGTCCGACCCGGCCGGCCTGCAGGCGGCGACCGCCGCCGCCGCTGCCGCGCTCGCCGCGGAGTTCGGCAGCGGCCCGATCGAGGCGCCGATGCAGGCGCTGATGATCACCGCGCGCGACTAATCCAGCCGGACGCAGATTCCTTCCAGGCCGGGCTTCGAGGCCGGGTAGCGCTTGCAGACCTCGGCGTCGTGGCCGGGGATCACCATGTCGATCCGGCCTTCGGCCAGCTTCTTCAGCTTGTCGTAGCCGGCCAGCATGTCGGCGACCGAGAAGACGATCGAGAACAGCTTGTTCTGCTCGACGCCCCAGAAATAGTGCGAGGCATCCGAGGCCAGCACCAGCCAGCCATTGCGCGTCATCACCCGCACCGACTGGATTCCCATCGTATGGCCGCCGATCAGGTGGACCGAGATGCCGGGCTGGATCTCCTCGTCGCCGTCGTGGAACACGACGCGGTTGCCGTAGAGCACGCGCACCATCCCGACGATGTCCTCGACCTCGTAGGCGTGGCGGAACGTGCCGTGGCACATGTGCCGCCCGGTCGCGAACTGCATCTCCTTGTCCTGGAGATGGAAGCGCGCCTTGGGGAACCTGTCCCAGTTGCCGACATGGTCGTAGTGCAGGTGGGTGATGATGACGTCCTCGACCTCCTTGGCGTCGATCCCGAGATGGGAGAGCAGGTCGGCCGGATTGGTCTTCACCTCGCGGCCGCGCTTGCCGCCGACCTGGGCGTTGAACCCCGTGTCGATCACGATCGGCTTGCCGCCCAGCAGGCGATTGCCGCTCTCGTCGAGCGGGATCGCCACCCAGACGAAATAGTCCATCGGGAAGTCCGCGTCGTGCGGATCGGGGTTGATCTGCACTTCCCAAGCCTTGCGCGGCAGATGGGCATATTTGACGGCATGCACCTCGTACACTGGTGTCGAACGCATCTTTGTTTCCTTCCCCGCGGGTCTGTCGCCGGGAAGGTAGCCTGCGCCGCCGCTCCTGCGCTATAGTCGCCTCATGGCCTGCGGGAATCTCCTTGCCCGGCGAATTAGCACCCCGGTTTGCACCGCAAACCGGCCGGTCGCCGTTCGTCCGTCAAGCAAGGAGTCGTTCCATGTCGTCCGTTCTCGCGCTCAAGCGTAATTCCACCACTGTCCGCTACTGTTTCGAAGCCGACGCCGAGCCCGGCGTCCTGCCGCGCGCGCTCGAGCTGCTCGCCAAGCGCGGCCTCGTGCCCAACCGGGTGTTCGCCCAGGCGGCCGACGATGCGCTGAGCGTCGAGATCGAGGTCGAGGGACTGGCGACGGAGACCGCCGAACATGTCGGCCGCAGCCTCGGCCAGATCGTCGGCGTGCGCGCGGTGTTCTGACCGGAAGGGCGGGTGTCCGGAGCCGCTGCTGGAAACGTCGACCTTCCTGCGTTACATGCCATACGAGACGGTCAGGAGCGCGTCAGGAGCACGATGCCCTGGCGAGGCTACGCCTCGGACCGACAAGACCTGTTTTCGTTCCCCGACGAGAGCGTGCGCCGGGTCATCCTCATTGGACCGCGCGCATCCTGCGCGCTCATACGCGCCGATGAAGGCGCCCGATCATGAGCGCGCAGGATGCGCGGTGCGCCGGGATACCGGCAAGGAGTATGAGGTGAGAGTCCTCTCCGATGAAGGCCTAGCAAGCCACGTCGGCCCCGAGTCATGCGGAGCGGGCCGTGA
>Ga0182738_1006566_pt1 | contig 12043 bp, 7 predicted proteins | sample eDN5th30CBELigMG_FD_128876 | JGI IMG/M metagenome (GOLD analysis project Ga0182738, IMG submission 128876) | Enriched Miracle-Growth compost microbial communities from Emeryville, California, USA - eDNA 5th pass 30_C BE-Lig MG (version 2)... ...
AATCGTCGATTGCCCGCTGCGTCAGCGTCACAACCAATTGCGATGCGAGCTTCGGGCGCTCTTCGTACGATTTGGCGATAGCTTCAAGGAAGGCGCGGTTCGACAGCGAACTTCCCATGATGGTGGTCAGCAGCGAGCCGTCCTTGTCGCGAGCTTCCATACGCACCGCCAACGCGGCGGCGCGATGCAGGCGGTCGATATCGAATTTGGCTCCGAGCTCGCGCCCGATGAGCGTGAAATCTTCGTCTCTCGCCTCGACGCGCGCGCCGTCAGCCGATTTCAGCGCAACGGTCATTTCGTAGTGGTTCACGGCGTGCGCCGACAGAGTCACGATCGGCGTCAGGAAGATATCCATCGAGGCATTCTCGACGGCGCGGGCAATCTCGCGGCCACGCGGGGGAAGCCCACCAGCAGACGCCGAGCCGAGCGAAAGATCGAGCTGCGGAAGTTTCGGCAACGGCAGATCGAGGCGCGGCTCTGCCAAGTCCGGCGACGCGCTCATGGCAACGGACGGTTGGTCTTCCGACATCATGGCTTCCGCTCCGGCGATGCGTTCGGCCGTATCGGGAATGACGAGTTCGCCCAAGCCCGGCAGCGTTCCTTGCTGGGAGGCTTGCGGTTTGGCGGCTGGGGTTTTGGGCGCTGGCGGCATCGCCAACTGCGGAATGAAGTCACCGAGATTGGGGCGCTCCCGCATCGTACTTGCAGCCGCCTTCAGCGCGCCGATCGAGTGTTCGATCGCGTCGGTCGTCGGATTGGGGCGAGCATCGGGGTGCTGCTGCGGCTTGCTCGGGCGCGACGCCTCGACGAAGTTCACCTCGTCGGCGAGTTCCCTGATCTTGCGTTGGACGAGCTCGAGATCGCCTTCAACCGTCGTCACAGGACGCATGGATGACGGTGCGGCGGCAGACTTCGAATCGGAGCGTGGGCGGAACGACCACTGATCGCGAACGATTTCCGGACGCGGCGACGGAATGTCGGCGTTCTGATCGCCGCCGTTCGCGGGGCCGGACGCCTGCGGCGCAGAGCCGGTATTCGGCGGCAAGCGCATACCGGTCACGTCGATCGACGCGGCGGCGTCTGGGGCAGCAGACGCCGGAGCCTCCGAGCCACCTTTCGCGGGCGATTGCGGCGCGCCACGCTGCGCGGGTGCCGGTGCACGGACAGGTGCAGCATCGGAGTTTGCTGGCCGTTGCGGCGCCATTTCCGACGTCAAGCCCGACGCGACGCGAGCGGCGGCTTGCGCTGCCGTTTCAGACCGCGCCATGACGCTGGCGAAATCCGGCTGCCGGGCGTCCGGCCGCGATGGCATGCCGTGGGCCATAGGCGAAGGCGGGGCACCGCGTTGCGGGGCCGTCCTCGCCTTCGAAGCCTGAAAACGGGCGCGCGCCAACTCTGCTTTGAGATCGTCGATCTGGGCGGTCTTCTGTCTCTGCTTGTGCAGGAGAAGAAATACCATCCAGGCTGCGAGCGCTGTGCCAACCGCTACCGGAAGCGACAGCCCGATCTGAGCATAAAGCATCACGCCGATGGCGGCGGATACGGCCGCGATGCAAAGGAGCAAGAAGCCGTCACGAGGCCCGGACCGGCGCTTCGCTTCCTCTGCGGACGCGGGCTTTTCGACAGGTTCTCCCGCCGCGCCGGTCGGCGTCGCCGCCATCGAGGATTTCGATTCGTCTTGTCTTCTCATCGTGTTCTACGCCGCCAATCGATTCGTCTCTGATCAGCTTCGCAGGCGACGGAAGCGAGAAGCAATGTCACTTCCACAACCTATCACCAGCTTTCGGACGCATCGGCTGCCGATGCGTTGATTCATACCCTCGCGGGGCGCGCCAGTCACACTTCAGGGTCACACGGCATTCTGCCAATGGCCAGTGCAAAGCCGCAAAAGCGCCCTTGACCCGTCGCCCGCGTACCCGAATCGCCTGTCTGTTTAGGTCTCGTTAGGCGAATCGTCATGCTATCGTACGACCGACGGCGCCTCTCGCGTTCGCCGGTATCGCGTTTTGTTGAGGAGGGGATATAGCGCCATGTACATGGATCGAGTCAGTACGAGTGCGGATGATTTCGTTTCGAGTGAACTTGCGCAGGCGCGCATCCTCATCACAGGTCTTACGGCGGCAGCCGGAGTCGACGTCGCCAGATCATTCGCGGACTTCAATGCGCGGTTGATCGTTCATACGACCGAGCTTTCTCCCGAGCTGATCGAACTCGTGGCCGTGCTGACGCAAAGCGCCGGCGAGATCCGCCTGCACACGCAGGACATTTCGACCGCCGGCCGCGCGGCGACGTTCGCGCAGACCTCGGCCCAGTCCTACGGCGGGCTCGACGCCGCCATCAACATGGCCTGCATTTCGTATGAGGAAATCGACGCCGTCGAAAGCGACGGCGATCTCAAATCGCTCATAGCGAATAAGCTGACGCCGCTGGCGCAGCTGACACGCATCCTCGCCAACCGCATGAGCATCGTGCTGAGCGAGGGGCTTGTTCTCAACGTTCTGAAGATGCCGCCGCCCCGCAACGGCCGGGATTCCGCAATTGCCGGTTATGCACGCACGGCGCTTGCGGCGATGACAGCGAAAGAAGCCCGCGCATGGGCGCCGCAGGGCATTCGCGTCAATGCCGTCGGACCGTGCGTCCTGAGCAGCGTTGGCGCCGCATTGAGCAATGAACCCGATGTCGCGACGCTGGCGCTGCATCTTGCTTCGCGCAAGGGGCGATCGCTCTCCGGGCATGTCTTCGATGCCGACGGGATGGCCTGTTGAGGCCGCCCGTTTGCATTCTTCGGAAGAACTATCGATGATTGTCCGTCTCTCGGCGGGAAGAGCCCAGAATGGACATCCGGCAGCTTCAATATCTTGTGGCCCTGGCGCGCGAAAAGCACTTCACCCGGGCCGCCAACGCTTGTCACGTCACCCAACCGACGCTTTCCGGGCGCATTCGGCAGCTTGAGCTTGAGCTTGGCGTCCCCATCGTCGAGCGGGGGCAGCGCTACCAGGGACTGACACAGGAAGGCGAGCGCGTCCTGAAGTGGGCGCAGCTCATTCTCAACAATTGGGCTTCGATGAATCAGGAGCTGGCGCATCTGGCGACCAGCGATTTCGGGCTGACCGGACGGCTGGCGCTCGGCGCCATTCCTTCGGCGCTGCCGATGATCCCCTACCTGACCCGCAGTGTCCGACAGTTGCATCCGCACATTGATTTCACGGTTATGTCGTTAAGTTCGGAAGAAATTCTGCGCGGGCTCGAAGATTATTCTCTCGATGCCGGGATCAGCTATTTGGACAACGAGCCGATCAACGGCCTTCTGGCCACGACCCTCTATACCGAGCGCTACTGCCTGTTCGTTCCCAAGGGCCACCCCGTTGCGGCGCAGGACTCGGTAACGTGGGGGGACGCCTCACGACTGCCGCTCGGACTGCCGACGGCCAATATGCAAAATCGGCGGATCATCGATCACGCCTTTCGCATGGCCAACTGCCGCCCCGAGCCGGCACTCGAGACGAATTCCGTTATCAACCTGTATTCCAACGTTAAATTGATGGGCCTGCCGTGCATCATGCCGGAATATATTATCGATATTTTCGGGCGTGATCCGGACCTGCAGCCGGTGCCGCTCAAAGATCCGGCTATTGCTCACAGCGTCGGATTGATTACGCCGGACCGAGATCCCGTGGCGCCGCTCGTGCGGGCTTTCCGCGAGGCCGCCGCGACGTTTTCACCCAAGGGGACGTCGCCGATATTTCCGCCAAAACCAACCATCGCATAAACTATGGGCAATTCATAGGTTTCCGCAATGCAGCATAGACGGGGTCGATGATCGGATCGGAGATACCGATTTGATCGCAGTTGCAAAATGCAACACTAGAAAATTCGTGGCAAAGTACGCATCTAATAAGAAATTCAGCCGATAATGCCCGGCGGCAATCTAGGGAAAACGCCGAATGGCGAACGAAGTTAGGAAACCAAAGAAGCGCGCCCCAAAGGTCGAGCCGGTCGCCTCGACACCGGCCGAACTGGCGGCGTTAGCTATTTGCACACGGCACGGTAACCGGCCCGACGAGCTGCTCGAAATCTTCCATGAGATGCAGCACGAACTCGGTTACGTACCGGAAGAGACGCTGCCTGTGATTGCACGCGCGCTCAATCGCTCGCGGGCCGAGATTTACGGCGTTGTTTCCTTCTATCACGATTTCAAGCGGCATCCCGTCGGCAAACACATCGTCAAGATTTGCCGCGCCGAGGCGTGCCAGTCGATGGGCACGGCGGCCCTTTGCGCACACGCCGAGAAGTCGCTGAAGACACCGCTCGGCGGCACGACGGCCGACGGCGCCGTCACCATCGAGCAAGTTTTTTGTCTCGGCAATTGCGCGCTGTCACCGGCGATCATGGTCGGCGAAAAACTGTACGGCAGGGTCGACGCTCAACGATTTGATGAGATCATTGCCGGTCTCGATAAGGAGGCGGCAGAATGATTACCGTATTCGTTCCCCGTGATGCTGCTGCTCTGTCCGTCGGAGCCGACGAGGTTGCGGCGGCCATCGCTCGCGAAGCCAAGAAGCTGAACAAAGATGTTCGCATCGTCCGCAACGGTTCGCGCGGCATGCTCTATCTGGAGCCGCTGGTCGAAGTTGAAACGGCGAAGGGCCGCGTCGCTTATGGTCCGGTTTCTGCGAAAGACGTCGCCGGATTGTTCGAAGCCGGATTTCTCGAGGGCAAGGCGCACAAGCTCGGACATGGGCTGACCGAGGAAATTCCGTATTTCAAAAATCAGGAGCGGCTGACGTTCGCGCGTTGCGGCATCACCGATCCGCTGTCGATCGAGGACTATCGCAAACACGGCGGTTTCCAGGGGCTGACGAAAGCTCTTGCAATGAAGCCGATCGACATCGTCACTGAAGTGACGACGTCGGGTCTGCGCGGACGTGGCGGCGCCGGCTTCCCGACCGGCATCAAGTGGAAGACCGTCCACGATCTCAAGGCCGATCAGAAGTACGTCGCCTGCAACGCCGACGAAGGCGATAGCGGCACGTTCGCCGATCGGATGCTGATGGAAGGCGATCCCTATTGCCTGATCGAGGGCATGACGATCGCGGCCATCGCCGGCGGCGCGACGAAGGGATATATCTACGTTCGCTCCGAGTACCCGCATTCGGTGCATGTGCTGCGCGAAGCCATCGAGATCGCACGCAAGGCGAACTGGCTCGGCGACAACATCCAAGGCTCGGATTACTCGTTCGATCTTTTCGTGCGCATGGGCGCCGGCGCCTACATCTGCGGCGAAGAAACATCGATGCTCGACAGCCTCGAAGGCAAGCGCGGCATCGTTCGGTACAAGCCGCCGATTCCGGCCATCGAAGGGCTCTTCGGCAAGCCGACGATCATCAACAACGTGATGAGCTTCGCGGCCGTGCCGATTATCCTCTCCAAGGGTGGCGAATTCTACAAGAACTACGGCGTCGGCCGTTCGCGCGGCACGCTGGCTTTCCAGCTTGCCGGCAACATCAAGCGCGGCGGTCTCGTCGAAAAAGCCTTCGGCGTCACGACGCGGCAGCTGGTCGAGGATTGGGGCGGCGGCACAGCAACGGGACGCCCGGTGCGCGCCATTCAGATCGGCGGTCCGCTCGGCGCCTATATCCCTGAGTCCAAGTTCGATGTTCCGATGGACTACGAGGAATTCGCCAAGGTCGACGCGATGGTCGGTCATGGTGGCCTGGTGGTGTTCGACGACACTGTGGACATGGCCCAGCAGGCACGTTTCGCGATGGAATTTTGCGCCATCGAAAGCTGCGGCAAGTGCACGCCTTGCCGTATCGGATCGACGCGCGGTGTCGAGGTGATCGATCGGATCATCGCCGACGTCGACCGGGAGAAGAATCTCGCCCTTCTCGAAGATCTTTGCGTGACGATGACGGATGGCTCTCTGTGCGCGATGGGCGGGCTGACGCCCTTCCCCGTCATGAGCGCGCTCAAGGGCTTTCCCGACGATTTTCACAAGCCGGCGCCCAACAAGTTTCTTGCTGACGCCGCAGAGTAAGTTTCAGGATCAGACGACCTCAACGAGGACGGACAATGAACCAGCACGTTAAGCCGATGACGCTCATTAAAGAGACCGATTACGGCACCAAGACCCCGGAAGTTCACGAGACGACCAAGATGGTCACGCTCGAAATCGATGGCCGTGAGATCACGGTGCCAGAAGGCACCTCGATCATGAACGCGGCGATGCAGCTCGGCATTCAAATCCCGAAGCTCTGTGCCACCGACAGCCTCGACCCGTTCGGCTCGTGCCGGCTGTGCCTTTGTGAAATTGAAGGCCGCCGCGGAACGCCCGCTTCGTGCACGACGCCCGTTGCGCCCGGCATCAAGGTCTCGACGCAGAACGAACGCCTCGCCAATCTTCGCCGCGGCGTGATGGAGCTTTACATCTCCGACCATCCGCTCGACTGCCTCACCTGCGCGGCGAACGGCGACTGCGAGCTTCAGGATATGGCCGGCGCCGTCGGTCTGCGCGAAGTTCGCTACGGCTACGACGGCGAGAACCACGTCTTTGCCAAGAGCGCCGACGGCACGGTCAATGACCGCTTCAAGCCGAAAGATCTTTCGAACCCTTACTTCCAGTTCGAGCCGTCGAAGTGCATCGTCTGCTCGCGCTGCGTCCGGGCCTGCGAAGAAGTTCAGGGCACGTTCGCACTGACGATCGACGGACGCGGATTTGCGTCGCACGTCGCGGCGAGCATGGATGAATCGTTCCTGGCTTCCGAATGCGTATCGTGCGGCGCCTGCGTCCAGGCCTGCCCGACCGCGACGCTGATCGAAAAATCGGTCGTCGATCTCGGCCAGCCGGAACATTCGATCATCACCACTTGCGCCTATTGCGGCGTCGGCTGCCAGTTCAAGGCCGAAATGCGCGGCCAGGAAATCTCGCGCATGGTGCCGTACAAGGATGGCGGCGCCAACGAAGGCCACTCGTGCGTCAAGGGCCGGTTCGCGTTCAGCTACGCGACGCACAAGGATCGCATCACGACTCCGATGATCCGCGAGAAGATTACCGATCCCTGGCAGATCGTTACGTTCGACGAGGCGATCAACTTCGCCGCCAAGCGGTTCATGGAAACGCAAGCGAAGTACGGCCGCAGATCGATCGGCGCCGTTACGTCCTCGCGCACGACGCTGGAAGAAATCTATTCCGTTCAAAAACTGGTCCGCGCGGCGTTCAACAACAACAACGTCGATACGTGCGCCCGCGTTTGCCACTCGCCGACCGGCTACGGCCTGAAGGTGACGTTCGGCGAAGCCGCCGGCACACAGGATTTCAAGAGCACCGATAAAACCGATGTGATGCTGGTCATCGGCTGCAACCCGACCGATGCTCATCCGGTCTTCGGATCACGCATGAAGAAGCGGATTCGCGAGGGTGCGAAAATCATTGTCGCCGATCCGCGGCGCATCGATCTCGTCGACTCGCCGCACGTGAAGGCGGCTTACCACCTGCAGCTTATGCCGGGAAGCAACGTCGCTCTCGTCAACGCGCTCTGCCATGTGGTCGCGACCGAAAACCTGATCGACCGCAAGTTCGTCAACCGGCGCTGCGAGAAAACCGATTTCTTCCGCTGGGAAGAGTTCATCAAGCAGCCTGAGCATTCACCCGAAGCGGTTGAGCACATTACCGGCGTTCCGGCGCAGATGGTGCGCGAAGCAGCGCGGCTCTATGCGACGGGCGGCAACGCTGCGATCTACTACGGCCTCGGCGTTACCGAGCATACGCAGGGCTCGACGACGGTCATGGCGTTGGCCAACCTCGCGATGGCGACGGGCAACATCGGACGCGAAGGCGTCGGCGTGAACCCGCTGCGCGGCCAGAACAACGTGCAGGGCTCCTCCGATATGGGCTCGGCACCGCACGAATATCCGGGCTATCGCCACGTCTCGAATAAGGAAGTGCGCGAGCTTTACGAGAAGGAATGGAATCGCGAACTCGACGACGAGCCGGGTCTGCGTATTCCAAACATGTTCGATGCCGCCATCGACGGCACGTATCGCGGCATGTTCATTCACGGCGAAGACATCGCACAATCCGATCCTGATACGCATCACGTCGAAGAAGCGTTGAGGGCAATGGACATCGTGGTCGTGCAGGACCTGTTCCTGAACGAGACGGCCGCTTTTGCTCACGTCTTCCTGCCGGGCACGTCGTTCCTCGAAAAGGACGGCACGTTCGTCAACGCCGAGCGTCGCGTCAATCGCGTGCGCCTGGTCATTAAAGAAAAGCAGGGCATGCCGGAGTGGGAAATCGTCAGCCGCCTGGCGACTGCGATGGGCTTCCAGATGCACTACAATTCGGCGTCCGAGATCATGGACGAAATCGCAAGGACGACGCCGCCGTTCGAAGGCATCTCGTACGAGCGCCTCGACGAACTCGGCTCGATCCAATGGCCGTGCAACGAGCAGCACCCGACCGGTACGCCCATTATGCACACGGACGAATTCGTCCGCGGCAAGGGCCGGTTCATGCTGACGGCGTTCATGGCGACGGACGAGCGCGCAAGCAACAACTTCCCGCTCATCCTGACGACGGGCCGTATCCTGTCGCAATACAACGTCGGCGCTCAGACCCGGCGCACGGACAACATGGCCTGGCATCCCGAGGACACCCTCGAAATGCATCCTTATGATGCAGAAGTCCGTGGTCTCAAGGACGGCCAGATCGTGTCTCTCGCGAGCCGCGCCGGCGCCACGACGATCCGGCTGCAAGTTTCGGATCGCATGCCGCAGGGCGTGGTCTACACGACCTTCCACCACCCGGGCACGGGCGCCAACCTGATCACGACCAGCAATTCGGATTGGGCGACGAACTGTCCCGAATACAAGGTCACCGCGGTCCAGGTCACGCCGTCGAACCAGCCATCCGACTGGCAGGCCGAGTGGAACACGCGCAATATCGAAAACAAGCGTATTGGCACGGAGAAGAAGCTAGAACCGGCGGAATAATTTCACCGGTCTATCTCAAAATCACTCGCAATGAGCGTGATGCCGAAAGTGATTTCGCACCAGGGCGGGGACGAGAGTTTTTGCTCTCGTCCTGCCTCGGGCGAAACCGTGGTCGCCGGCGCGGTGCAGCCGGTGACGTGGCAGCTTCCGCAGGAAACGCCGGTGGCGCTGCAGATCAATTCCGAGCCGTACACCGTCATGATGGCGACGCCGGCGGATCTCAGAGACTTCGCGTTCGGGTTCCTCATCGGCGAAGGCATTCTGAAGGACTCCAAGGCGATTCGCGGCGTCCTCGTCATGCCGGGCGATGAAGGCATCACCGTTGACGTGGCGGTTCCCGAAGCGGCGCTCGAGACGTCGCGGCTGGCGCGGCGCTCGGTCGAAGGCCGAACGGGCTGCGGGCTTTGCGGCATCGAAGATATTTCGTCGGCGGTGCGTCCGTTGCCTGTTCTTGAACGGCATTGGTCGCCAACACCGGAGGCCATCGAGGCCGCCGCCTCCACGTTGTTCCAGCACCAGCCGATGAACCAGTTCAATCGCTCGGTGCATGGCGCGGCATGGGTTTCGCGTGAAGGCGAGATCAAGCTCGTGCGCGAAGATGTTGGACGCCACAATGCACTCGACAAACTGATCGGCGCGCTGGTGCGCGATGATGTCGATGTCCATGACGGCTTCGTGCTCATGACGAGCCGTTGCAGCTTCGAACTCGTTCAGAAGGCGGTGACGGCGGGGATCGGGGCGCTGGTGACGGTTTCAGCTCCGACATCGCTGGCGCTGGATCTGGCGCGCAAATCCAATCTCTTCCTGGCGGCCCTCGCGAAGGGCCGTCCGGTCGTTTTCAATTCTTAATCGGATCTTTTCCTTCCAACGCAAACCGGTGACGTGATGAAAGCCTCCGTACTCGTCCAGATGGCCAATCAGATTGCAGACTTCTGGTCGCCCTACCCTAAGGCGGAGGCGCTTGACGGCATTTCCAAGCACATTCACGCGGCCTGGGAGCCGCGCATGCGGGACGCGTTGAAGGCGTATATGGATCAAGGCGGCGACGGTCTTTCGCCGCTTTGCCGGGAGGCGTTGACCGAATACTTCAAGGGTCCCAAGACGCCCGTAAAGCCCGCTGCCGCTGCGAAAGCCGCAAACTAACTTCGCCGCCCGGGAAAATATTGGCGCGATGCTTTGCCAAGCACCGCGCCAGCGCAGTTGCATCTCACTCAGGCCGTTACTCGGCCGCCGCCCGGTTTGCGGCGAGCACCTGCTCCTTCAACCTGCCCGACACCTCGGCCAAGTGATCGAAGCCGAATGTGAACGAGCCGACGCCTGCCGTCGCGGACCTGAGATCGATAATCAGATTATCCATCTCCGATTCTGGGATGTGCGCTTCGATCACATCCCAGCCCGGCCATCCATCCCGCGCGTCGAACCCCAAAATCTGTCCGCGCCGCTGCGAGATGATGCTGTTGATGCGGGCATTCGCCTCCGACGGTACGGCAATCGATACGGCCATGATCGGTTCGAGGAGAACCGGATCGCACTTCGGCATACCTTCCGCCATCGCCAATCGTCCGGCCTGGCGAAACGCCATGTCGGAAGAATCGACCGTGTGATACGAGCCGTCCGTCAGCGTCACGGCGACATCGACCACCGGAAAGCCGAGCGGGCCTTCGGTCAGGTAATCGCGTACGCCGATTTCGACCGAGGGAATGAAGTTGCGCGGAATGGCGCCCCCGGTGATCGTTTCAGCAAACGTGATGCCTGAACTGCGCGGCAGCGGCTTGATGTCGATCTTCACATCGCCGAACTGCCCGTGACCGCCAGATTGCTTCTTGTGACGCCCGCGAACCTCGGCCGACGAGCGGATCGTTTCCTTGTAGCCTATGCGGCGCTTCTCGCGCAGGACCTCGATGCCGTACTTGCGCATCAGCCTTTCGAGCGCCACGCGCAGGTGCATCTCGCCCTGTCCGTGCAAAAGGATCTGATGCATATCAGCATTATGTTCGAGGGTTAGCGAAGGATCTTCATCGACAAGCTTGCCTGCCGCCGAAGATAGCTTCACCTCGTCCTTGCGATCCTTCAAACCGAGCCCGATGCCGAGAACGGATTGCGGTGGCTTCGGTACCGGAATTTGGGTGACGGCTGATTTTCCGACACCGATCGTCTCGCCGGAATGCACGGCGTCGAGGCGGCCCAGCGCCACGGTATCGCCGGCCTTCGCACCCGTGCACTTCGTCGTTTCCTCGCCGCGCACCGAGAAGATGCCGGCGATGCGCGCTTCCTGACCCTGGCCGCTTGTGATGGTCGCATTGTCAGGAACGTCTCCGGCGAGCACGCGCGCGAACGAGAGCTTGCCGCCCGATTTCGTATGCACGCTCTTGAAGACGTATGCCGCCGACTTGACGTTTTCGAGTTTGAGCCGCCGAACGGTATCTTCGACAGACGGGCACTCATGCCGAAGGGCTTTCAGGAGGCGCATGATGCCATGCCCCTGCTCCGCCGAGCCAAGCAGCACCGGACAAATCAATCCGTCCTTCAATTCCTTCGTCAGGTCGTCGAAAACGCGATCGTTCTCCGGCGTCTCGTCGGCGAGCAATTGCTCCATCAGCTCGTCGTCGTAGTCGGCGAGCTTTTCGAGCATCTGGAAGCGGGCTTCCCTTTCGCGCGCCTCGACCGCCGACGGAAGCTCGATGATCTTGCTCCCTTCATTGTCGCGATAGGCATATGCGCGCTCGGACGCGAGATCGACGAAGCCCTTCGCAACGCCGTCCTCCCAGATCGGGATTTGCCGCAGCACCAGCGGCTTGGCGCTCGCCGGCTGCAAGCTCGGAATGATGTCGCGCACCGGCGTTTGCGAGGCGTCGATCTTGTTCAGGAAAAGCAGATGCGGAATGCCGGTTTCTTCGAGGTGCTTCAAGATGACCTGCAAAGCCGCGACGCGCTTGGGATCGGCTTCGCAGACAACGACCGCCATATCGCAGGCCGGAAGCGCGAGCGTCCCTTCGTGGGAAAACTCGACTGAGCCTGGGCAATCGATGAAGGTGAATTTGTCACCGAGGAA
>Ga0182738_1006567_pt1 | contig 12043 bp, 10 predicted proteins | sample eDN5th30CBELigMG_FD_128876 | JGI IMG/M metagenome (GOLD analysis project Ga0182738, IMG submission 128876) | Enriched Miracle-Growth compost microbial communities from Emeryville, California, USA - eDNA 5th pass 30_C BE-Lig MG (version 2)... ...
CACCATCGAGCGCGGCCGGCTCTGGATGCTGCAGGCGCGCCCCGCCAAGCGGACGATCCACGCGGCGCTGAAGACCGCCGTCGACATGGCGCATGAAGGACTGATCACCCGCGCCGAGGCGGTCGCCCGCATCGAGCCGCGCACGCTGGAGCTGCTGCTGCATCCCACGATCGATCCGGAATCGAGCGGCGATATCTTCGCGCGCGGCCTGCCGGCCTCCCCGGGCGCCGCCAGCGGCACCGTCGTCTTCACGTCGGAAGAGGCGGAGATCGCGCGCACCCAAGGGCGCAAGGTCATCCTGGTCCGCGTCGAGACCAGCCCGGAGGACGTGCACGGCATGCATGCGGCGCGCGGCATCCTGACGACGCGCGGCGGCATGACCAGCCACGCGGCGGTGGTGGCGCGCGGCATGGGCAAGCCCTGCGTCTCCGGCGCCGGCACGATCCGCGTCGATTTCCATGCCGGCACGATGTCGGCTGGCGGCCGGACGATCCAGCGCGGCGACATGATCACCATCGATGGCGGCACCGGCCAGGTGTTGCTCGGCGCCGTTCCGCTGCGCGAGCCCGAGCTTTCGGGCGCCTTCGCCGAGCTGATGGAATGGGCCGACACCTTCCGCACGCTCAAGATCCGCACCAATGTCGATACGCCGTCGGATGCCCGCGCCGCGCGCGGCTTCGGCGCCGAGGGCATCGGCCTCTGTCGCACGGAGCACATGTTCTTCGATGCGCGCCGCATCGTCGCCGTGCGCGAGATGATCCTGGCCGAGACCCGTTCCAGCCGCGCCGAGGCGCTGGCCAAGCTGCTGCCGATGCAGCGCAGCGACTTCGCCTCGCTGTTTGAGATCATGTCGGGCCTGCCGGTGACGATCCGCCTGCTCGACCCGCCGCTGCATGAATTCCTGCCGAAGGGCGAGGCGGAGATCGCCGAGCTCGCCGCTGTCATGGGGATTTCACCGGCCAAGATCCGCGCCAGCACGCATGCGCTTTCGGAGGCCAATCCGATGCTCGGCCATCGCGGCGTCCGGCTCGGCATCTCCTTCCCCGAGATCGTAGAGATGCAGGCGCGCGCCATCTTGGAGGCAGCCCTCGACGTCGCCGACCAGACCGGCACGCCGGTCGACCTCGAGATCATGGTGCCGCTGATCGCCGGCAAGCCGGAGCTCGACCTGGTCAACAGCCACATACGTGCGGCAGAAGCGCTCGTTCGAAGAATTCACGGCCGCGCCCCCGCCTACCAGCTCGGCACGATGATCGAACTGCCGCGCGCGGCGCTGGCCGCCGGCGAACTGGCCAAGAGCGCCACCTTCTTCTCGTTCGGCACCAACGACCTGACGCAGACGACGTTTGGAATTTCGCGTGACGACGCCGCGACTTACCTGAACACCTATCTCGCCAAGGGCATCCTGCCGCACGATCCCTTTGCCACCATCGATCGCGAAGGCGTCGGCGAACTGATCCGGATCGCCTGCGAGCGCGGCCGGGCGACGCGGCCGGATCTCAAGCTCGGCGTCTGCGGCGAGCATGGCGGCGACCCCGCCTCGATTCATTTTTTCGCCGAAATTAACCTTGATTACGTCTCGTGTTCGCCTTTCAGGGTGCCCGTCGCCCGGCTGGCCGCCGCTCAGGCAGCCTTACAAAACAGAGACAGAGCCAATTCCGCCTCTCCCCTCCCAACGCCCCCGACACCCCGTCCAGACCGTTAACCTCGTTTTTAGGTTAATGCCGCAGATTCCAGCCACGTGACCAGCAAAGCACACTGGTCGGTTTTGTTCCGTGCGCGTGGAGTTGCGTACCTCATGGCTGGATCCAAGCGGCGTCCGACGTCAGGAATGTCCCCCCGCGCCCATCCGGGCAACGACGCGCAATTCGTGCTGCGACGTCGGCGACCCAGGCCGACCTTCCGCCGCATCGCGCTGCTTTCCGGCATTCTGGCGAGCGGCCTCGTGGCGCTCTCCTCGACCACCGTCGCGTTCCAGGACGTCGCCAGCCTCTATGGCAAGGACCTGCCGGCCTCGCAGCGCTGGCTGGCGCGGCTGATGCCGCGGCCCTCGGGCGAAGCCTATCAGCCGGGTTCTCTTTCGGCTCCGCCGGCAGCCCGCCTCGTCTCGGGCAATGTCGTCAGCGACGGCAAGCTGATCGAGCCCGTGCTCGACATCGCCGTGCGCGGTCCTGTTTCAGCACCGGAATTCGTCCCGCCGACCGTGAACCGGACGGGCAAGCAGGACATCACCGTCGCGCAGCGCAAGGCGGAGCCGCTCCGCACAGCCGCCGCCCGCTTCAAGGCCGGCGTGCTCAAGGCCGCCGATCTCGGCAGCGTCTTCAGCAGCGCCAACGCCGTTCCGAAGATGGCCTTCCTGACCGCACAGGACGTCGCCAAGCCCGACCAGCCGCTGCAATATGCCTCGAAGTCCGATCCGACCGGCGCCGATGCCAGGAAGGGCGAGGAAGTGGCGAAGCCGGTGGTGGCACTCGCCTCGATCGCGCCGCTGCCGCGTCGCAACGAATTGCTCGATCGCAGCGGCAAGAACGCCGAGGCCGCCGCCAAGGCGCCGGGCAGCCTGGTCGTCTCCGCCTATGCCAATCCCGAGCAGGACAAGGCGCTCAGCGCGCCGTTCACCGCCCTGCTCAACCGCCCGATGGCGATCGGCAAGGATGGCAAGCCGGATCACTGGTGGGTGATGAACAAGATCCCCACCAATGCGCGCTCCGCCACCGAGCAGAAATGCCTGGCCACGGCGATCTATTTCGAGGCGCGCGGTGAATCGGTGAAGGGCGAACTGGCCGTCGCCCAGGTCGTCATCAACCGGCTGAAGAACCCGGCCTATCCGAACACGATCTGCGGCGTCGTCTACCAGAACAAGAACATGCGCAACGCCTGCCAGTTCTCCTTCGCCTGCGACGGCATCCCCGACCGCATCACCGACGCGACATCCTGGACACGCGCCCAGACCCTGGCCAAGCGCGTCCTGTTCGAAGACAATTGGTGGAATGCCGATGTCGGCTCGTCCACGCATTATCACGCCAACTATGTGAAGCCGCGCTGGGCGCGAACGATGAAGAAGATGCAGAAGGTCGGGCACCACATCTTCTACAAGACCTATGGCGGCGGCTGGATCTGACGCGGCGCGGGTGAGGCGACGGCAGAGCCTCTTGCTGCTGGCGGCTTCGCCGGGCAACCCGCGAAGGGTCCGAAGCGGCTTCGATCCCCAATAGGGTTGCGCTCTCCCCTACCCGATCTCCACCACCAGGCGGCCCCGGATCTTGCCGTCGACGATCTGCCGCGCGGCGTCGATGACGCCGTCGAAAGGGATACGCTTCGTCATGGCGGCGAGTTGAGCCCGGTCGAGGTCGCGGTCGAGCCGATCCCAGGCGGCGATGCGGACCGGCTTCGGCACATAGACCGAATCGATGCCGTACAGCGTGACGCCGCGCAGGATGAACGGCGCCACCGTGGCCGGGAATTCCATGCCGCCGGCCAGCCCGCAGGCCGCCACCGCGCCGTCATAGCGGATCATCGACAGCAGATTGGCCAGGGTTTGACCGCCGACGACGTCGATCGCGCCGATCCAGCGTTCGCGCGCCAGCGGCTTGCCGGGACCGTTCAGCTCCGAGCGCGGGATGATCTCGGCCGCGCCGAGCCCCTTGAGATAGTCGGTCTCCTCCGGGCGGCCCGTCGAGGCGACGACGTGGTAGCCGAGGCCGGCAAGGAGCGCGACGGCAACCGAACCGACGCCCCCGGCAGCGCCGGTGACGAGCACGGGCCCGGCGGGCGGATGGATGCCGTGGCGTTCCAGCGCCATCACCGCCATCATCGCGGTATAGCCGGCCGTGCCGATCGCCATGCCTTCATCCGGCGAGAAGCCGGCGGGCAATGAAATCAGCCAGTCGCTCTTCCAGCGCGCCCGTTCGGCCCAGGCGCCCAGATGCTGTTCGCCGACGCCCCAGCCATTCAGCAGCACCCTATCGCCCGGCTTGTAGCCCGGCGCCGAGGACTGCTCGACGATGCCGACGCCGTCGACGCCCGGCACCATGGGAAAGCGGCGCACGACCGGCGCCCGGCCCGTGATCGCCAGGCCGTCCTTGTAGTTGACCGTCGAGCGCTCGATGCGCACCGTGACGTCGCCTTCCATCAGATCCGCGTCGCTAAGCGTCGCGAAGCCGACCGACTGGCCGCCGCTCGCGTCCTTCTGGATCAGGACGGCCTTGAAGTCGGGCATGGGATATCTCCTCGTTTCGGCTGCGAATACAACGCTTCCACGATCATAGGAAGTCGAGGCCGCTTCGATAAGGCTGCGGCGACATGAAACGGCCGGATCGCGCTTCAACCCTCCCCGGCCGTCTGCTTGCGCCATGCAGGATTCCGGCGCTTCCTTGACCGGGCGGGCGCCGGGCGATTAGGGTGCGCCGCCTTCGCGTCGCATTACGCCGCGCGTCCGATTTTCTCAAGGTTTGCCGGTGTTCGAAACACTTCCTCCCCACATGCGCCCTGACCGGTCCTTCCAGGGCCTGATCCTGACGCTGCAGCGCTTCTGGGCCGATTACGGCTGCGCGATCCTGCAGCCCTATGACATGGAAGTGGGCGCCGGTACTTCGCATCCCTCGACCATGCTGCGGTCGCTCGGTCCCAAGCCGTGGAAGGCCGCCTATGTGCAGCCCTCGCGCCGGCCGAAGGACGGCCGCTATGGCGAGAACCCGAACCGGCTGCAGCACTATTACCAGTTCCAGGTGATCCTGAAGCCAAACCCGCCGAACCTGCAGGATCTCTATCTCGACTCGCTGCGCGCCATCGGCATCAACATGGCGCTGCATGACGTGCGCTTCGTCGAGGACGATTGGGAAAACCCGACGCTTGGCGCCTGGGGCCTCGGCTGGGAGTGCTGGTGCGACGGCATGGAAGTGTCGCAGTTCACCTATTTCCAGCAGGTCGCCGGCATCGAGTGCAATCCCGTCTCGGGCGAGCTGACCTACGGCCTCGAACGCCTCGCCATGTATGTGCAGGGCGTCGACAACGTCTATGACCTGAACTTCAACGGCCGCGAGGGCGACGAGAAGGTCACCTATGGCGACGTCTTCAAGCAGGCCGAGCAGGAATACTCGCGGCACAATTTCGAGTTCGCCGACACGGAAATCCTCTTCCGCCGCTTCGCCGATTGCGAACGGGAATGCCAGGCGCTGCTCGCCGCGGGCGGCATGACCATGCCGGCCTATGACCAGTGCCTCAAGGCAGGCCACGCCTTCAACCTGCTCGACGCGCGCGGGGTGATCTCGGTCACCGAACGCCAGAGCTACATCCTGCGCGTCCGCGAACTGGCCAAGGCCTGCGGCGCAGCCTGGCTGGAAACCGCAGCCGGGGGAAAAGAATAAATGCCCGATCTTCTGCTTGAACTCTTCTCGGAAGAAATCCCCGCCCGCATGCAGCGCAGGGCGGCGGAAGACCTGAAGAAGCTCGTCACCGACGCGCTCGTCGAGGCAGGCCTGCATTACGAGGGCGCCAAGGCGTTCTCGACGCCGCGCCGCCTCGCCCTGACCGTCAGCGGCATCCCGACGCATTCGGCCGCGACCCATGAGGACCGCAAGGGACCGAAGGTCGGCGCTCCCGACGCCGCGATCCAGGGCTTCCTGCGTGGCGCCGGGCTGACCTCGCTCGACCAGGCGCATATCCACTCCGATCCGAAGAAGGGCGACTTCTACGTCGCCCATATCCACAAGCCGGGCAGCGACACCAAGGACGTGCTCGCCAGCGCGATCCCCGCCATCATCCGCGCCTTCCCCTGGCCGAAATCCATGCATTGGGGCACCGGCAAGCTGCAATGGGTGCGACCGCTCCAGTCGATCGTCTGCACTTTCGGGCCGGAGACCGAAGAACCGGAAGTCATCGATTTCGAGATCGAAGGCATCCGCTCGGGCAACATCACCCACGGCCACCGCTTCATCGCGCCGAGCGCGATTCCGGTGAAGCGCTTCGACGATTATGTCGACAAGCTCGACCACGCCTCCGTCATTCTCGACGCCGATCGCCGCAAAGATGTCATCCTGCATGACGCGCGCGACCGTGTATTCGCGCTCGGGCTGGAACTGGTCGAAGACGAAGGCCTGCTTGAGGAAGTCGCGGGCCTCGTCGAGTGGCCGGTGGTTCTGGTCGGCACCTTCGAGGAAGAATTCCTTTCAATCCCGCCGGAAGTCATCCGCGCCACCATCCGCGCCAACCAGAAGTGCTTCGTCGTCCGCAAGCCCGGCACGACCGAACTCGCCAACCGCTTCGTGCTGATCTCCAACATCGAGGCGATCGATGGCGGCGAGGCGATCACCGCCGGCAATGGCCGCGTCATCCGCGCCCGCCTGTCGGACGCCAAGTTCTTCTATGACACGGACCTGAAGACCCGCCTCGAGGATCGTCTGCCGAAGTTCGACCAGATCGTCTTCCACGAGAAGCTCGGCACGCAGTCGCAGCGCATCCTGCGCCTGCAGAAGCTCGCCGCCGCGATCGCGCCGCTGGTCGGCGCCGATGTCGACAAGGCAAAGCGCGCCGCCCTGCTCGCCAAGACCGATCTCGTCACCGAGGTGGTCGGCGAATTCCCGGAAGTCCAGGGCCTGATGGGGCGCTACTACGCCATCGCGCAGGGTGAGGACGATTCCGTCGCCGCGGCGATCGAGGACCATTACAAGCCGCAGGGCCCTGGCGACCGCGTTCCGACCGATCCCGTCGCGATTGCCGTGGCACTGGCCGACAAGCTCGACACGCTCACCGGCTTCTGGGCGATCGACGAAAAGCCGACCGGCAGCAAGGACCCCTATGCGCTGCGACGCGCCGCGCTCGGCGTCATCCGCATCGCGCTGTCGATCGACGCCAAACTGCCGCTCAACGTGGCGCTCGCCCACGCGATCGACGGCTATAACGACCAGACCGAGTCGGAAGCCGTGACCTCGTTCGAGAGCCGGCAGAGCCAGGTCTCCAGCGAGGATGTGGATGGCGAACAGGACCTCGACAACGCGCTGGAGAGCTTCGGCCGCCGGCTGCGCCGCGATCTCGACGCGAAGACGCCCGAGATCATCGCCGACCTGATCTCCTTCTTCGCCGATCGTCTCAAGGTCCAGCTTCGCGACCAGGGCGCCCGGCACGATCTCGTCGACGCGGTGTTCGGCCTGGGCAATCAGGACGATGTCCAGTTGATCGCCCGCCGCGTCGAGGCGCTCGGCACGTTCCTCGAAACCGAGGACGGCAAGAACCTGCTCGCCGGCTATCGTCGCGCCGCCAACATCCTCAAGGCCGAGGAGAAGAAAGGCGACAGCTTCGAGGGCGCGGTCGATGCCGCTCACCTGAAGCTTTCTGAGGAACGCGCGCTGCATATGGCGATCGCGACGGCCCGTGCCGAAGCGGAAGGCGCTGTGGCGCGGGAGGACTATGAAGGCGCCATCGCCGCGCTCGCCCGACTGCGCGCGCCGGTCGACGCCTTCTTCGAGGCCGTTCTGGTCAATGCCGAGGAGCCGGAGGTTCGCGCCAACCGGCTGCGCCTGCTGAACGCCATCCGAAGCGCCACGCTGACGGTTGCCGACTTCTCGAAAGTGAGCGGCTGATCCGCCGCAATCCGGCCAGCCCTCCCCCCCTCGGGAGGGCTGGCCGCGCCACGATCTCTCCTGCGGGTGGCAACTCGATCACGCTACGTCACAGCGTTTTGAGGCCGGGAATTCTTGATCCTGATCAGGAAAGAGAGATGTTTCCCGCTTGCCCTCGGCCGGGGGAACCACCCCCCCGATAGAAGTACCTTCAGGTCTCATGCGGCGCGCGAGCGGCTGTGAGGTCGCTCGGGTTGCACGTCGCTGCCGATGGCATGGCTCAAGGAGCACACCATCATGGCACATCAAACCAGATATGTTGCGCTAGCTGCCGCTGCCGCACTTTCGCTCGCAGTCGCGCCAGCCTTGGCCAATAGCGGCCCTTTCGGCTCCAGTTCCGGCATGGGCAGCGTAGGCGCTGGTTCCAACTATGGGGGCGGCGCGGGCAATGAGAGCGGTTCCGCTTCCTGGGGCGGCATGAACAATGGAGGCGGATCCGGTTCCTGGGGCGGCAAGGGTCCGGACGGCAGCAACGGTGGTTCCAGCTCGGGACACGGTTCCGGATCGAACCACGGCAAATGGACTGGCAATGGCCATGGGAACCACGGCGGCGGGTCAGGACACCCACACTGGCCCGGAGGTTGGCCCGGCGGCTGGCCCGGCCATGGGCATGGCCAGCCTGAGCCAGATCCCACTCCTCCGCCGACACCAACACCGAGCCGGATTATTCGGAACCTGACGGGAGGTGGCGGCGGCAGCAGCAGCAGCATGCCGGACTACAATTGCTCGATCTACGGATACGCCAACGCCCCCTGGTATTGCGGAGGACCACCCCTCTACGGGCAACCGCCCCTCTATGGGGAGCCTCCGCTCTACGGACAGTAGCTTTTGTGCGAGTTGGGTAATTCCGTCTGAAAGGGCCGGGGCCACGATGTTGTGACCCCGGTCATATTGCCGTTCGTCGGAAACAGCGATGGTGTTCCTGCCATCGGCCGGGCAGACATGCACGGCGCAGGATCCCCAAAAGAGATCGCATCGGCGCGCGGACGACAGGGTGTCGAGCCGGGATTCGCGTCGTCATCGGTGGCAGCTCAAAGGAGCCCATCATGATGAAACGTCTCGCTCTCTCCATCGCCGCTTTGGCAATTGCCGGCCTGTTTGTCGCCGACCTGTCCCCCGCCATCGCCCAGACCGCCGCGCCGTCGCGCACCCCGTCCTCGTCCTCCTCCACCGTGCCGGGTGGTCCCGATGGCGGCGATGGCGGCATGCGTTCGGCAAGCTGCGGGGAATATGGCTATGCCAACATGCCGTCTCGTTGCCTGACGCAAGCGATGGCGTGCGTCTGCCCGAATGACAGCGATCCGAACTACCGGTCGCCTTCCAGCTGTGAGGGAATCACGCGAAACGCCCGGCATGCAGCCGAGCGCAAGTGCGCGAACAATACGCGTGCTGTCCGCCGCCTGTTCTAGATCCTTGCATCTCGGCCGAGAACTCGGCGGAGATGCAGGCTAGAATCGGTCGCTGGGACGATAGATGCCGGTCACCGGATCCTGAACCAGAGTCGCCATCGGCCGCTTTGCCATGGCGCGCTCTGCCTCGCGCATGCGGACCGCGACGCGTTCGCGCGACTTCATCAGGGTACGGGCCGTAATGACGCCCAGCGTCCCCAGAAGCGCCAACATCAGAACCTGCGGCATCATCCCAATCCTTTCCCTGTCGAGCCCTCGGCCCGCTCGATCCATCCGCTGAACGATACCGGGGAAACCCGGCCTGCGCCTAAAGCCCGAACCGGCTCCAATGCGCGCGTTCCTCCAGCGTCGAGACCGCACTATCGACCATATTGGCCGCAATAGCGGCAGAGGCAAGGCCGCCGGCTCCGCCGCCGCCAAACCGCGCCAACACGCCGCGCTTCGGCGCGACCAGAACCATGCGCACCTTGTCGCCGAAACGACCGCGCAAATAAGAACGGAGATCGCCGATCCGGTCGATCAGACCGAGCTCAAGCCCCCGCGTGCCCGACCAGAACGCGCCGGAGAACAGCGTCGGATCGTCGGCGAGCCGCTCGCCCCGGCGGGCGCGGACAAGATCGATGAACATGTCGTGCACGTCGCGCTGCAGCGACTTCAGATGCTGGATGTCGGTTTCTTTCTCCGGCTTGAACGGATCGAGCATCGCCTTGCTCTCTCCCGCCGTATAGACGCGCCGCTCGATGCCGATCTTCTCGATCAGCTTCTCGAAGCCGAAGCCGGCCGAGACCACGCCGATCGAGCCCACGACCGAGCTCTGGTCCACGATGATGACGTCGCCGGCAAGCGCGATCAGATAGCCGCCCGAGGCGGCCACGTCCTCGACCGCGACGACGACTTCCTTCTTGTTCTCCTCGGCCAGCGCGCGAATGCGCTTGAAGATCAGATGCGACTGCACCGGCGAACCGCCGGGCGAATTGATCAGGATCCCCACCGCCGGCGCGTTCTTCATCGAAAAGGCGCGCTCCAGCTGCGGTGCGACGCCCGAGAGCGTGAGGCCTGTGCGAAATTGCGACACAGCGCCGATGACGCCCGAGAGCCGAACCACCGGCACGACAACCTCTTCCTTGCGGAAGCGGGCAGGAATAACCCTTGAGAGCGAGGTTTTGAGATCCTGGAGCACGGCGATCTGACCTTCACGAAGAATTGGTTGCGGTCTCGCCCCATTGCGGGTCGGACCAGACAGGATGGATATCGACGATCGAGGCGCCCTCGCGCAGGATCGCGGCCGGGCCGGCCAGATAGGCGGAGCCGGCGCTGCCGTGCAGAACGAGGCCCGGCAGCAGGCGCATGGCCGCCCGGCTGCCCTTGGTGCCCCGGACCAGAACCCGGCTCGCGGCTTCGCCGGCTCGCGGATGCAGCGGCAGGACCGCCAGTCCCCCGAACCGGCCGTCGCAGGCGGCCAGAACCGCCGGCAGGCGGTCGGCGGGCAGGATGGCGGCCAGCGTTCCCTGCTGCCGAACGAGCGCGGCGGCGGCCCGGAACCAGTCGTCCAGCCCGCCCCGCTCCAGCACGTGGGCGCGGGCGCGAAAATCATCCGGCGAGGCTCGAACGCGGCCATGGTCGTGGAAGGGAGGATTCATCAGTGCATGGTCAAAACTCTCCGGCGACAGCGCCGCGGCCTGGCGGGCGCTGCCAGCAAGAAGATCGACGCCAACAACCTCGACGCGATCGGCAAAGCCGGCATTGGCCGGCCGCGTCAGCGCCTGCTCCGCGCAGGCCACGAGTTCCGCCTCGCGTTCCGCCAGCACCAGGCGGGCGTGATCGGCGCGCGCCGCAAGCGACAGCCCGGCAACCCCCGCCCCGGCGCCCATGTCGATGACGCGTCCACGCAGGGATGGCCCCATCGCGGCGGCGAGGAACACGGCGTCGAGCCCGGAGCGGTGATGACCACGCGCCGGCTGGATCGCCTCCACCCGGCCACCCAAGAAGGCGTCGACCGTCGTCTCGAGCGGCACGTCGAGCATCGCCTACCGTTCCTCCGGCAGTTCGCCACCGACACCGGCGTCGGTCAGCAACTGGCGCGCATCCGCCATCTCCTCGGCGAGGACGAGGACGCGGCGCGGCAGCACGCCGAGCGAGCCTTCCATGACGCTCATGTTCTGGTCGACGACCATGTGTTCGATGCCGGCATCCCGGAGCAGGGCTTCGACGAAGGAAATCATGACGATGTCGTTGGTACGGATGAGTTCTTCCATGTCCCCTCAGGGGTTGTCGACGGCCCTATACCGTCTTCACAAGCCTAAGGCCGGCCGGGCCTGGCAGCAATGCGGCGTCGATCGCGGCAACGTCCGTCCTGCGTTGCAGCAGGAAAAGCCGCGAACCGCGACTTGGTTGCCTCCGTGAGCCATCGTGTCACTTGTTCCGATCCCGCTCGCCCCCTATTGTCCCCGGCGAAACAGAGGCGAACCGGGAGCGTTGCCCGTGGGATTGGTAGTTCCGCTCGACGAGAGCAAGAAGAAGGGCGCAGCCCGGATCGAGCCTCTCGTCGCGCTAGTATCGGCCGACATGGATCTGGTGAACCAGATCATCCTGTCCAAGGCCGGATCTGATGTGGAGATGATCCCCGAGGTCGCCCAGCATCTCATTTCCTCCGGCGGCAAGCGCCTGCGCCCGATGCTGACGCTCGCGGCCGCGCGCATGTCCGGCTATCACGGCGATGCGCATGTGAAGCTCGCGGCGAGCGTCGAGTTCATGCACACGGCCACGCTGCTGCATGACGACGTCGTCGACGAGAGCGAGATGCGGCGTGGCAAGCAGACGGCGCGGATGGTCTGGGGCAACCAGGCCAGCGTCCTGGTCGGCGACTTCCTCCTGGGCCAGGCTTTCCGCATGATGGTCGAGGTCGGCTCGCTGGACGCGCTCGACGTCCTTTCGGCTGCCGCCACCGTGATCGCCGAGGGCGAGGTGATGCAGCTTTCGGCCGCCAAGAACATGGCGACCACCGAGGACGAGTATCTG
>Ga0182738_1006569_pt1 | contig 12042 bp, 10 predicted proteins | sample eDN5th30CBELigMG_FD_128876 | JGI IMG/M metagenome (GOLD analysis project Ga0182738, IMG submission 128876) | Enriched Miracle-Growth compost microbial communities from Emeryville, California, USA - eDNA 5th pass 30_C BE-Lig MG (version 2)... ...
CCCATACCTCTTTCCTATTACCTGAAAGACATTGTTCGAAAATATTCCGCTTATTGCATAAAAACTTCTAGAGAACAATTTATTGATTTACTTTCCAGAGACATATGGCATTCTTTCTGAGCCATGAGCTTGTTCCAGTCTATTTTATGCGATATAATCGGTGAGATCTTGTTCAAATTCAATTTTATCTCAACTTTTATAAGGGAAAAAAACCTTTAGCTGTGGTGCTTGATTTTCGGGACCCGGATTCTTGTTTTCCGGGAAAAAAGAGCCTTTTTTGGGAAAATCCGGGCAAAAACTCTCCCCGGAAAAGAGTATTTTACGGTATAAAGTTTTTCGAGAGAAAGGGGTTTGAATGAAAATTAAATAACATTTTTTTAGAATTTTCTTTCGAAATCTGAAGCCAATTTTCTTTAAAAGTTTTTTTAAAGAAAAATTGTAACTTTCTGAAGAGAAATTTTCTCACTTTGAAAAATTGTCGTTTCTTATCCTGACAAATTTGAGAGAGCATTTTCTTGAGCAGAAATTACAAAGAGGGTTTTGGTACCAAAAAAAATAAATCAGCCAAATTTTTAATTCAAAATCCCAATTGCAATCTCCTCCCAAAAGATCTCTTAATCACCTTCCCTCCTCTCCATATGGATCTTGATCTTAAAATCTGTATACCTCAACGTTCCTTTGAAAAAAACGTTCGAATTCGAACTCCACTAATGACCCTTACCCACCTCGAGACCCAAATCCGCGAAAGATTCGTCAGTCTTCCTTCCAAAGTCTCTTTCCATCTCGATAAAGACCCTCAATCCGAAGCATTAGACTCTTTAAAATTACTCACAAATTACGGCTTTGGAGGCTTTTCCCAAGAGAATAAAATCCTTTATATCTATTTCAATGAGTCCTCACCATCTTCTGAGGTATCAGAAAAATCATCAACTAGAAGCAGTACAGTGAAGTCAACATATACAGAAACTACGGAAAAGAAGAAAGTTGTCGTGGGAATAGAAAAGAAAATTCCTCACAAGGAGATTCTTGTGACGATTTTGAATCCTTTCTTGATAACAAATAATACTTTTATGGCGAATTCGTTGATAAAACTTGGAGAGCTCATTGAGAGTTATAAACAAAGATTGGACTGGGGATTCGATAATGAGAGTTTGGGTTTTTCCTTGATGGATTCTATGCATATTTTTAGCCCAGAGCTTTGCTTATATGAGGTGACTAAAGAAGATGAAGTGATATTGTATGTAAGAGAAAGAGGATATAAGAGTCAAAATCAAAAGAAACCAGTATCTTTGGAGATGGATTCTGATGTTGAATTTGTTGAGAAAAAGAGCAAACCAGTCCAAGTTATTCAAAATGCGCAGAGGATGCAAGAGGAAACCCCTCAGCAGACAGTTCCTAGAATCGTAAAGGTCAAACAAAAAAGCCACAGTGTGAATAAAGAGAACTATGTCTTTGAAGAGAAAAAAGAAGGAAAAGAAGGAAAAGGAGGAAGTGTTGTCAAGAATAATCATCCTGTGCAGATTCTGAAAAAGATTAATAATGATTTGGACTCTTTAATCCATCTGAGGAAAATGAATGAGAATAATGGTAAATTGAATGGAGGAGTAGGGAATATAGCTACAGGCGAGAAACCTAATCATTTTGTAATTGATGAAGATCCTCTTGAATAAAGAGGATCTTGGGTTTGAATAGAGTACTATGCGAAGAAGTGCTACTGTTTTTATTTGTATTTATAAAATTGAAAGAAACTTGTTTGACTTCCTTTTGAGAACCTTTCTTGAGAAAGAGAATCGAGTATAAAATGATGTGAATTTACATCAATTTCTTTCTTTCTGAGATAAAAGAGATGCTTTTAATATAACATTCGTATCATATAAAACCATTCAAACTAATTATAAATCCGACCTTTCCTGAGAAATATCAATATGAATGATTCCTAACTTTTCCGAGTGAAAATAGATTTTCTTGCTGGGATGTGAAATACCCCTAAAAAATCGCTCGTGGACGATTTGAACTCTTTGGGGATTTGGAATCCTTCTGACGTCCTAGCGTCACAAGACCTTCAGAATTTTTTTTCTCTTGATCCCTGAAGGTCTGAATCAGAGGCCACTGTGCGACGAACATTGAGTTGTCCAAGCAGAGAAAAAGCACCCTCTTTCTGTGATGATTTTTAACAACCCTTTTCTTTTGCGAGATGTTGAAAAGGTCTAGAAAAAAAAATGGTTTTTTCGAGGCATCCGAGATTTGAAATAAAACTGGGATAAAAATTTCAAGAATTCCCTGAAAATCTTGGATCCCAGATAAATTTGGGGGTTTCTCCACTCCTGACCTCTTGAAAGGAAAAACAGAAGAAAAATTTTTAAAGCGAAATTTTCGAAAAAATTCTCTTCAAAATTTTTTTCAAAGTCCGCACCCTATTAATAAAACAACATATTTGGTTTTTGGAAATTTCTTGGGATTATAATATTTATAGAGGGTTAGAAAAGATTTTTTAGTTTTTACGAGAAATAAAAATGCAATCGGCAAAAGGTCTCAAATACATCACAAACAATTTTCCCAAGAAGCTTTCCGACCAAGTCAGCCTGGACAGCTTACGAAACAACATCGCCGACCTTTTATCTTCAGGTAATCATTCTTTCGTTGATCCTTCTCACCAAATCTCCAAAAGAATATAAATATTTCGTCTCAAAAATCGATCCTGATGAACAATATGCTGTCGCTTCAGTTGAAGATGAAGATTATAAAGCATTTGATTGTTTCGAAGGTAATCATTCCTTGGTCACAGAATCTTTCTCTAAACCTCGATAGGAGCTGGAAGCTATCTTAACTTGTACATTTGGCTGTTGAACTTCAAGAAGAATCTTCACACTTCAAATTCCTCAGACATAAAGGAGAAGACAGAATCTGTAGAGGAGCTTAATGAGAAAGAACTGCTCTCGAGGGCAGAACAGAGCTTTCAAACTTTACATGATCTCTTAAAATCCGAAGAAAAGAAAGCCAAGAAGCTCCGAATTTCCTTTTATTTCGGAGGACCCGGTTTATATTTGAACGGATGTCTTTTATCCTTCCTCAAAAAGGACAAAACAGCCTTCAAACAGAACCTTCAAGATCTTCTAAGCTACAAAAGCATTATCCTAAATTCTCCTGATAAGTTTTACAAAGAAATTCTTTATGGAGTTTCTGGCTATCTCCACTGTCTTCTTAAGCTCCAAAGCCTCTTCCAAGACCACCCTGACGCCTCCGATTTCCACACAGATCTCAGCGAACATGTCACTGAGCTTGTGGAGCTGATTGTAAATGATGGAATCAGAAGTTATGATCCTGATGGTGTTGATCTAAAGGAACTTCCTCATGATTTTAGATTAGTGTATGATTTCCATGAAAGAGAGTATCTAGGAGGCGCACATGGGCTGTTTGGAGTGCTTTATACGCTATTGAGGGCTTATCAGTTGAATAACGATTATTTTGCAAAGGAAAAAGACGGAAAATTCTTGATAACAGTGAAGGCCTCATTGGAGCTTTTGATAAAATATCAAAGGAAAAATGGAAATTTCCCCACAAGATTTGTTGAGAAAGGTCATGATGACGCAGTCCAGTTCTGCCATGGAAGTCCAGGAGCTATCCACTGTCTATTATTAGCTTCGAAGATATTCAAAGGGGAAGATATTGGAACGAAATGTTTGAATGCTGCGGTGCTTGCAGGAGAAAATATCTGGGAGTATGGAATTTTAAAGAAGGGCTTTGGATTGTGTCATGGAATTAGCGGAAATGGCTATGGATTGCTTGAGTTATACAAGGAGACTGATGATAAAAACTGGTTGTACAGAGCTTATTGTTTCGCTTTGCTGAAGAAAGATAAGCATTATACTGATGAGATTGCTGCTTATGATTTTAGCGACAGGTTTACTACAGGAATCAGTGACTATCCCTTTTCGTTAATGTTAGGTCTCTCTGGTGATATCTGCTATTATGCCGACTGTTTATTCCCAGAAAACGCAAGGTAATGATGAAAATATAAGTTTTCTTTAATGATTTCAATAGGTTCCCTGGTTACGCAGTGTAATGAAAGAGAAAGATTTATTTAAAATTATGACTGTATGTATATTTTACAAAGAAGAAGATATTACAATTAAAAATTATGCTTTATTTATTACATAAAAACGCCGACGGCAACAGCTCCCAATAGCAACACAATTATCAATAGATTAATAATATTAAGCTGTTTCTTTATTTGCTCTTTCTCTGCAGTTCTCTTAACCACCTCAGCTTCTTCCTCAGCATTCACTTCTTCCCCTTCGGCTCCTCCTTCTCTCACAAAATCTTCTAGATTATCTATTGCTGCTTCTTCTCTTTCTATTTGTTTCTCTTCTTCCCTTCTTTTTCTTTGTGCTTCCTCTCTTGCTGCTCTCAAATTTTGCTCTTCCTTTGGCTTTTCAACATTCAAAACATTCTTTTCATATTTCACTGTTCTCTTTGTTTCATAATACATTATATGCTGCATCATGACTAGGAGGGAAAATTAAGGAAAAATATTTAAAATTCTTCTTTACTTGATTGTAAATTCTCCAAGCCAACCTCAATGGTCTTTTTATTCATCTTTTCTCTCAAAATCTCCTCGATACCCAACACACTATCTCTCTTCTTCTCTTCCTTAAGGATTTCCTTTTTATTACTCTCTTTCTTTTCTGGGATTCTTTGCTCCTTTTCTTCTTCCTCCTTATCATCCTCCCATTCATCTTCTTCTTCCTTTGGCTTCTCCACAATCTCTTGATCTCTTTGGATTTGTGCATTTTGGGTTTCCTCTTTTTCTTGCCCGGCTGCAAGAGCTAGTTCTACAGAAACTTCTTCATCTTCTTGTCTTTTTATTTCTCGTGCTTTTTCTAATTCTTCCTCAACTTTTTTCTCTTCTTCATTTTTTTCTTGAATTATATTCTTTATTGGCCCACATGCAGGACATTCCCATTTACGAGATAAAAGAGCCAATCTTTTTCTTTCTTCTGCTGGGAAATCCAAGCCTCCAACCCCCAATACCTTTTCCTTTTCTGGGAAATAACTTATCAACGCTTTCAGCATCGTCTTAACTAGAGGGAAATGTTATGCTCTTTTTCTTTTGAATTTTTTTACTTGTCCAGCCAGGGTTCCAATGTTCAGGATGATAATCTGTTATTGTCAAACAAATCTTTGTATTTGTCTCATATCTTCCACTTGGCTAATGATTGAATAAGAAAGGGAGGGATTTTAAAGGAAACTTATACAGTTAAGAAGTAGAGAGCAGGAGGTTTGAGAGGGTAGTCAAAAGGTAATTCTATTTTGCCATGATAGATGCCTCCTTCGAATTCGGTATCTGGAGGGCCTTTAATAGTGAAATGCCAGACGTGGAGATCTTCTTTGAGAGGTTCAGCATGAAAAGTGTCTGAAGGATTGTTTTGGAAATCCTTGATTTCTTGTTGAATTCTTTTGATGTGTAAAGACGTGTTTGCCATTTTTAAAGAAATTTTTATTTTAAATATTCCCTTGTCTGATATTTACATGAATTTTGTCCTGATCAATTTTCTCAAAATTTTGCTGAGAAGATGTGCTTGAAGAACTCCTCTTTCTCGAAAGACCTTTTAGTTTTTTGAAGAGGTCATTATTTCTATGTAAATTTCTTCAGGTATTTTTCATCAGTTTCATGGAGATTTCTTTAGAATGTAAAGACTCAAGCTTTGAGGTCAATGAAGCAAGGGGCTTTTGCAAGATCAAGCTCATTTCTTACAAAGAAAAAGGAAAAGAGATCTCAAAAATTTTTAAAGAACAAGAATTCATTTAGGAGTATATCAGAAGAGAAATTGCTGTTTTTTTAATAAATAAAAATTCATTATATCTTTAAATGAGTAACTTTTATTTGCGAAACAGACACTTGTTTGAAGAAGTCAACGTACCTCCTCTCTTCATCCTCCCCTAAAAATTCCTAGGAAATCCCCTATGCTTACCAAGCTGAAAGACTTTACCAACTCCTTCCCAAACTAAAATACGACTCAAAGCTTCCTCGTGACATCTTCAGAGAAGTAACCCCCATAAACTCCTCAGCCCATTCCTCAACTTTCATTTAGAAACAACAAGACGATTACCCATCAAAGAACATCTTTGCCCAGAACGCCAGAACTCTCCTTGGCGCAAACTTTGATAGTCCACAGTTATATCCTCAGCAAAATCAGCCCGATCGATATAGTTACCCCGCCCAGAGAGATAGTTATCCTCATAAAAAGGGCTTCTCACCTCCTAAAGATCCTTTCAAGCGAGATATCCAGCCACCTCAACGAGATTCTCAGCCTTTTCAACAACCCAACTACCCTTTACCAAGAGAAAGTCACCAAAATAAAAAGGAAATCCCTTCTTTTGACCCTTTCAAAAGAGGATTCCGACCTGAACCGAGCAAAGCGGTTGACCAAAGATCCGCTGGCTTATCCAAGCCAAAGTATGAGGAGTATAAATTTCTTGTAATTATTGTCGTTTTATTCAACAAAAATATTTAGGCCTAATGTTTCCACCAGACGCAGATATCCTCAACAGCAAGTCTCCACTTCTCCCTTTGCAGTTGGCGATGTGAATACAGAGCCAGCAGAGAACAGAAGAGGCTATCCTATGCAAAGAGGTCGAATTCCAACTGAGTTCTCTCCTGCGAGAGATAACATTCCTGCTGCAGGTCGAGCTGCCTATGGAAGAGTTTCTTCTGCATTTGAAGGGTCAAGTTTGCTGGAACATCCAACCTCTTTGCAAGAACCTGTTAGAAACAGAGGCAGAAAGGATCCTTCGAATTCTCCTCCACAAAATCGTCAGCAATATGGAGTATATGAAAACTATGCAAATCCACAATTAAGACAACAAGGAGGAATTCCATCATATTTTGAAGAGAATAACAAAACCTTGCCACCAATAAGACAGAATCCGGAGCCAGTCGCAAATAAAGGAGGATATGAACCAATTGAAAGATTCGAAAGACCAAAGAGAGACCAAACCAGAAGTGAAAGTCCGAAATATTATACTATGGGAACAAGAGGATCTCCAAAGAAGATTACTCAGGCGATCAATGAGAGTATTAAGCAGAATATTTTCCCGAATCATGCGTATATCAATGTGAAGAAGAGAGTGTTGAATGTGAGAGGTGACTTGAGCAAATTGGATGAAGCCCCATTCCCAAAAGATAAGACAGTTTTGACCGCAACTTTACAGAATAGATCCCAGCAACTGGAAGCAATAGGAAATAAGAAGACAATACAAGAAGCTCTTGAGTATAGAATTTTAATGACTGTCCCTGGAGTAAGTCTAATGTTATGAGATTTGAATGTTAATACGTTATCATAGGATCGTAAAGATAAATTGAAGAAGCTATTACAGAATGAAGGCAGCCTTCCTGAAGGAATCTAAATCTCGAAAAAATTTTAGAAAGATTTTTTACAAACCTGAGAAGTTTTTTGTTGTATCTTTAATTATCGGCCAGAAAAAAAAGCCTGTCCCTGTCTATGTGATGTTTTGATTTAGGCTTTATTGATTATAAATAAGAAGGCCTCATTTTTTTCATTCTTCATAATTTTTGTATTTTTTGAATCAATATAAAAATATAAATTGATGTCTGTCACTTTGAAAAATCAATTTCCTATTTGAAATGTTTATGTGTTGAGAAGTATTTTATGTCCACAAAATGAATGGATTCCCAATCCAAAGAACTCAAAAGTAATTGAAGAGGGCCTCCAAGAACCCTAAAAATGTTTTCTTCACAAAAAAGGAACTTTGTCAAGAAATGAAAAATTTGTTCCTAACTCGAAAACAAAACTGTCAGAAAACTTTCTTTGATAAAATCAAAAAAGGCCTGAAGGAGGTTGAAAATAAAGGGTTTATATTCAATGACGACATTTGATTTTTAGAAAAGCTAAAAGCGATTCGAAATGAGGGAAAGTTCTATAAAGATATTGATCTGATCAAACTATATATGTATAATTCTAAAAATTGAAAAGCTAAATTTTCTATTTTAATCCCAATGCAAACAGTTCTCACACTTCCCCAAGGTCATTTCCTATTCACAAGTGAAGCTGTCACTAATGGTCATCCTGACAAACTCTGTGACTACATTTCCGATTCTATCCTCGATGCTTGTCTCGCAGCTGACCCAGACTCCAAAGTCGCCTGCGAATCCGCTGCAAAATCCAACATTGTCATGGTTTTCGGAGAAATTACCTCGAAGGCCGAGCTAGACTATGAGAAAATCGTTCGTGATGCAATTAAAAACATCGGATATGACTCTGTAGACAAAGGGATTGACTACAAAAACTGCACTGTTCTTGTCGCCATTGAAAAGCAGTCGCCCGAAATTGCCGAGTCAGTCCATGTGAACAAAAAAGAAGAGGATTACGGCGCTGGAGACCAAGGCCTAATGATTGGATATGCTTGCAATGAAACCCCTGAGTATATGCCGCTTTCTCATCAACTTTCTCTTGCTTTATGCGAAAGACTCTACCAAATGAGATCAAAGGGAATCCTTCCTTGGCTCAGGCCGGATGCAAAGACCCAGGTCACTGTAGAGTACAAGTACGATGACAAGGATCTGATTGCGCTGAGAGTTCATACGGTTTTGATCTCGTGTCAGCATTCTCCTGATGTGACTCAGGAAGAATTACAAGCGCAGATTAGAGAACATGTTATAAAGCCAACGATCCCAGCGAAATACTTGGACGAGAGAACGATCTATTATATTAATCCTTCAGGTAGTTTTATTGTAGGTGGGCCTGCTGGTGATGCAGGTTTGACTGGGAGAAAAATTATTGTGGACACCTATGGAGGCTGGGGTGGCCATGGAGGTAAGATTTAGAGGGAAAGAGTAATATTTTCTTTTTAGGTGGCGCATTTTCAGGGAAAGATCCAACAAAAGTGGACAGATCAGCTGCCTATGCGGTGAGATGGGTCGCCAAGACGTTGGTAGCGAATGATTTTTGCAGAAGATGTATGGTTCAAGTAGCGTATGGTATTGGACTGGCTGATCCAATATCGATTCATGTGGATACTTATGGAACAGTGACTGCAGGCTACACGGATCATGATTTGGAGCAAATAGTAGCAAGGAATTTTAACTTGAGACCAGGAGCAATCATTAGAGACTTGCAATTAAAGAGACCCATTTACAAGAAATTGAGTGCTTTTGGACATTTTGGTAGAAGTGATCCAGACTTTTTATGGGAAAAGGTGAAAGATCTCAGTCATGAAAAGAAGTGAAGCCCAGTTGTGTATAAAAAGATATGAAAGATTTATATATCAAAAGAAGTGTTATGAAAAATTAGAAAACAAAGAGAAAGAGATATTTCTCTTTGGTCTCGAGAGATAGGAGACTTCAAAAAATTTTTATCTACATATGAAGTTTTGCATAGTTTCGAACTCATTATAATAGAGTAGTATTGTAGAGAAATTTATGCTTCAAAGAAATTTTTTTCCCTTTTTTAGATAGGTCATGAGATTATTTAACAGAGGATACCATCAGAATTTTATGCTAATGTAATCAAATCATATCTTTTGGTAAGAGAAAAGACGTGCTATTTTGAAGTTTTTGTGATCTGCTTAGTGAGGAAAAAATCATCAAAATAATCAACAGATTCAAAGAGAAATTGACTATTCATACAAATGCAAAATATCATTATTTCGTTGTAGAACCCAATGTGAAGCAAAACAAATAAAATGGTAATGGATCTATTCTCAAAAGGGATTATTTGAAGGCAGCCATACTTTTATCGTTGAAATATTGATACTGATCGACAGCTTTTTGTTTGCATGTATTTAAGCATTCTTTTTCATAGTCAAAGAGATGTTCTGAGATGAACTCACGAATACAGTATTTAAAGCATCTATACACGATCTTTTCTCTGGCAAAAATGTCTTGATCTTGAGAAGTATTGCTGGAGATATTCATCGGATTTTGGTGCAGAAATGTGTTTTTTTCTTTTTAATTAAATTTATCTTTGTGATTTATTTTTCGAATGTGAGACAATTTGAATTCTTTTAGATAGAGATAGGTGATTAATGTGATGATTATGATTAGATATATCAATAATAAAGATCCTATGGACCATATAATTTATATGAACCAGAGTCAAACGTACGGTAAGAATTATGGATTCTTCTATATCTCTTTCACATTACTTGCCAACATATACAAAAATGTATGCGAAAAACCAAGAATACAAACAGAGCAAATCACATGACAAAGACATAGTCATTAATAAATATTTTCCTTTCCTTTATGCTCAAAAATGTTTAAATAGATTTCTATTGAGCATTCTTCTTCTTTCAGACTTTTAAGAACAAATACTATCTCACACTCTCCATTAATTTTATTGCCTTACTTCATTCCCTTCTAAATGCTCCTGTTTCACCATATCTCCCAAATGTTCATTTGACACTTTCTCCATTATTGGTAATCGAGGTCTAATCAATCAAAATATTAACAAAACTCATTTAAAAAACTCTTAACGTACCTATTACTTCTCCTTAAGCAAATACAATCTTGGTTTTCAGTAATCCATGTATCAACATTGTCAAGGTCTTCAGCATATGTGGCAAACATTAATCTTGGATTAAAATGACAATCCTTTCTATAGCAATGGAGGAATTGGCATCTTATACCATAGACACAATAACCAGTTTCATGATAAGAGACACATCTTTTGGTTTTAAAATTGTTGGCAACGAAAGATTTTTGACGGATTTCTGTTTCTCCATGAGCAAAAGCACAATGATCTCCAAATTCACAATAGCCATGTTCAGCCCAATATTTACAAACCTATTTTTTGAGAAATGTTAAGAAACATCCAGAAAATAGATTTTTTTCTTTGTTTCTTTTTAAAAAGAATTTTGAGAGATCAAAAACCCACAACAGAAATGAATAAAAAGTACCTCAGTTTTGTATTTCTTTTTAAAGTCCATTTCCGTCGGAGCTTTCTTTTTGCCAATTTGCTTCGTATTTCCTCCTTTTTGAGATAGAGTCTGCATAGAATTCGTTGAAGATAAAGAAGTGATAGAACTGAAGTGTGAATGTGATTCCTTTGCTGATTCATCACCCAGTTTGAAGTTTGAGACCGATTTGCCAAAATGAAGGTTGCTAGTAGATTAACATAATAATAAAAAGGCGAATACTCATGATCTTCTCCAGAAAAGGTGTTTGATGATGAGCTCTTTTTAATTGAACCACCAAAGGCTTGGCCAGCGCTAAAAGTTTGAGCAGAGGTAATTTTTTTGAATCCTTTGGATTGTTTGGCAGGTTTGCCGTAATTTGTGACTTTTCCAAAGTTGTCATTGCTTTCGTAATTGGAATGTAAAGCTTGCATTCCCTAATGGATAAGGGGATGGTAGAAGAGAGGAAATACATCATAGAAGTCACTGAAGGAGTGTGAGTTTTGGTTGGAAAACATTTTTCTTTAAGTGTCTCGGAGTAAAAGTCTTAATTTTATTTACCTTGACAATAAAACTTGTAACAAAAATTCCTTGTTTCGCTCAGCAAAAAGTCACCGAAAATAATTAGAAATGAATGATTCTTGATGACTCGAATTTTTCTTGGCTTATTTCAGGATAATTGATAATACAAGAAACCTTATTGAGAAGATATGTAGGGTATAGGGGAGACATAAAACATGGAGTTGATGGATTTTTAAAGAAAGAACGGCCTTGTAGGGTAAATTTATATGGCGGCACTTGGTGTATTTAAACTTGGCCTAGAAAATCCTTAAATGGTGATAGTTGTCTAGTTTTATAAGTGAGAAAAAGGCTTGGCATTGGAGGATAGTAATGGTGAGTAAAATATGAGAAGAAAGTCTTTAGCAAGGGGAGAATTAATTTTAACAAGGAAGAGAGTGAAAAAATTCTAGAATTAGAATGAAAGGAGACTTGATATCTAGGCTTTATAGTTTAAGAAAAATCTTATTTCCGCTGATGATGTTATTGGGTATCGCACCTTTGAAAAATTTTTCGGCAATCGAAAATTAAATTGAAATTTTTGATGATGTAAGTTTTTTCAGGTGTGAC
>Ga0182738_1006570_pt1 | contig 12038 bp, 14 predicted proteins | sample eDN5th30CBELigMG_FD_128876 | JGI IMG/M metagenome (GOLD analysis project Ga0182738, IMG submission 128876) | Enriched Miracle-Growth compost microbial communities from Emeryville, California, USA - eDNA 5th pass 30_C BE-Lig MG (version 2)... ...
AGATCAGGGTTTGCTGCAAATGAAGAGCAAATAAATCATCATGAAAGTGTGGAGATTTTGTTTGATATAAACCTTAAAATCCTCAAGAGAAAACTCAAAAACTTTGAATATATGAGTAATATGTTGTAATGTGAATAAAATTGTCTATATCTTCGACAAATAAAAATCTCCTTGTTAATCTCTTCCTAACTGACAAATTTTGAAGTAGTAAATTCCAATTAGAGTGAAATAGTTGAATCTACTTTATGACTTTGAGTAGGAATTACAAACTATTTCCGAGTATATGAGACTATATTTTCATAAAAAATTACCCCACTTTGATCTAAATAATTCAATATTCTGCTTCTTCAAGTGCCCAAAACCAGCCCCAAAGAATCCAAACCAATGGAGACATCAAATTGAAACAAGGGGTCAGGTTGAAAAATAGTAGACTATATTTTATTCATAAGATAAATTCTATTTCGGACAATCTTTTCGGGTCTTTTTTCTTTTATTTTCCCTCTCAATCAATCTTTGCTTTGGATTTAAATTTAGCTTAATCTTTCTTATTATTCTTTTTATTTTTGAATAATTTCACACTTCCCACCTTTTCTCCCTTTCTTCTTTCCCCTTCTTTTCTTCATATGTTAACCCTAAAATCCAACCAACACAAAAATACATATTTAAGCTTCGACTTCTTCGATGTTTACTACCCCTTGACCATCTCAGATTTCAAAATATCTCTCATCTAATTATCTAAAGAATCATCTCTTCCTTCTGAAAGAGGAATTTCGTCATCGCTTTGACAAAATAAGCAATCTGACAATCTCTTTAACAGAGAAAAATCTATCTCATCATAAACGAAGGCCTTTTACCGTGAAGAATTACAAAATCTTGTCACAAAAACAGTTTTAAGAATTTCATAAAAATGACTCTAAAATACCTTTTCCCAACCATCTTATTTCTCCTTCCTCTCAACAATGAAAAGATATTTTTCATTCTTCTTCATAAAGGTCTCTTTTATTTTCGGTCAATATCCAACAAAAGAGTCTTTATTTTCTTGAAAAAAATTTTTATTGTTAATGGATTTTTTGTCTTTTTAAATACAAAATGAACTCGGACCTAGAGAAAAAAAATTCTTTTGCTTCTAATATTAACGATCCTCTTTCAGATTTCCGACAAGATTTGTGTAAAATCTTCTTGGATAACAGCTTTGACAACCTTGCTGACGGTAATCATCTCATTCTTCTTTATTTCATCATCTTTCTCTTTTTCATCTTCATAACTACCCTCCTCCCTTTTCCTATTTTTCTCATCTATTTCTAGCTTCTGAACTTGGTTTCTTTGACTTCAAACAGCCTAATGATAAACTCCGATCGACCCCAAAAGGCGAGAAAGACATTTGTTTCGAACCAAAACATGAAGTTTCAAAAATCAACCCTAAAGAACAAACTCCTCAGACTTATAAAGCTCCTGAAGCTCTCAGCCCTGCCATTTTCTTCCAAACTGATGTTAATTTTACCACCAATGGTGACTACAATGATGGCCATAAAGACAATGGATCTCATAAAGACCATGATGATCCTTTCGGCCTTGCAAGTCTCAGAAATATCATTCAAAAGCAAGAGTATATTGACCCTTACCGTGAGGAACCTCTCAATCTGATCTGGAGCAATGAACCGGTCATAAAGACACCAAAAGGACATCAAGGATTATCGCCCACAAACCGAAACAAAGTGAAGAAAGAGGAGTTTGATGTGACTTCAGCAAAGCATTTTGAGCATCTTGATAAATTTATGAGTGAACATGATGCATATTTCGACTTTGACAATCTGGATCAGTCTAAATCAGAAAAAGATGCTTCTCGCTACTTTGGAAATAAAAGGGATGATCAAGAACTCTTCCTTGCAGAATCTATCGGACTTGATCGAAATAGCAGCACTAAAACTTTCGGCACTGAAAAATTACCCCCTCTCGTCAAGAAAAATACCTGGGAAGTCCCTTCTAGAAGTAATCATCCTCCTTTAAGAATTATTTTCACAACATCAACATCAAATAAGCTACTATCACGCTTGAATTAGATTTGTATAGATGCCTTTTTACTTCTTGTAGAAAACATGGTCTTAATATTTTCTATTAGAAAGGTCAGATTCATTCCATGATGATGATCCATTTGATCCAAATTCAGAAAAGGGACGAAGTTCAAGGGGTCTACGTGCATTGAGTTTAAAAGTAAAAGATATAGTCAGTGAAAAGAAAAGAACTTCATACAAAGAAGTCGCTGAATGCTTGATTGATGAATTAGGCCAAAAGATAAAAGGAAAAATTCAAGGAGATGTACCATTATTATCCTTTAGAATGTTTATTGACCCATTTTGCAATAGTCTAAAGACGAACAAAATGTAAAGAGAAGAGTATATGATGCATTAAATGTCCTTATTGCTGCTGATATATTGAAAAAAGAAGGAAAATCTGTCTTTTGTGATGATAAAGTCGCTAATATTGGTACATGAACCTGGAGAAAATGTAATATTAATGGTTTATTAGGAGCGCATAGGCGAAGAAGTATGAGAGAAGATAAAGAGAAATTAGAAGTAAAACTGGTAAGAATTTCATTGGAAAAATTTTTTATTGAAAATTTCCAAAGTTTGAGACAAAAAAGAAGAGAAAAGTCAAAGGAGAAGCGTTACAAGAATTGGTGTATAAATGTTTGGCGATCAAAAATCTGATAAAGAGAAATAAAGAAAATCAAGAAGGAAGTCATGTGGTCAAAAAACTGGATTTAGAAGCTGAACTCGAAGCAAATAACCAGGATGTAAATAACGAGAATAATAGAAGTGCTGGTAATCTTAATGCGACGCGTATTGGAGTTGAGAAAAACCATCCAAGCTTTAAAGACTCAAGAGAAGATCAGATCCCCTTTCCTTTTATTATTCTCGAACACACTTCAGTCAATAATTCTGTAAATAAATAATTTTTCTCTTGACTTTAGCTTACCAATCCTCATATTAGATGAATTTGAATATGAATCCAGCAAAGAATAAGGTGGTGATTTCCTCATCAAATCCATTCTATTTATTTGGAGATATTGACATCCTGCAAAAAATGAACTTACATCATGTCCCCAAGGACTTTTACAGAGAAGTTATACCTCAAAATGTTGATCAATTCCTTCCTAAAAATTTCTTGGATTCTCTCAAATAAGCTAACTGAGCTTGTTTACCATTGAGATATTTAGACCAACAATTCATTGTATTTTTATTCCCAAGATGTACAAGGAATAATTAGCAAATGAATTACATATGTAATATTTGAATAGACGGTGTTATTTGTTTGCTTATGCAAAATTGAATATTTTTATTTCATCATTTTATTTTGAATAATGTTTACAGCTTCATTCATTTATTTGATCAGAGATCAGACTCCTTGTGTTTGTTGCATACTTGCTCTTATTCACAATATTTACCCTCTTCTTCACTGACTATTATTCACATGAAAAAATTTTTCATCCCCTTTTTATTCATTCTCTCGTTTGCTCATCAGAAAGTCAGTTTCAAGTCTCTTCTCTCTTTTTTGAGACATTAATGAACCTGAAGTTTATCTTCATATCATGGAGAAATTTCTTCACTCTCACTATTTATCCAATTTTTTTGGGCCAAAGTCTCAACCCATTTGAGTTTCTACCTTGTATATTTTAACAAAAGAATCCTTCAGACTTCAGAATCATCACAAATTATTTTTGATCCACTCGCTAGAGAAATATCCTTCGGGATAACCATAAAATTGAAGATCATATAGCAATAAATCCAGAGAATTTCTAATTCTCCAAAGTTTCTCCTCCTTTCTTCTCAAATGATTCAACCAGAGCTGATATTCTTTTCTTCAATTTCTGAAAAAATTTGTGAAGCTCTTTGTGAACTTACTTCGGAAACACAAGAATTAAAGGCATTTTAAAACAATCAAAGGATTTGGAATGGGAGCTAAAATTACGCCTCATTCAGAACACTGATTAAAACAAAAAGATTTTAATTAAAGGTATTCGTGAAACCAAGTCTCACTCTTGTCTCTATTTCAGTTTCATAGTCAATCCCCACTTTTGCGTGGTTTGCTCCGCTCATTCTCTCCAAAGGCTAACTCTGCGATCTCAATTTTTCATTATTTTTGAGAAAAATAGAAAAATCAATTTTGTTGAAACCTTTGATTACTATAAATGTTTCTAAATTTTTACTCAATAGATACCTTGTCTCGCATAAAGCTTTGATCTCTCTTATGAAGACACTAAACACTCTCAACAGATTTGACGATTCAAAATCCTCATAGCACAATTGTCCAAGTTATTTCTCTCGAGGTACTTTGGGATTTTAGAACAATTAATAATTCTATATCCTATTTGTCAATTTGCCAGTTTTATTTAAAAGTACTGAGTTTCCCTTTGGCTTTTATTTCTACAGTGTATTTCTTCAGTTCACACCAAATTATGACATTCACCAAACTGTACTCTTTCCCACCGTTCCCAACGTGACTCACCTTCTTGTAGCGAACTTTTCCTATGCGATATCTTTGAAAGGGTTATCATTAATACAGAAACTTATGACCCTGATCAGGAAACCCATAAGTAGCTTCCGTTTCTTCTTTTCATAATAACACTCTTTTCAGTTTCCTCGTCACTGTAGCTCAGACTCCTGAATCTCAAATCAATCAACGTTATCTCCAACTTCTCCGTACTCTCAGACATGACAATTATAGTGACTTTCCGAAAATCAATTTCATCTAATCATATCAATAGATATTCGTTCTGGTGCTGCGAAATTTCTTTGCATTCTCTCATACAAAAATCTTCCTTTACAAAACAGACTCCGTCATCTTTTACCTATCACTATCCTAACCACAAATCTCCTCGTCTTCAATTTACCCATCTATTATAGCAAATCAACCTTGGCTGAATTACAAAAAGGTAAACTCCCATCTCTTTCTAATCTCAACCCGTAGATGTCACCAAATCTGATGGATCATCCAAAGAAACCATCTTCTGGCATTTCCCTTCCCACTACCTCGAAACAGCAGAACCTCCCCCAATAATTGACGCTACTCTTCATCCTGCTATCCAAGCCATGCTTGAATTAAAGCTGGACCCTTTATACCAATTCATTGGAAGCTTTACAACTGCTAAAAGACTTCGTCAATACCGAAATAAACCTGGTCTTTTGGAAGAAACTCTTGCTTCAAGATTCTCTGCAGTAACCAAAAATTCTTTTCAAGACTGAACAATTACCTTTCTAGCCTTCAACAGGACCTTCGGAAAGCTTATTACAAGGATTGAGACATATCAAACCACGTCACTCCAAAGCATCTGAAAACGATACAAGTGGGTATAACGTCTCCCTAGAACGCAAAACCTCTCAAGGTAGCGTCAGCCATAGACCACATAGTACGTCAAGATCCTATATTTCAAGTCCTCTTCATACTGATGCCCATGACCCATCTCCACTATCAGCGAGGTCACCTTTGTGTACTGACACCGAAGAGAAAATTTTTTTGATAAAAGAAAACAAAAATATTGGACAGAGAATTGAAGAAGATGACGATGATGATGATGATAGATTGTCATTTAGTGGAATGAATAAAAAAACACCCAAATTTAGCGAAGGTGAACGTGGCTTTTGGATGCCTAAACTTTCTCTTGATCATCAAAATACCAGTCGACCTCATGCCAAAAATCGCAATTTCAAAAAACTTTCTCAAAATATCAACAACAGTATTTAAAGTTGCTTTCATTTATTCTTAGTTTCCCCTCTAGGGAGTGTATCACCGCAAGAGAATGGTCAATCATCAACAACAGCACATTCGTTTATGGGAGAAGGATCAACAAGAAATCTTGCTCAATCTGAAAAACAAACAATGACAGTTTTGGATATTTTGCAGAAAACACCTGAGGACAAAAAAGAAATTCGATTCAAACGATCTCGTTCCAATAGTCCTTACTCTCCAAAATCAGCTTCTTTTAGAGAACTGACAGAACTTTCAAGAGAGAATTCCAGAGTTTTGAGCCAAAGAAATCGAAGCAAAACAATCGAGAAAAGTCCTGATAAGGTTCAGTCAACCAAGGAGAAAACAGAAGCACTTTCAGAAATGACAAGAGAGACAAGAAGACTCTTGATGTTTGATCGTGCAGACATTTACAAAGATTATGATAAGCAAGTAGAAATGCTGGGGCTTCGTCCTTTCAATAAAGGAAAATTTGAAAAGAAAAGTTTCAATCCTGCAAACGTGCTTCGAAAAGTTCCACTGCCTAAAAATGACAGAAAAAAGGCCTTTATTGATTTCTTAAACAAACGAGGCAATGAAAAAGAAATAGAGAAAACTGAACCAAAAACCAAAATTAAGGGCAACACTTTCCATGGAAGAAAGTGGAAAAGTCATATGACCAAAGCCCGTATTTCAAATTTCGGCCCAAAAGAAAATTATGCAGTCTTGATTTCTGCAACCCATGCTGGTCTTGAAAAGATGTCAAGGAAAAGATCTGTCGGTGCGATTAATAGGGAGCTTGATGCAGTAGGGGAAAACTTGAAAATGGATGTCGCAAGCTCTCAAGAGGGATATTTAAAGAATATCATGGACTTCACAGAACTAGAAAAAAAGGCATATGGAGATAAATTAACGAAATATCTGGATGTCTTGAATTTCGAAAAGGCCAATTATAATGCTTTAAATGGTGACAAAATTGAAGAGGCATTAGAGCTTGTAGACGTCATTTATGAAGCTAGAGAAAAGAGCGCAGCAAAAAAAAATAAAAGCGTCACAAAACCTAAGGAGCCTATTTACGAAGAAGAGGAGGATAGCTATGAGGAAAGACTCAGGAGACAAGAGCTGGATTTAGTCTATGATAGGCCAGTCAAAATGGTTCCTCCAAGCAGATTGTATCTGAAAAGAAACTCCCTTACAAGCATAAATTTCCATCCTGAAGAAAGAAAATCGATAGCTTCTCAAGACTCTTCACAAAAGAAATTCAAAAGAGGAGTAACAAAACCCAGGCCATCTGGAGCTTTTGGAAATTTCAGAACTGAAAGGACGATGAGCTCAGATTCAATGATGTCAGGGCATTTTCCAAGTGATATGAGACATACCAATATCAGCTGGACCTCGACGAGCATCAAAAATTCCTAAATATTATCTTTATTTTTTTATGAATACGACGACATTTGTATAATATTGTTGATTGTGTAATTTTATTTATAGAGAGTTACCGTCATATTTTTTTCTACTTTGGCTATTTTTTGTATCAATTTTTCATCTTCATTTCTCAAAAAATTCTCGGTGAAAAAATGTCTTTGCAGAATAAAATTTGTACTTCACTTGAAACAATAAAATTATAGAAACTCTTTTGAGTATTATTATTATGCACTATTATTATGATAAACAACATTAATCATCACTATTATCTTTCACAAAAACAGACCAAAAACTTCCACCAAAATAAAATCACACTTCGGTCCAATTCCTTTTTAATTCAAATATGCTCTTTCTATAAAAAATTAGCTTCACAATCAATAAATACCATTACGATCTTGTAATAATTGGCCGGTAGGAAGAGAGGGTTTTTCAGCTGTTTCATGTAACACAAGAGGTGGATTTACCAGATCTCCTCCCAAAACTCTGTAGTTAGTTTTAAATGATCTTTGCCTCAAATTGTGTGGCTTTCCAGCATTGCTTTGAGCATTTACGGGAGATGTGGCAGAAACAATGGGAACAGCAACTGTGCTTATATGAGTGTTGATAGTACGAGAAGGTGCAGGGGTGACATAGGTATGAGAATAAGGAGAAGGTTCAGGGATGTAAGGAGTCTCAACTGGTGTTGAAACATGGGCAGTTTGAGTTGATTTTTTGGTTTCAGCTTTGCTGACCTTTTTGGAGTTTTGTTCAAATAAAACTTTTTGTCTTGAGAAAATCTTTTTCTTGGCAGGAGCCAAATAATCAGCAAACTTCTTGGCAACTGCAAACAAATCTGGATTTTTCAAGAAAGAACCTGCCTTTGATGGAGGTGCAAACATTGGCAATGATTCTAAATTTTCATTCAAGCAATATAAAATATTGTCTTTAATTTCTAATTTTAAGTGAGTGAGTCCAATTATTCTCAAAGATTTGGTTTACTGTTATTGACAGCTTTTTTGCCTTCGGCAGATTCAGCTTCTTCAGTGGGCTCAATCTTAGGCTCGTAAAGGCGTAAAAAGTTATTCAGTCTCTTACGGAGGTAATTGCTGAGTTGAGTACGAATTTGTGCAGATATCATAGAAGCAAATTTGACTGGCAGGTTATTGTCTTTCACGTATTGTGCAGCAAATTTCTCAGGCCTTTTTAAAAATCTCATTAGTTCTCACATTCCCACCAAGAAGGCTTACTGATTTAAGGCAGGATCGACTTCCCAATCAAAAGTGTCAACAATGTTGAATCCATCATGTTTAATTCTGATGGTTATCTTCATTATGCACTCTTTCTGCTTATAAGTAGTTTGGTTTCCATTAAATGCAATTAAAGCATCAGTTTGCTCTTTTAAATCATTTGCTGTAACAACTTGTTTAATTATTTGTCTTTGAATCTTTCTCACTAACTCTATTAAAAATATTTTAAGCTCTCGCTATTCCTCTTCAATCATCCCCTTACCATCAATCTTTTCTGCGGGTAATTTTAAGCGTTTTTCTTCCATGAAATCGTTCATGAGCCCATTTGCAAATTGAAGAGCAAGATCAGGCTCAGTATCTTCACTATCCCATAAAACTGTCTCCTTGATATAAACGTGCTCGTCCACGACGTTAATATGCACAAAGTCAAGGGCCTTATCTTCCTTCTCGGGTTCTTTTTCAAGGTGCATTTTCTTTCTAGGATAGGAATTATCCAAGACAACTGCCTCCAAATTTGATAAATAAGTGTCTTTATGAGCATGAGATCTTCCTTTGTAAAGACTTTTATACATGCTCTTGTTGTAACGATTAATTACATCGTATAATTCTTCTATTGACATATCTTTCTTTAATTTTATATTTGTTATATTATTCATTCAGAATGCGAATTACCCCAGTACTTATTACCCATGTCCTCATGACCTCGTCATAGTCTCTAGGATCTTCTTCTTCTTTCTCTCCTTCCAGCAGCCACGACTTGAGATTATTCTTGGACATTCCTAACTATACATTTTACTCTCTATTCTCTTTAAAAAAGAATTTGCCCTAGATTTTCTATTCATCCATAAACGTTTATTACCTCATTGGCAAGTTCTGTCAGGTGAATCTTTTTGGTTTTCATCATCTTCTTTGACAATTTTTGGAGGGTTTTACGTAAACTATTCGGATCTTCATGATGCCCAGCTTTATTCATAGTCTTCGAAGAGACTTCCTCGATATGTCTCTGCATAAATTCATAGAGAGTCTTTGGTGGAGCCAAAGGAACAGGCTTGACTGGAGTCTTTTTCTTCACGCTCTCTTTCTTGCTAAGGTCGATGATCCATGTGATTTTCTTTGATTTGCTCACAGAGGATTCCACAAAAGATGTTTTCAATGACATTAATATGTAAAGAGTGCCCTTAGAGATTTATTTAATTCAAAATTTATCCACTTCGAAATTACTGCCAAAGTCCTTTTGTTAATTAATAGATTGGCGCATTTCTTGTAAAGCTAAAGACAAATCAAGATATTCAGCTTTAGAAATTGAAGACTTTGGTAATGAAAATTTGGAGAGAATTGGAGAAGAAAAAAATGAAATGTGAACAAAAGAAAAAAATTTATTTCAAATATTTTGAAAATTAATTTGGTACCATCTTGGTTGGGCCTTTTTTTTTCAATCTGTGAGGAGAAAAAAATTTCGAAACTTGATAAAACTCTCTCTGGCTTGTTTCTTGATGAGGTTTTTCTCGAGCTCAATTTTTTTCTCCATAAAAAAAATCCTGAAAAAATTTTGTTTTCTCCCAATGCGATAACGAAAGAAAATTTACTTTCGCTTTTTTAATGGTTTCAAGGAAGGAAAGGGGAGTCATTCTGAAACAACTGATCCAAATCAGCAAAATTGTTTTCTTTAATTTCCTGCGATTTCCATCCAGAAAACGATTTTTGAACAATTTTTACTTCCTCAACTCACAAAGATCCATTCAAATCATATCAAAAATTGCAATTTATTTCTTCAAACTCGTTATTCATTTCGGAACTCGCAGCTCCCAACATCATTTCTCCAATCAATAAAGCAAATATCTCTTTCCCAGTAAAAACTCTTGAGTCTTGTATTTTCTTCGATGTATGTTGGAATTTCATAAAATTTATCTGTTTACTAGAGCAATAACTTAAATTTTAAAAACTTGAAACACCTTGCAAATGCAAAACTTCTATGCATCTTCCACCAATCCTCGCCTTGAACGTTTCAAACTTTTCTTAAATGACCCTTTCCTTCGAAAAGGTACCACCCAAACCAACTCTCCACCTCCTTACTTCCTCCCTTTCTAGATCCTCAATCAACACTTTCTCATAATATCCAACAATATGTCGAACATGTTACTCATCCAGAAAGAGACCGGTAAAATAAATTCCTTTGAAATCAAGGCTAAAACCATCAAGATCTAATTCTTCATATTTATTGAACCAAAATGCTCCAGGAAATTATATGGGTCAGCAAGGATATAATAACGAAGGCTTTAATAGCCAAATTCCAATTGCAAACAGGATGTATAATGATGGAGATGAGAATTACATGAACGAACTTGTCAACATGTTGAATCAAGGCATAAATAAATATGACCAAAATACCAACAATAGAGGCTCTTTAAACAATAGTGGAGGAAATTATGATCGAAGAAACGACTCTCTGTAAATTTCCCCATCGGAATTTGATCCTAATATTTCATTCTAGCCAATCAATAGACAACAGAGGAGGCTACTACACTTCTCAAGAACCTTTATTCCGAGTATGAGAATAACAAGTCTTCTTCAATTCTAAGCAATGAATAGGCCCCTGAATCTTCAATCCCAAGACATAATGAATCCCGTTATATTGAACAAACTAGACCTGAATATCCGAGTTCTCTGAACCGTCCTTCAGATCCTTATCAATATATCGACGTAATTTTTCATATGGAAAAAGTTTCTCAAAGCCATATTCTTAGACGCTTGAACAAGAGAATAGAAAATTAACAAATCAGATGGATCTCCAAAATTCAAGATTTAGATCGTTAGAAAATGAAAATAGAGTTTTGAGAGAGAGACTGGATACTCAAGATGCTACTGTCAGATCACTTGAAGCCGAATGTATCCAACTGAGGCAAGAATTGACAAGAGGAGGAGGTGGCATGTTTTCAAGTCAAAGAAGCCTTGGTGGCCAATACGATGGAAATTATAACGATAAAAAGAAATTAATTCAAGATAATGAGCAGCTTGTTCTTCAAGTGAGTCAATTAAGAAGAGAAAAAACTCAGGCTCAAAATATGTTGAATGCAAAAGAAAATGAAATTCAACAATTACCCATGGTAACATACTCCTTTGACTCCATTAACAAAGCAATTTTCTAGTTACAAAGTCGGCTTAATCACTTAGAAGGAGAAATGGGAAAGAAGAATGAAGCAATATTTACTCTTGGTGATATGCTTAAAGCTGAAAAAATTCGAAGCGCAGAACTCAATGAAAACTTCAAAGCCCTTGAAGATGCTTTCAAGCAATCCTTCGGAACTGTTCCACAACTCCCTTTCCCTAATGTCAATCAAGCCAATCAAGTCAAACAAGGACTCGACTCCATCCCAAGAGTACCTTTCTTCTCAAATATTCAAATATCTTAATAAATCTAGACACAAACCATGACTATTTCACAACCAACTCAGAATCTCCAACAATCCACAAATAGAGTTCAACAAAGTGCCATCCCAATTCAACAAAGTCAAAAACAGCAGCAAGGAATAATGCCAATTCAACAAGATCAGCTGATTACTGGCAATATTCAAGCTCAGCAGCAGTTAAACAACCAAAATCAGCAACATCAAATGATGGCAAGTAACATCCAAGCTCAACAACAGTCACAACCTCAAATGATGG
>Ga0182738_1006571_pt1 | contig 12037 bp, 12 predicted proteins | sample eDN5th30CBELigMG_FD_128876 | JGI IMG/M metagenome (GOLD analysis project Ga0182738, IMG submission 128876) | Enriched Miracle-Growth compost microbial communities from Emeryville, California, USA - eDNA 5th pass 30_C BE-Lig MG (version 2)... ...
TAAATTTGGGCATTACAGTGAATTGAAGAGAGTTGGGAAGAATCGCCTAGCCTTGGATGTGGCAGTGAGAAAATGTGGAGGGGAAATAATTAAATTAAAGCGGTTTACATTGAAATAAATTTTTGACTAGTAAGCCAGCGAGGAAATTGTATGGGAAAAATTTTTTAAGGAAAATTTGCCTATATTCTTAGTTTTTTGTTGATTAATAGAATTGCAAGAGAGCATTAAAAAAAATACAATAATAGAGTAATATTTTAATGACAAAATTGACAACAACAAAATTTATCCGATTAAATAATACCATAAAGATTATCATCATCGTCATCATCTTTAAGTAACTCTGGAGGAATTTCAATCTTTTTATTTCCCGTATAGAACGTTTTATCATATATTAAGGTTAAAATTCTCTCGTCATTAATCATTCTTTCGATTAATTTCTCTCTTTCATTTTTGTCCAATATATCACCTTGAGCTGGCTGTCTTCTTGACTGAGCTTTTTGTGCAGCCACCATTTCCTCCTTCATGTCATCTATACAGCTTCTTATCACCTTTTCTAATTGCGATTTCGATTCCAATTCCTTCACATACAACGTCTTTAATTGCTGAACTTTTCTCTTTTCTTTTTGATATGCTAACTTCAATTTATTGATGACTGCTTCTGCTCTATGGGAAAACTAAGAATTTTTCTTTTGAGATTAGAGATGATTTACCGTAGATTTGATGTGCCTCTAGCGGAATATTGGCTTGCATTTAAAAACTGTTCGTCTTGTTCTTTGAACATTTGACTGTTATTTGCTTGGTTTTTGCTTATGCTCTTATCAACAGAATCTCTCAATAAATTTGCTTGGGATCCGTCTTTTTCATTCACAACGTCGTCCAAAACCTTTTCATATTGCTCCACTTGACTTTTCAATATCGCATTCTTTTTCTTCTTGAGGATCACTTCTCTATTAGGGAAATGTGAGAAAACTTTTATGGGATGAATTTAAAATACCTGAGAAGAATTTCACGATCGTTTTCGTGAGTGGAGAAGTTGGCTTTAAGATCCATGTATTTTTTCATAAGAGTGTGATTTTCTTGGTCGATTTTCTGTGCGATATCTTTAATCCATTCCAACTCTGCGATGAGTTGTTTCTCCTTTACCTCATAACTTTGATCTCTATTGTGAAAAAAATGTATTCAGAAAATCTCAATAACCCAATGTTACTTTTGACTCCTCTTTATTCTTTCTTCTTCGAATTGTTTCTTGATCTCATTGATCTTATTATTAAAGAATCTAATGATATCTTTCTCTTGGTCCAACAAAACCTTGGAAGTCTTTAACTGGATATTGGCGATATTGTCATTAATCTTGGAATGTAACCCTGCAATCTCTTCCATCTTTTTTCTTTCCTCGCCATTCAACGAAAAATCTCTTCTTAATTCTTCATGTAATTCATCCACTAATCTTCTATATCCTTCTTCTCTTTTCACATATCTATGAGGAATGTTGAAGCTCCAAATTTTTTAATAAAATTTCACCTATGCTCTTTTTCATCTTTTTCATTTTGTAATAATCTCATATCTTCTTCTAGTTTCTTATATCTCAGTTCCAAATCTGCATATTTCTTTTGCCAATCAACTGTACTATAATCTCCTTTAAAAAGATTGCTGTAGTTATTTCCCACTCCACTGCCTTGTGGCGCTCCAACTATTTCAACAGGTTTAATTCACAATAAACTATACAATGATACTAATATTCGAGTGCTTTTTCTTGCCATCTCTTAAGCTTTCGCCACGTTTATTTATACTGGGAGCGGGAGAAAGAGTCGTAGTAGGCTGAAGAGTATTCAAAGCTTGACTCTTAAAAACAGAATCACTTGGGAGATCTAAAGAGATGAGAATTTTTAGCAGAGAAAAGATATACGATTAGCGAGATGAGGAGTGCTTTTGAGGATTTTATTGGCGATTTCTTGAGCTTTATCCATGGCACGGTTGGATTGGAGGAAGGGCATATCGTTGCTGTCCTTGACGAGCATATTAAAGGATTTGAGAATAAGAGAGTTTTAATTGAAAGGGCTGAAATTTTTATAAATAATGAGATGTAGTGAATGTCAAGGGCAGTTTTTTAAATCAGAATTGATTTGAGTAAATTTTAAGGTGTTTTTCTCTGAAAATAAATTTTTTGTTGCTCTTGACAATGATACTCTTGAGCTCTTTGAGAATTTATGTGAGATCAATTTGACACATTTTGTAATTTTCAACCTTTTTTTGAAACTGATAGGTCAAGATTTATGGTATTCACAATCCCTTTTACTGCTTCCTCAGTCAGCAAAAAAATTATGGAGAGGATATGTCAGGTTTGAATGGTAATTATGGGAAATCTTTTGTTTGAAAGAAATTTTTGAGAGGAATAAAAAAATGAAGAGTGGATCCATATTGCTGAATAGTGTAAACAACAAAAATTTATATAAAGCAAATAATCCAATTCAACAAGAATAAGTAATGAAAAATTTATGATATAACGATAAATTTAAACAATAAACTCAACCTCTAGTAATACATTTATTTTAAACTTGGTGAAGGGAAAAATAAAGAATTAGGGTTAATTTTGATTTCGGATAGATTGCATTCTTTTAGCTTTTGTAAATTTCTGACTCGGACTTTTATTTCTAGAGCGCGTTTCTTTATCATATTGCATTTTCAACAAAGTTATCTCTTGCCTCAACTCTTCATTTTTCCCAACAAAAGCATTCTCAGCTCTAAATTTCCTTGCTCTCAATATACTTCTACACCCTCCACCAGGATTTTGATTGATATTATTAGTTGGGCAATTTTGTTGACGAGATGAATTTAAACCCTTTAAATAGTTCAAATTTGTTTCATCGTTCTTCTCTTCAAAATTCTTTCCAAACGTCATTGCCATACAATTCATCTCTTTCTCATTCGTATATTTCGCCTTTTTCTTTAAGCTTCCCACATATTTTCCTTCTTCCACATTCACTTCTTCTTTAATCTCTGCTTCAATTTTTGAAAGAACTTGATTTAATGTCATTGGCAATTCATTCTCTATGATATTCTCATATTCAATTTCCCTTGTTTCCCCAAACGAGACCAATCTTTTTGATACTCCCCTTCCTCTATTCTCATCCAATGATGGAAATCGTATCGGAGGACTTGACCTTGACGTTCTTCCTAACCTCGAATGCTCGTCTGCGGACGCCACATGGCTTCTGCTGTAAACCTTTGGCAAAGATTTATCTCTAATAATTGGCATATTATTATTGTGATAGTTTTGCGGCATGAAGGATAATTTATCAGGAGAAACCGGCTTTATTATTTCAGGGGACTCCGCTCGTTCTGTAACAACACGCCTGTAACTTGAGAGTTCAGAATTCGAGTCTTTTCTGAATAATATTCGGCCTTTATGTATGACTGCAGTCGGATTATTTTGTGGAGGAAGATTTGGAAAAGAATTTTGGCGTTGGTAAAGATCTGGAATTGGATCAAGAGGAGAGCCAGCTGACATTCTTTTGAAGCTGAGAGGGGAGATATCTCGACGTGGGAGATTTTCAATGGGTGTCAAAAGTGGTTTTAGCAAAGCAGAAGATGTTGGGAAATGCTCTAGAAAGTTATTTTGTCAGAAAAAATAAAGGAAAATTTGCAGGTTACGGTATGGAGAAGAACAAAGATAATCTTGAAGATTAGTTTGTTGAAGGAAAGGTTGACTTGGGGAGCGAGAATGAGAGGGGGTGATGTATTTGTCGAGAGGGAATTCTGGAGATTTAAAGCGATTAGAAAACCCCATAGGAAGGAAGAATTTTTAAAAATATTAAATATATAGTGTAATTAGTTAAAGATTAATATTTTTGTGAAGGTTTTGACTGCGATTTTTTTCCTTCAGTTTTTGTGATTACCTGTGAGAATTAATAGAGCCACGAGGGTTAAAGATAAACAAATAAAATCGAGAAATAAATCACTCTGAAATGAGATGCTATTTCTGGATTGCTCTCGTTGAATTTTAGCTATTTGCTGAGATATCAGATTTTTCTGGATGGAAATAGGGTTTATGGGTCAAGCAAATATCGATTGACGAAATCGTAAGTTTTAGAAGAATAGAAAGCTCTCAAATAAAAACAATGCTCTGGGAGAAATAGAAAAACGAAAGCTTTTGTTCATCTAAAAAATCATTATAATCTTCGAAACTTGCTCAAGTCTTCTTACTCGAAGCAGGAAACACCAGAGAGATTTTAGAAGGTGGTCTCTATATGATCCTTCAGATCTCTTCGAATCGAAAGAATCTAAATTCAAGGCTCTTGGCGAAACTTAGAAAGCATCCAATCATTTTTTCTTTGAGAAATTTGTATGAATAGCCAGCCTTTTCAGGTCATCGTCCTTTTGAATCGCGTTTGAACTGTTCAGAAACACACTTTTAGTTATGATTTTATGTTTGAAGTCTTGAAGAAGGGATTTTTTGCTGATAAAAGAATTTTCACATTTTTGAAGGGGAAATTTCTGATGGAAAAATGGCAAAGGAAAAGGGAACACCAGTGAAAGGCTCGGAGATAAGGACCAAAATGGTTAAAGCTAAGAGTTGTTTCCAAGAAGTTTTTTGAGTGAGATATAGCGAATAGAAAAGATGCAAGAGTAAATTCAATCCTGGACGTTATTGAGATATTTAAAAAAAAAATAGATTTTTATAAAGAAACAATCTTTTCCCTTTGTGTGTTTAGATCGAAAAATATTATTATTTTTTCAAGCAAAAATGTCAAAAGCAAAGCCTTCGATTGAAGGTTCAGACATCTAGAAAGGAAAAAAGTTGATTTGTCTTGATAATATAAGGAAAATAAATAAAAGTCTATTTTGAGGATTCCAATAAACTGTGTGGTTTTTCAGAGTGGAAACTCCCAGTATCGCTCCCTCAAAAGAAGCTCCGATGAAGTTCAAAGTGGACTAAATATTGATTTTCAATCAGATAGAGTTTCACAGGAGAGAGAATAGGGGGAGAAAAAATAAATTTGTGACTGACCGTTTTTATTTGTAAAATCCGAAAGTCTTAATTTTTAAAGTAGATTTTATAAATTAGGGGGAAGAGGCAGTTAGGGCAACGGCTAAATTTGGTAAATCTGTTTTCCTTTATAAAAATCCATCCAAAAACTCCTCTGCCTATTCATCATTTATCTTTAAAATTTTTGGAATTTAATGCATAAGATATGAATGTTGTGCACAAAATCTGGCCTTTCACGAAAATATTTTTTCTGAAATTTTTTGCAGAGCTTTTGAGGCCCGAGAAAATGTCTGTCGAAGAAAAAAAATTCTGTCAGTTTTTTCAGAACTTGACAACGACACAAACATTGAATCTCAAAAAAAAAACTTAGAATTTTTTCCTGAGGAAAATTTTGTTATATCACTTTTTGTTTTGGTTGACTGGACCAAAGTTCATGATTTTCAAAATTGGAAGACTCCTCACGAAATCACTGAGGGATAGGAATTTTCTTCAAAGAACCCATCCTTAATATAAAAAAGTTCAAGAAATTCCAATCTTGAGATTTTTTTCTGAAAGATCATACATAGTTTAAAGATCAATCCATTCGAATTAGGAGAAAAAGATTTTTTGGCGTGAGTCCCGATTGAAGTGACTCAAAATCTGGTCTTTTTTCACAGAGGTTTCAGGTCATTCGGATACCTCTTTGGCAAATATCCTGTGTATTGTTCATCAATTTGCTGGATTTTTTAAAGTCAGTGCTCTGTATTGATAGCCTTTTGAAAATTATAAAACTTATTAATCAAAGTTTTGTCTGCAAAAGTTCAAGAAAGTAACCATTTTTTAAAATTAATTATTATTATACTGATTCAAATTAATCATAAATAACGGTTTTTCTCTTCCCTTCTATCTTTAGAAAACTGTGTTATCATAAAGTCAATTTTAGCATAAAACTTTTGAAAAAAAATGACATAAAGATTTTGAGTATATATCAGGCTTTTACAAATTCAATAAATAAGTAAAAAAAAGAAATCAACAACGTATCATTGTAAAAGTTTATTTGTTTTATATACTCATCAGTCACTTTTTAAAAAAATATGGACATTTCTCTCTTTACCATATTAAGTCATTTTGGTCTTCTATTTCAACAAAAAAGTCCCTTTAAAATTTTCAATATGGCAAGACCATTCATAATAAAAAAAAAATCAGCTCTTTCGAACACAAAGAGAGTCGCAATATCCTTCCACCTTCCTTTTTAAAGGGTAAGATCTTTGATTTTTCTCAAGAGCTTGAATCTTTGCCTGAGATAACTTTGTGCATTTCTCACATTAGCCGAAAACACCCAATTCACAGCAAAATACTTCAAAAACGCTTCACAGCCCAATTTAAACGCTCCTTTGAATGCTCTTTGTTCATCACTATCATGATGTCTCACAACCAACATCGCTTTTAATCCATCAAATCCCCCTATATTATTCTCATTTCTTCTCACATGATTTCTAAAGAGCTCAATATCCACGTTATGATCAGCCAAAAATTCCCTTAAATAAGGTTCTGAAAGTGGCTGTGTATTAAAATGCAACATGGCTTTACAATAGTTTTTATGTATCAACCTTGAATTAATCCTCACAGATGGACTGCTGATACTTCTCCTTATACGTCCACTCCACCTGATATTAACTCTCAAGGCGTCTTCGTCATCATCTAAAGAAGCTTCTGAAGAGGCTGTTTCAGCATAGTTTAAGCCTGCATATTGGACCAGATGTAGAGTAGAGATTGGATTTAAACTTGGGTTTATGGCAAGTGGATTTGGGCTATTTTCAGAGGGAGGCAGAGGGTCTTCATCAGAGAAGGCATTGGAGGATGTATCGTCGAAGAATTGTTCGTTGAAGAGCTGATTGAGGGATTTTTCAGGCTGCATAAAGGTGGAAATTGAGAAAAATAAATCAGTTTATTCTGGGTATTCTGGGTTTTGTTAAAGTGGCTTTTCATTTGTTTAAAAGATCATCAAGTTATTTCTGCAATTCAGTTTTGAATAAATCTCAAGATCTTCAGTAAAAAATTTGTTTGATGGGGTGATGAGAAATCCAGTAGAAAATTTATATGCACGAATGGAGTAAGGGGAAAATCTAGATGAAAATGTTGTTTAAATATTGGGTGGTCGCTGTTGTTGAGATGAATGACGGAGAGTTGTTCTGTTCGATTTTTTGTCTGAAACAGATGTCGAGAGGAGAGAGGGTCCATTATTTTTCCACTCTGAAATATTACTTTTCCATTCTTGTTATAAAATCACTCTTGTGCCCAAATTTCGCATCCAACAAACCCAACTCCCCATCCCAAAACACGTTCTCTGCTAGCTACATTATTTTTTAGAGGAAGTTTTTCCAGACCTGTTTTGAAAATTGAGAAATATTTGAAGTCAAAAGTGCCGAATTTTTTGGAGATGTTTTGAGAGTGGATTTGTCATAAGTAAGAGTGAAAAAAATATTTTTCCCGTCTATCGACTAGAGAATATTTGACTCTAATTGAGTGACGAATACTCCACCCTCAAAGTCACTAAAAAAGAAATCAGAGAAAGCCAAAGAAAAATTTATTTTTTTTAAAAGATTGACTTTCCAAGAAAGATTTGAGACAAATTCTTGATGGAAAGAATTGATTAAATCATCGTTTTGTCAGGGCAACTTATGAGATTTTTGAAAGGTTTGAGCATTTAATTTAAAGAAAAACCCCTCCTCCTCATAGATTTTGACTGAGACTTGTGATTCAGAAATTTTTCTTTGTCGAGAAAAAACACAGAGAAAACCTGGATCAATGATAAAATTATCGAAAATAGCAAAAAATTCTTTTTAGAAGTGATTTGGTTATGCGAAAATTTTGACTTTGAATTTTGGGATGATTTCAAAAGGGGTTCATATTTTATTTAAAAAGGAGAATTCTGAAATTTTATGAAGAAAAATCGGTTAGAAGGTGACCAAGTTTTATTAATTTAGCTTTATAAGCTATTAATTTACATATATATAAACTTCTTATTCTTTTCCGATGAGTTCCAAAGTAAGCAAAAAGGAGAAGAACATCTCTAGTTTCTTCAAGCCTAAGACCAAACCCGACGGTCCAGACCTTCCCGTCAAAGAAGAGCCAGAAGTTGTTAAGCCAAAGAAAGTCGTAGTTATTCCCAAAAATGATCATGATCCAAAAGTTCTCAAACAAATTGAAGACAAGCTTCGAGAATTTGATAATTGTGTGTACTACGGACCTGTTATTGGTACTTTGAGAGTGATAGAATAATGAGAATAATGTTTTAAAAGGGATGACAAGAATGCAAAGATATGAAAGAGCTGTGAAATATAATTTGAATCCTCCTGAAGAAATCAAGGAGTTGTTGGAAGATGAACGAGCTAATCAAGCTTGCTATTTCGACCAAACTAAGCTCTACCAATTGGAATTCCATGATTGATATTGGAAGAGGAGATTTGGCTAAGGACGAGGCCTAAAATTTTTCAGGATTCTTTTCTCATTAGAGAGGAATATAAAAGAACAAAATGATCTGAATGCTTTGAAGATTTGAAGCCATAAAAAAAGCAAATTTATTCCCGTATATAGTAATGATATCAAAGTTTATTATGATGATACTTTATGAATCCTGCCTCTAATGAATTCCAGAAAAAAAATCTTCAGATTTTCTTTAGAAACTAGCCGACTAGTATGGCCTTAAGAAGATACTACACGAGGTCGATTTTCAATTTAAGGGTTTGGTATCCAAAGAGTGCATCATCAATTCTGTTCAAATTATGCATGAAGCCTTTCAAAACTTTTGATGGTAATAATAAAGGAAAATTGCTGGAGACCTTCGGGAAGATGGAGAAAGCTAAGGAGCGTTACAAGAAGGCAGTGGAGATCGCGCCTACAAATGTGGTCTTTATGTCGAATTTGGAGAATTTGGTTGGTTCAGGGGAGGGTGATGAAAAAGACGATTGAAGAAGAAGAAGAAGAAGAAGAAGAAGAAGAAGAAGAAGATTACTTTGTTATAATAGGATCAGAATAAGGATCAAGATTGTTTTTGGTTAAATATAGTTAACTCCACCTTCCATGTTGCGTCATTGTTTTGTATTCCTTCGGTTGGATGAAAAAAATGTGGAGTAATACTGGATGACAGTAGAATCAATTGATAATGCGTAGATTCATGAAACGCAAACGAATTTTTTTAAAACAGAAGATTATGGTAATTTTCGATTTTTAATCTGCCCAGCAGCACAACAATTTTTATTTATTTTCCAAGTGATTTATCCTTTTATTTCTCCGACCCAAATCTCGTCGTCGTCCTCCATATGTCTTTCACTTCTTCCAACTCCAGCTCACCTGGTAATAGTTTTTCCCCCTTGAAATCTCTTTTGATTCTTCCTCTTTTCAGTTTTTCCCATTGCCTAACTTTCACTTTGAAGATCCAGCAAGATATGGTCCAGACTCATTTGCAAAAAAGTACCAAGAGCTCCAAACCCGTTACGACAAGCTAAAAGAAGTTCAAATCTTTCCATTTTGCATCAAGTTTAAACCCCAATTAGCATATCCACATTCTAGACAAAGATCACAAGACTCAAATCACCTCGTTAAAGCTCAAATTAGATGAAAGTAAACAACAGCAACGCAAGCTTGAAGATGAGAATCTCGAATTGAAATTCCAAGTTTCTTCTTTAAGAGATAAAGATATCCAACAAGCCAAACAAATCCACGAAATGAAGGCTCTTCTTAAAAAATTCTATAATCGACTCGCTAATGAAAAATCAACAAAAGAAATGGGCATAGAAATCACTCCAGAAAACCCTGCTCTTATGAAATACCTCGGTAGTCCAGATTCCACCACAGAACGCGGCAAATTCTCTCCCAGAAGCGCTGACACTCAACAACTTCAGGGCACTCGAGCCAGAACGGCAACCCTAGACATTCCATATTCAGCCGATAAGATTGTCTCATCTAATGAAGAGATTTTTGACCCAAACCCAGGCCTCTTGAGGAAGAAATCTGAGCTTGATAAGCAAATTAAAGATGCTTCGCGTCCTTCTGCAATAAACACAGGAGTAGTAGAAAGGTTAAAAGGAGCAGCTCCTAATGGAATGTATTCGTTGAGGGAATCTCCGCAACATGAAGAGGAGTATAAGGAGAAAGAAGAGAAGAGAAATGGTGAAGGAAGTCCTTCTCAATTTATTGAGCGTCAAGGCTCAAGAAGATCGCCTTTGAGAAAAACAACTACTTTGCATTTAGGAATGGATACGCTTCCTAATTCTACTGCACCTCTTGAGAATAAAGAATGTAATACTTGGGGAAAGGAATAGACTGATGATGGTTCTTTTTAGATATCAATAAATTCAACAGTTTGAGTGCAAATATCGTGTCGTTGGGAGTGAAGCCAGAAATGTCGTTGACAGATCTTGATAATCCGATTAAAGGAGGAAGTATAGTGGAGTTGGATGACTTGCCTCAAGGAAAGCGAGCTTTTCTTCATTATATTCCCAAAAATACCGAAACTGCTAAACCTCCTTCTCCCTTATTGGTAATTTGGGAGTGAGAGTTACTCTTATAAGTGGATAGATTTCGAGAAAGAGCACTTTGAATTTGAATATAAAGGATAAGAACCTCTTTGAAGACTTTTTCTTCTTGGGCGTTGATAAATCTGACCTCAAATCCTTCATCAAAGAAAATCCAAAGTACCCTGGGGGTGGGGTTTTATAATAATCTTTTTCTAGAAAAACAACAGGAAGTCTTCCTCCAAAGATGCTTTTCAGCTATCCTAGTGACTCCTCATCTTGCAAATTGTAATATTCCCCTGTGACTTCGAACTAAATCGTCCTATATCAGGCCCCCACGTAACTCGATTCCAGATTTTGCTTTTCCTTTTGGAGTGGATTTCCACAAAATTAAACTCAATGCTGCAACCTCTTTTGATCCCTTAAACCCGTAATAATGAAAGCATTCTTAGAGAATAACTCACTCTCCATAAATAGGATTATCTATCCCCCAAATGATTATGACCTTCTCCCGCAATGTTTCGTCTTCCCATTGTTATCATCAAACCCAGGAGAACCTTCTGAGAGGCTAAATGACGTTATTGAAGCCTCAAATCCTAACCAACTTCTCTACATTGTTTGCATCAGCTTCAAAGATTTCATCAATATGGTGAGGAAATTTTAAATGAAATTATTAATAAGAAAGTCTGATGAAAGTAAGCCAAGAAGAAGAGTGGAAGATTGTGAATATTGGCAAGTGAGAAATATCATGTGTTTCATGACATATTATCCTTTCATGGATGTCTTTTTCGATGTCCTCAGAAAACTCCTTTGTAACGAAATTTTTCCTTGAGAAAACTGACTCAATTCCTTTGCAATTAGTGACATTAAAGGTTGAAAGATTGATCAAAATAAATGAAATGCCACATGAAGATATGACTCGCCATGACGCTATTGACTCCTCATTCACCTTCAACGTAGATTTCGTGATCTTCTCCTTTTAAACTTTCACCCCGTAGTATATCAATACATTAGTGAAGGAGAATTTGATGAGTATATACAAATCCGCAGCACCAAGTTTCAATTCAAGTTTCTTTGACATAAAAGTGAAGGGAAGCGTGATGGAATCCAAAGTTGGATTTGTACTTCCAGGACAAGCCAAAGCATACACATTGGAAGCTTTATGGGGAAGCTGCTTGGTATTTTGCCATTTAACTCTGAAGGATTTGATTTGGTTCTTTACAGCTTTGATGTTGGAAAGGAAGTTGGTTTTCCTTTCAAAGAACTTACATTTGTTGACGGCGACGCTGTCTGTGATAAGATCGCTAACAAAGCCTTTTAAATATCCTTTCCCGTTGATTTTTAATCTTCCTGAAGTCTTGATGGTTATGTGTGACGCTCCAGGCGCTGCATTGGTATTGAATGTTTTGTATTGAAGAGTTATATTAACAAGAAAATTAGATTGGAATAAATAAGACAGAGGAATATTTGAAATCAGAAGGATTATTTGAGAATTATCCATCATGTATTTATGTGTGTTTGGACGAAGGAAAAATATATATGGAGCCAGACAATA
>Ga0182738_1006573_pt1 | contig 12033 bp, 5 predicted proteins | sample eDN5th30CBELigMG_FD_128876 | JGI IMG/M metagenome (GOLD analysis project Ga0182738, IMG submission 128876) | Enriched Miracle-Growth compost microbial communities from Emeryville, California, USA - eDNA 5th pass 30_C BE-Lig MG (version 2)... ...
CAGGTGGAAATTATAGAAATTTTCAGAAGAGCTTTCGATTATTTTATGGAATCATTCCGATTCTGCCAAGATTCTAAAACCGCAGAGAAAACATTGGCATTATATGTGAGCTTCTTCAAGACCCTTGGCTCATACTTTGGAGGCCATTATTTCAAAGGTCTGCAGTGGGATGTCTCATTCCTTGCAATATTAGAAAGGGAGACGGGATATGGCTATTTTAATTGGCAAACCGATGTTTGGCTTTGTATTTTGAGTTTTGCCAACACTTTTGGAACTTTGATAGATGAAAGAGAGGCAAAAGAAAAGCAACTCCTGGTGAGTCACACCAAGATCCTGGTTGAATATATCCAGTACAAAACTGTTCAGTTTCTCGCTTGCCTTGATGAAAATCGACCTACTGATTTGGCTGAATGTTGTAAGCTCTTACAGAATAAACCTGAAATGAAGAAGGGGATTCTTGAGAAATTTGCCCATCCAATCCATAAGATTCTTTTAGGCACTTTTGCAAATAAATGGATTGCCTCAGCCAAAGGGCTTCCTACCTCATCTTCCTTCTATAAGATTATTTCCAAACCCAACAAAGAGCCGACAACTGAGGCTCTTGATGAATTTATGAAATTAATTGGGTTTGAGGAGGACCTTTCAACTCTTTTTGATAGAGCTACAAGTGAGCTGAAGATTGCTCCCATTCAAGCTCATTTGGCTGTTCTCTTAAAAGTTCTTCAATCAGACGTCTCAAAGGAACAAAGGTCAACCCGTGTTCGAAAGTTGGCCCCAAGAATGATAAAGCTTCCAGAGACCTATGCCGAATATAATGCCAAATACTTTAAGAGAAAGTGCTGCCTTTGCAAAAAATACAGTAATCACATGTTCACATACATTTGTCTAATCTGTGACGAGGTCTTTTGTCAAGGCTTTTGTCCTCCTCACAGAAACCAAGTTGGTAATATGAATTCCCATTGTAGAAAAGTTCACTTTGGTAAATCAGTCTTCCTGGACATGTTCCAACCGATGGTAAATATCATTAACTTTCCCATCAATGGAATCCAGCCTGTCGTAAATATATACACTGATCCAATGGGGGTTCCCATTCAACAAGCTCTCGGAAGACATTTAGATTTATTAACGCTAGATTTCAAAAAGTTCACTTTGAATCCCGCTCTCGTCGAAGAAATTGAAAGAATGGTCTTGAATCAAAATATCGACAATGAATGTTTCAGAATGCTCATTAATTATCCCCCCGAAGATCAAATCCCTCCTCATAACGAACTTTAACTTCAGTGATTATATTTTTGATTTTTATTTTGAAGAATGCTAAGGAAGGAGTAAGACTAATTTATCTGATAGGTAAACTTTAATTCATAACAAGTCAGTGTATCATTTTTTGAACAAAAAAAAATTCTAAAATTATCTCATCCATATATCATCAACATTCAATTCGAATTTCTTGTCGTAGTTCTAGAATAAAATCAGGATTATATAGTTGTAAAATTGAAGTTAGCAAGAGATATATTTTTGAAATTCTATTTTCAAATTTTTCTTAATATGAGATTTTTCAAATCTGAAAAGGTTGAATTAGAAATAGTATGTGTGATTAAGTATTAAAGTAAATAGGCTTTCTTTCTAAGAGTTGTTAATTTCAAAAAAAAATTCAAAAATGAGCAAATCAAATTTAAATTTTCGATCGAATCTTTTCGAGCAAACAAATCCTTTTTGAATTATTACGAGGAAAAACACCTGATTGGGGCTTAATAAGAAATTTCGAGCAACTATCTCTTCCTTTCAGAGTCTCTTGTGTTATAGGTTTTTCAAATATCTCTGAAATGAATTTTTCAAAAATTCTATCGAGTTTATATTGACGATTAAAAAATATTTAAATTCTCGAAATTTTGTAACGAATATCCATTATCATTTTGAAAAATTGAAGTAATTTGGATAAATAAGGTCTCAAAGTGGTCTCATTAGGAGCAGGTAATGCTCTCAATTGGTCTCAATAACAAGAGATACGTTTCCCTTCCACAGAATCTCGAAAAAGGGGAAAAGATGAAATCGAAACGGATCATTTGATTTCAAAAAATCTTGAATCGGTTATTCTTATTAATTTAGATTCAAAAATCCATTTGTTCTGTTCTTTAACAACTTTATCTAAATAATATTCAAAAAATTTATCAAATTCTTTCATCCGATGAGCGACCATATCATTGATCACCTTCCTGACTCCACCAAATTCCTTGACGAAAGAACCACCTCTAGGGTTGTCTTCTTCAGAAAGCTCTATGCCCTCCTTGCTGTCCAATACCTCGTTTCTTTTATTACCTTGAGACTCCTCACTTTTGAAAATGTCACCGATCCTGCAAACAAGCCTAACACTCAAATTGCTTACGAATGGATCAAGGACCAAAAGTGGGTCGGTATCTCCTTGGCAATTGTTCTCCTTCTTGTGGCCATCATTGTCTACTTCAAGAGAAACTGGTTCAGAAGAAGCTACATCAATGTCATCACATACATCTTCTTCACCCTCTTGCTCGCATATACCCTTACTTGGCTCTCTGACTCCAAGAGAATCCTTGCTCTCTTTGTCGCCTCCGTCCTCTTCTTGATCATCTCCCTCTTGTTCTATGCCCTCACCACCCGTTTGGACCTCACTTTCCTCGGAGGAACCATCTACATCTTCGGAAGTGCCCTCTTCAGTTATTTGGCTTTCCTCATCGCCACTGACGTTCCCTTCTTCACTTTGATCTTGTTGACTTTGGGCATCGTCATCCTCGGTTTCTACTTGATTTTCGACACCAAGTACCTCACCGTTGGACAAAGTTTGGCTTCTCAAAATGAAGACCCCTTCGTCGGAGCTATCGTTATTTACCTCGACGTTGTCTTCATCGGATTCAGATTGATTGAATCCCTCGGAAAGGTCTTCAAGAAGAACAGATTCTAAGCAATAACAAAGGAGAAAAACTCGCTTTATGCTTGTATTATCTTTTCCTTAACTTTAAAAAAAGCATAATTTTATACTGATTTTATAGAAGGATTACTTTAAATCTCATACATAGCCCATGAACAAACTTTTCCTTTTATAATCTCATATTACCGAGATCATTTTCCAAAAAATTTCTTTTCATGAAATCAACTAAAACACTTGGAATTTTTTTCCCATCCCAAAACTTCCAGATTGATCTAAAAATTTTCAACTCCTTTTTGATATGAAGAATATTGGGGAAATTTTTTCAAAAAGGGAAAAAATACAAAATTAATTTCTGATTGATTTCGAGGAAATGGAAGAAGAAGAAGATTTTGGTGGGTCTGAGCCTCAGGAGTTCTCTAACCAAGAAGAAGACTCAATAGCAGATGAGTTCAATTTCTTTGAATCTCAACTACCTTCATACCCTGAATTGCTGAAGCACCCAATATTTGAGTTGAAAGAAGATCCAATATTTTCGATATTTATCGAAGCTATCCTGCCTTTGATAAAAGCAATTCCAAACAAGAGTGGAATCGAAGAAGCTCAAAGAAAAATCAAGGAGATGTTATTTAGCGAGATTTTTGGAGACAAGAAGGTTCCAGAACTCAAAAAAGAATATAGCATATTAGGGTCGCCAAAGACCATTTGCGGGAAGCTAATTGGAAAGGAAGAGATATATTTTAGATGCCTGGACTGCGATATGCACGATAATACTTCTTTTGTTTCTTTGTTATGCATTGGATGTTTTGAAAAATCGCATCATGAAGGCCATCGATTGATTATTGTGAAGAAAGAAAATAATTCCTCAGCTACTTGTGATTGTGGTGATGCTGATGTGTTTAATCCTGATGGATTTTGCCCAGAACATCAACCTAAAGAGATTGATGTTGATGGTCTTCTGAGAAGATTCCCTCAAGATATGTTGCAAAAATTCAAAGTTACTCTTGAAAAAGCTCTGTATGCTTCCATCAGTTTCTTTGAGATTGCGCAAAGATCTGCCAATAAAATTGTGAGCGAAGCTGTTGAAATCTTAGCAAATCAATGTGTTGATGAAGTACTGAGTCTTTGCGTGCTTTGCTATTCTGAAATAAATGAATCTTTTCTTCATCTGATAGGGCATATTCTCAAATCAGCATTCCCATCTCCTTACAACAGGGTTTGGCATGATTGTGAGGATAATTTAGCTGAAAAGGATCCAAGCGCCTTTGATATTGAAAGCCCTCATGAATGCAAGTGTATAATTTTGGTGAATTTGCTGAGAATTGGCAATGTGATGAGCATCGAAAAGCAGTCCAAACTTCACAAAATATTGGTGGAATGCGCGAAGGAGAACCATTTTAAAGAATTTTTGGTGGTGGAATATACGAAATATGTTCCGTTTTTGTATAGCACTGATTATATGAATGACGATTACGAGGATGATTCGAATTCACGGCTTTTGAATATGAAGACACAATTATATGGAAGAGATTCTCTTATGATGGTGGCTTTGAATAGCGGACACTTTGATAACTTTATAAATATGATGAGAAGAGTTGTCAATGGAGCTCAAGATACCAATCATGGAGTGTATCACATTCTGGCTGATTTGCGGTCCTCGATTTTATATTTCTTGAATGCCAAATACAAATCTGCAGAGGTTTTATTGAAAAACACAAATTTGCTGAATGATGTGCTTGGGGTATTGACCCTTTTCCAAACGAGATTTGTGTATCAAGGCCGAATCCTCATTGGTGTTTTTGATCATAATGTTGAGTATAAAAAGATAAATTCAAGACTCATGATTGAGAAGGTACTTTCACAAGTTTTGGAGGCTGGTATTCGGCTGATTTGCCGATATCCAAAGGAAGAAAAGGCTGCTCTTTGTAAACAGCTGATTTCTGAGTGGCAGACCAACTTTTTATTAGCCAAAGAGAGCCTTGACGATGATATTAAACACGGTGCTGTATCATTCAACCCGGGCCTTGAGAGATTCTTTGTGTCTTTATTGAAATGTTATTTGGGCTCAAATATTTCTCTCCAAGCTATTCATGGGTTCTTTAACGAAGTTTTACCTGATACAAAACCAAACGAAGTGGCTGAGAAGGTAATGGAAGGAGTATTGAGAAATTTGGGAATGGTGAGATTCCTGCATATGGTCCATAATTTCAAGTCTGGGCCATTATGGCACGTGTATTATTTTTTCAACAATGTGTTTTTTGAAATGGATATTGTGACAGTGCAAATGATGAGTATAATGGTCAGACCAGAAGTGCTGTTTGAACTCTTGACTGAAAACTTTTTCTCATACAGCTCTGAATTGCAAGAATTTTTCAAAAATCCTGAAGCCCTCAAAGATGGTGATTACATCAAGTACAAAAGAAACTTTTATTATTTTAAACTCCACTAGGCAGAAGCTCTCAGTGATAGAAGATTTTTTGCATTTCTTAATATACATAATGAACGATGAGATATGCAGATTGAATTTGGCAATAAAGGATGCTCACTCATTTTATGAAGATCTAGTTTTGAGTGCAAACGACAAGAAGGTGATTGAAAGAATTGTTGTGAATATTTTATTGGGACAATTTTGGACTGACCTTCCTCATGTGAAAAACACACTGAAAGATATTTTGAAGGAACAACACGAAGTTGATGATGTGATTCCAAAGATTACTATCCTGGATGAAAAGAATCACAAGATAAGAATAAAAGATGAATATGAATCTGAATTTGACCCATATCTTTTCTATAGAGCCCCTGCTGTCCAGAGAGATATTTTCCATGCTTTCAGTTCCAAGATGAAAAAAGATAAACCCGTTGACTTAGTTTCAGGAAAACGGTATATGAACCAACCTGAACATCTTGTAGCTATCCAAAAAGGACTTTTCCAGAGCAATCTTCCCAATTTCTTGAGTCTTTTCCTGAGCAAAGTTGTTCCCTTGACTACGAGTTTCGTAAGACCTGCATTAAAGCTCGTCTTATTGAACCTTCAAGTCGTTGAGGATATTTTCAAATCCAAGAAAAGTGATGTGGAGAGCGAGAATTTGAAGAATAAGGTTGTGGAATGCTACTTAAGTTCAGAATTCTCAAACAATTTGAAATTGATTTCATCAGATGAAAGCCTTAAAGATTGTGAAGGATGCATCGGGCAAATAAGAGATCTAACCCAAGCCTTGAGAAAATTCACTGATGAGCAGAATCATCAACTTCATTCGCCAGGAAAGATGGGAGTCGAAGAGGCTCCAAGTCAAGAGGAGGATAAGAAGAATTTGGCTCGATTAAAAATGCAAAAACTGAAGGAAGAATTTGCAAAAAAGCAAGCTAAATTCGCAAAGTCAAACTCTGAGATCCTTGAAAAGACAACTGATACTGAAGAGACCAAGATAGAGACCGAATCTGCTTTGACATCATCAGAACACATTTTAACTTGCCAATACTGCTTGGATAAGATTGCTGAAAATGTTGATGAATATGGAGTCCCAATCTACGTTGCTTTCACAAACAACTTTTATGATACAGGAAAAGTTCCAGAATTCGAGAAGTTTGACTCGAGTCGTTTGGCCCAGACCAACTTTTGGCCGGTGATATCAAGTTGTAATCACTATTATCATAGAAAGTGCTTTGTTTTATTATACAAGAACTCAAAGAAGCCAAGTGATAGTGCCAAGAAACACTTTAGCTGTGCGAATGAGAGCTACTGTTCGTTGTGTAAAACTCTATGTAACAGTTTCCTTTGTGTCCGAGAGAATCAAAAGGGTGATATGCAAGAAGAACCAGTAGTTGATGTGAGTGAAGCCATTTTATTCGAGCCATTTACAAAGCAAGTTAACTCTCTTTTCAAGATTTCAATCGAGAAAATTGCAGAAATGATTCATATGGAAGTATCAGATGAAGAGCTCGAGCTTCCCACTGAAACGCTTTTCCTCAGAGCATATACTTATTTCATGGAGGCTTTCCATCTTCAAGAACAGTCTGAAGCATTTGAGAAGGACTTTAATCTCTATAGCATGTTCTTTAGAAAATACGTTGCTCATTTGAAGGAAAAGAAGATTAAGCTGCCGCCAACTCGATCATTTCTATCTCAAGTGGACCTTAATACAGGGCAAATTATAATCCCTATGGATGAAGTGATAAAAAAGCAAAAGACTGAGCACCTTCAACAATATTCATCTGAAGATCTCTTGAATAATATTTTATTTGGTGTTCTTGATGATATGGTGCCTTACGAATCAAACATTGTCGATCCAATCGAAGTAACAAACCGCCAGCTCGGAATTTTGAAGGAATACTTGATATTTAAGTTGATTCAATCAGTTTCTTTTGTGAAAGGCGACGCCCATTTGTTATTTAAAGATTTAAAAACCTTTTATGTGGAGAATAAAGAATTTAGTTCAAAATTCATCAGGGAAATCATCTTCCCATTCCAGAAGATTATGCTGGCCTTTGCTCTTAATCACAATATTCTCTTGAATGAGTCGCCTTTTGATGACCTGTTGAGCATATTGATTCACCCAAAAGATGACTTGGAGTACCTCAATCGCCTATTAAATGAAACTGGAATTTTATTATCATTTGATGAGATTCTTGATCAAGCTATTGAAGAACTTGAGGATGGCAAATCAGAAGCTGAGGTATTGCCATTGCTAATTTTATTAAGTTCAAAGCAAAGCGTTATCAAGAATGAATTGCACCCCCGCATAGTAAAATATGCACCAACATCAGTCAAATTGCCTGAGAACTACGCCGAATTTAATACGAAATACTTTAGAATGAAATGCAGTTTATGTAAGGGGTACAGTCAGCATTTGTTGAGCAGCATTTGCTTGATTTGTGGAGAGTTTATGTGTCAAGCATATTGTGATCCCAAGAATAAAAAGTTTGGAAATTTAAACAGACACGCTGGAGAATATCATATGGGCTTAGGTTTGTTTTTGGATGTTCAGCATTTAAGTAAAACGGTCTTGGGTGTTCCCATAAATGCGATTTACACTGGGAAAAATGTATATATTGACAAGTTGGGGCAAGCCATTCAGGTGTTTTTATATGAAAGACGAAGTATCATTTCATCATTAGATTTCAAGAAATTTGTCTTGAATGAAGAATTCCTGCAAAATTTAAAAGATGTTATCAATCATCATAGTATGGGGAAAGAAGTGTTTAAAATTGCTCGTACTGCTAATTATTATTATCACAATGGTAACCTTTAGTGAAGAATATTAAGTATTTGTTGTCATTGTTGCTATTTGTTGCTGTAAGAATTATGAAAGAAGAAAAAAAAGTTTAAAATAATTTGAGCCGAAAAACCAAAAAACTTTGTTGAATAACAAAATAATATTTTATTTTCTGAATCAATATGAGCTCATTGCTCCAGGCAAGTCTCTTGTTAATTGCTCTATTTCTGGCCTGCTCTCAGGTCCAAGCCGATACCTTACCAATCATCGGGATATTATCAATACCATCAGAAATTCCCGGCTATCCTGCGGATTCTTGGTCATATTCACCATCATCATATGCCAAGAATTTCGAGTCAGGAGGCGCTCAAGTAGTTCCACTCCAGTATGATATGCCTCAGGATCGACTCAAGAGTCTCTTGAATCGCCTTAATGGTGTTGTTTTCCACGGAGGGGACGCTGATATGATTGATGCACATGGTAATTTGACACCTTTAGGAGAAACAATGGATTTTATTGTCAAGTATGTGATTGAGCAAAACAAGAATGGAAACTATTATCCAATTTGGGGCACTTGCATGGGTTTCCAAGGACTTGCATGTTTGATTCAAGGAAATTGGTCAATTTTAACAAATGATTGTGTTGGATGCGCTGGAGTGAATCATAATAATTATTTTGACGAAAGCTATCAGAGCAAACTGTATGCTGGTCTGCCTCAAGATCTCCGTGAAGCTATGCCAACTGCCAATATCAGTGTATTTTCTCACGTTTGGGACTTCCACTGGGATACTTTCTTGAACTCTGCTCCTTTGAACCAGATCTTGAAGCCAGTTACTTATGCTTTTGATAACACAGGATTGAAGTATGTGAGCTCATATGAGAGTCCTTCTTGGCCAATTTATGCAACACAATTCCACCAAGAAAAGTCAACTTATGAATGGAATTCCGGTTATGAAATTAATCATGGGCCACAAGCTGTTCGACTCCAACAATATTTGGCCGACTTTTTTGTGAATGAAGCTAGAAAAAATACAAACACATTCCCTGATGTTCAAGGATATCTCATCGACAACTACCAAGTTAAAATCATTCCTTCGGTCGTTTTCAGTTCTGTCTATCTCTTCCCTACCATCATTCACCACGAAAGTACTCAGAAGATTCAAAAGCCTTTATTTTTACATTCTAAATAAAGAAATCATATTTTATATGGCATTTCTAACAAAAAACCTTTTTTCTTTGACAGGAATGAACTATTAGCAAAATTTTCACCTGCTACTACAACTAATTATATCACCCGAGATAATAAAATTTATTGAAAAATATATTTCTATTAGAGATGACAAAAACCTTGATCCTAGCTTTGCTCTTAGCTACATTGGCTTTTAGTCAACAAATTGATACAAGACCAGTGATCGGTATTGTCTCGATCCCATCCGAATATGATGATTTCCCTGCAAGTTCTTGGTCATATTCCCCTTCATCTTATCATAAAAACTTGGAGTCTGGAGGTGCCCAAGTTATCCCCTTGCAATATGACATGCCTAAGGACAGATTAAAATACCTTTTGGACCGTTTGAATGGTGTTATGTTCCATGGAGGAGACGGTGCATTTGTTGACAAGACTGGCCATTTCACCCCTCTTGGAGAAACTCTGAACTATATTGTCCAATATGTCATTGAACAAAATAAGAATGGCAAATACTATCCTTTGTGGGGAACTTGTATGGGTTTCCAGGCTATTGGTGGTCTTATCCAAGGAAGTTTCTCCATTTTGACTGGTGATTGCGTGGGGTGCTCTGGAGTCAACCATAACAATTACTTTGATGAAACCTATGAAAGCAAATTGTATGCTGGCCTTCCTCAAGATCTCCGTGAAGCAATGCCAACTGCTAATATTAGTGTGTTTTCTCACACTTCTAATTTCCATTGGGACACTTTTATGAACGCCTATCCCTTGAATCAAACTCTGAGAGCTGTGACTTATGCTTTTGATAACAGAGGATTGAAGTATGTGAGCTCTTTTGAAAGCCCATTCATGCCAATTTACGGCACCCAATATCATCAAGAGAAGTCAACTTACGAGTGGAAGGCCCCTTATTACATCAATCATGGATCTCAAGCAGTCAGACTCCAACAATATTTGGCAAACTTCTTTGTGAATGAGACCAGATACAACACTAATACCTTCCCTGATGTTCAAAGTTTCCTCATTGATAACTATCAAGTCAGAATCTTGCCTTATGCCAACTTTAGCTCTGTCTATCTCTTCCCCTCAATGAAACCTAATATCACCACTGGCAGTGATAAAAAATCTATGCTTCTTCGTCATCTCTAATTTTATGAAAGTATTATTTATATTCTGATTGATCAAAATTGATGAAAGATAAAGAAAGAAAGACCCATAAAAAGTTTTACAGGATAAATCTATTTCTTTTGATGAATGAGCTTCTGAGATTACGTATAAAAATCAAATAAACAAAATAGTTCTATTATATTACACTTATTCATGAAGGTGTTACAAAAAAGAATTTATTTTTTAGTGCTTCCTTTAGTGACGTATCGAGGAGGAGTGGCAGGCCGTTTTTTGAGGGATTCTTCATTGTCGATCCAATTGGAGTTTCCTCCCATTGTGACGCCCATACCACCAGACATGTTGGTAGAATTCATTCCTCCACCAAAGGTTTTCATACCTGCGCTTTTAATTCCTCTGTCATCTTCAAAGCCAGCAAAAGACCCCTTTTGGGCTTGGTAGATAACTTTTGGGGTTAATTCCGAATTCTTTTTGATGACAACAACAGCCGCTGCATTGGTGAATTTTCCACAATAATCTGTTGCAGAAAAGACGGTGACAAGACTTCCGTTCCATATTTTTTCGAAGCCATCTATAACGCATTCGTGCGATCTGATCATCATAGAAAGTCCGTTATCCATCAAGAAAGTCTTGAGTCGATCAGGCCCGAACTTTATATTGCCTCTGAGGCCAGACTCTACGTTATTTACAGCTTGGACATTGCTATCTGACTCATTTTGAATTGGGTCGGACCAGAGCATATCGAGGAGGAATTGTTGTTCTCTTCTTTCAGATTCTTGGATGATTTCAAGAGGCCTATTTATGGCGTCGATGTCTTGGAGAGACCTGAGGTTATTACCAATTCCAGAATGAACACAAAAGATTTTATTTTGGATAACAGCAGCCAGAGGAAGGTATTCAAAGAGCTTGTTAAATCTCTGGAAGACGGAATTGGGGTCGTTAATATCCTCTCCCAACCGATTTATACACTCTTCTCCAAATCCAAAGTTTTTATTGATTTTTATATCTTCATGGCTTCCTCTCAGAAGATGAAGTTGTTCTGGGTATTTGAGTTTCAGAGCAAATAATAAGCAAATAACTTCCAGACTATTCTTGCCTCGATCTACATAGTTTCCAAGGAACAAATAGTCAAATCCTTCAATGTCTCCATCGTCTGAAGGAGCTCCCCAACTGTCAAATAACCTCATAAGGTCAGTATATTGTCCATGGAGACTTCCAAAAATCTTTATTGGGATCTTTATTCTCAAAACATTGGGAATATCATCGATATTATCAAATAATCTCATGCACTCATCAATAAGTTTGTGGATCTGGTCCTTTTTGAAAGGGAATTTATCAGAAGGGTTCACAACTCGAGCAGGTTTGAGCAGACCATTAATAAAGGGGTTGTATATGCTCTCGTAATACAGTGAAGTGCCATTCGGGGCAATATTATAATCTGGGGCCAATTTTTTGGATTCTTCTGGAAGGTTTTCGAGCAAGACATTTCTGATAATTTCTTGGCCACTTCTGGTATTATTGGGGGTGACAACCCAAACAAAAGGAGACATTCTAACTCCCTGAGACTTGAAAGAGACGGCTGTTTGGTTATTTCTTCTATTTCGCCCAAG
>Ga0182738_1006575_pt1 | contig 12030 bp, 8 predicted proteins | sample eDN5th30CBELigMG_FD_128876 | JGI IMG/M metagenome (GOLD analysis project Ga0182738, IMG submission 128876) | Enriched Miracle-Growth compost microbial communities from Emeryville, California, USA - eDNA 5th pass 30_C BE-Lig MG (version 2)... ...
AATTTTATAAATAAATACATACATCTATAAACTTTCAAGACAAAGGAGACAATCCTTTTATTGTATTAAAAAATCTATACGCAAGTAAACAGATTAGATTCCTTTCGACATAATCCCACTTTTTGCACTAATCGAAAGATTTGATAGATTATTGCTCAGCACTCTTGGGCCTTTCCGCTCAATCTTTCTCAGCTTACCTCCCCCACTCTTGACTTTGAGTTCGGGAAGATGATTAAGTTTTGATTCAATTTGTTGAGATTGAGAAGAAGATACTTCAGGGAAATGTACACCACCACCAGTCTGGTTGAGACTGAAGTTACTGGTAGCTGGTTTTATTGATAAGCTTTTTCCTTTTTCATGCTTCTTCTCATCTCTGGTATTAGGAGTATCATCATTTTCTTCATTAGGTTCGGTAAAGACGGCCACAGATTTTTTGTCCTTGATTTTTCTATGACTGGTGATCGGATTTTTGGTCTTCTCGCCTCCTTTACTTCTTGCTGAATTCAACATGTAGACTCCAAGCAAGTCTTCAGGATCATCTGGATTCACTTCAGTAGCCCCTTCCCAGCCTTTTATATCTGTTTTCATTTTTGGGCTTGCAGGCTCAGATTCCTTTTTATGAGGACCCTGAACAATTTTTTCAAGCTTCACATTCACAAAACCTCTTTTAATTTTGGTTCTTTTGGTGTTATCGTGGAGGAGTTTATATCCTTCTTTCTTGTTGTCGTTCAGTTTTGCATGGATAACGTCATCTACTTCTTTTCTTAATGTCCGATCAACTATCTCTGTGTTAAATCTTCTTGAAACATCATCTTGGGCTTCAGTATTCAAGGTTTCAACACGAACTGAACTTGGATATGATGATGGACTATCAACCATCATGATATGGCTTTTAAGCGCTTTTCTGATGTATTGATCTTTTTCAGGGAGTGTGGAGGTATCTCCTACCAAGCCTGGGCTCTCAAGAAAATAAGGAGATGTTGGAACTGGAAGCTTATTATTTTTTAATAAACCAGAGGTTTCATCAAGGGGAGGTCTATTGAAGGTTGGAAGGGGATCTTTGGTTTTTTTGACAGTTTTGAGAGCTTTGACTTTTTTGAGATACCAACTTCCTTCAAGAGATTGGTTCCAAATTGACAAAGGTTTGATGGTATTAATATTGCTATAGACGATTTTCTTGGAGGCTCTTTCAGAAATAAGTCGATCTTCTTCAATTCTTTTGAGTTTGAATGTTGGGGAGGTGTGTTCGATTTCAAAGCGAGGATCAATTTTTGTAAGATTTCTGACAGTTTTAGTCTTGATATCTGCAAGTTTTTGAAGTTCTTTAGACTGCGTTTCAGATAGTTTATAAGGACTTTCTCTTCCTCCTGCTCTGATATGCAAAGCGGTGACTCTTTCTTTTGGAGATCTTTGTTGAAACAAAGATAGGGTGTAGTAATCCAATGCGCCTTTGATATAGTCTTGATTATTTTTCTCCTCATCTGTAGGTGCTTCGAACACATGTTGAGTAATTTCGATTTCCTTGATAGTTTCGGTAACTCTATCAAGTTTGGTTTTGAGGTTGCTCTTTGCTTTGTTAGTCATTAATGATGAGAAAGTGGCATCTCTATTTCCCAGATTGACTATACCCATGTTTAGAATAACATAAACGGTTGCTTCAAGAGTTTTGGTTTTTGCAGTAAAAAGGTGTCTTTTGACGTGGAGGACGGATTCCTCAGCAAACATTTGACCTTCTGATAAGATAAGGATTGGTACATTATGTTGTTGTTTGAGGTTGTTTTTCGGAGACTGAGGCTGTTGTTCGACATCTGTTTCAACTTCATTTGCGAGGTTCTTAATGAGTTGTATTTCTCCTGTCAGCATAAAATAGAGATTTGAGCACTTTGAGCCTTCTTGGAAGACGAATTCTCCTTTATGAAAAGTCTTTTTTTGCATGGAATAAGCGAGGTTTAATAAGAGTCTTTCAGGGACATCAGGAAAGAGATTTTCAAGGTAAACCAAGTTTTCTGATAAAGCTTTGTTGAGATCTCTTAACTCCACCATATATTGTTTCATTGGGATTGTAATAAGATGCGCATCTTCTGCAGCAATCAGACTTGCAGGCAGAGGAGCGTATGCGTTAATATCTAGATCATTAAAGCAAGCTCCGGAAGTCAGAATTAGATCTGGGTGAAAGAGGAAAACATCATTTTTGAAATATTTTTTGGGCTTGTTGAATTTTCTAAAAATCTCAACTTCTTGGGCGCCTAAAACAACATTGCTCATAGTTAATTTTGCAGGCTTAATAATCCTTGGAGAATTTGCTACTGAAAGGTGATTATGGTGAGGGGTGTGATCTGAATGATCTTCTTCTTTGATGGCATCCTTGAGATGATCAGCAAACTCAATAATAACTTGTTTAGTTGAAGGTTTGAGGATTGATTTTCGATCATCCACGAAAAAACTGGTGCCAAAACTGGATCTATTATGGTGAGGAGATTCAAGGTCGATAGTAGATTGCTTCTCAATATGTTTAACAACAGAATGTTTCTCAGGGATTTGAATAGGGGCATCCAGGATGGAAAGTGAGCATTTTCGACTCGGTCCATGAGGAGATCTCAGCTGGGTATTTACACCAGAAGTATCGTGGTGATTTGCAGCAGAAGTGTCGTTTTTGGAAGCTTCTTCTTGTCCTTCGAACTGCCTTGGGATGTATGTTTTGATTTCTCCCTTGAGGAGAATCCAAAATTTGCGGCAGAGTTCACCATGATGGCCAATCGCTCGGCCTTTTGAGTAAACTTCGTGCTGAAAAAGTTTTGTGAGATTCAAAAGGAAATCTTGAGGTTTTTCTGCAGTTTTTGCGAGAGAATTGAGATAAGGAACAGTCTGAAGGAGGCTGATTAAAGCTTTATTCTCATCATCATTTCGATCATCTGGGGTGGTTTTGAAAAGTGGGATTGAGTCTTCAAGTGTCGTCGGAAGTTGTGCAGCATGTTCAAATTCAAAGGTTGAAGTCGGATCCTGGTTCAAAGACATAAATGAAGTAAAATTAATTTCTTTTTTGTTTGAAAAAAGAGAAAGGATTATATGAAAAATTAAACTCTCTAATTTGATGGTTTAAATGCCTCCCTAATTGAGGTTTTTCAATTTGAAAATAAATCTTTGGGGATATTAATTACGATTTTTGTGTTTTCTATTATTAAAATAAAATTTATCGGATGGGAATTGGATGAAAAAAGATTGTGGAAAATTTGATTTTTTATTTATTGAGGGTTTTTTTTGCGAAAGATTTTTGGGGACGAATTCTCTTGGTGGTTGAATTTTTAAATAATTGGGGATGAGAATCCAGTGATCCTGTGATGATTTTAAATTCCCCTAAAATCTGTGATTAATTGTTAATTATTAGCTAACGCTTTCTTTTGCTTTTTGATTGACAAACTATGCCAATAAAAAAGTTTTTGGATGTTACTATTGTAATTTCTTTGAAAAAAAAAATTTCTTAAGTTTGCTCTTTTCTGGCTTGTTTTGGAGTGATAAATTGCATTTTTATTTATTTCTATATCTTTTCTTTCAAATCTTCTATCCTCCATCATTTCAACTTCATTTAAAAAAAGAAAGGAGAGATAATTCTTTCACTGAAAATGTTTGTCGAGAAGGATGTTCTTCAAATTCTCTTTTTTCGATCATTATTTTCTCAGAAACTCAAATTTTTTACCTGAAAATTTGAAAACATGCATGCAAGATCTCTTGTTTCTAAAACCAATAGACAGTTAAGGTGCGGATATTGTGGACTCCAACACTCCTCCAGATTTTGTTTGGAAGAAATCAATTTTGGATAAAAAGTAATTTTGGCATGATGAGTTTTTTTGAGATGAAAATTATCAAATAATTCTCGAGATTTTTTTTTTCATTAAGAGAAAGAACCTTGAAAAGGAACGGGAATTGAGGTTTGAGTCTGAAGGGGAATCTTCAATAAAATTTAGTAACTTTATGCTTTCAAAGAAAAATGATTTGGTTTCGAAAAAGGAATGCTTCAAAATTTGATGTTTGATTTAATTCTGATGAAAGCCTTTTTTAAAAATAAAATAGAGTAAAATAAAAAAAGAGCTCCAAAAATTTAATAAATTCTTAAAACCTATTGAGAAAATTAAATTAAAAAAAGGAATTGATTAAAAATTTTGAATCAGAAAATAATTAAATTTGTCTTCTCATTAAACTTTTTTTTAGCTGATTTATTAAATTTTGCTTTAGATTTCAAATAAATATTTTTCAAAAATAAATTATTTGAAGCTTTATCTTTCCTTCATTCAAATTATTGAGAAATTTACAAAAGTTTTTTACTTAGAAATCAAGAAATAATGGATTCACACTCGTTACACAGTATTCTTTCAAGACCCATGGAAAAACATTTCACTTTTAACTCCCAGGAATATTTGAGATTCTCACCTCGAAATAATAATTTTTTTAATTAAAATTATTTCAAAGCCTTTCAAAATTTCCTCTATTAACTAAACTTCAAATTTCAAAAATAAATTTTGATCTTTCAAGAAAAAGATTTCAACAGTCCCATAGAGCAACACAATACCAATCCCTCATAGTTTTCCTCTGGAATTCTTTCTTTCAAGCTTCTCCTCATTTTTCTGTATAAAATGCTCTTACAAAGTATACAATAGAATTTTTATCTTTAGACCCTTTCTTTATAAAACAATAAATATTTTATCCCCTTTATTATCTCTTTACCAATGTCACGTTTTCGCTGCCTAACAATACTCATCCCACTTCTCCTCTTACTTTCGCACCCTTCACTTTGTGAAATTGTCAATCCTCAAAACCCAACAAAAAAACCTCATCCAATTGTGACACCACTTCGCAATAAGCAAAATAGCGGATACTATCTTTTTATGCGCGTTGGTGATTCCACCCTGAACAATATCTTTGAAATGCTCCTTGATATTTCCGCACCTTGGACTTGGATCCCAGATCAAACTTGTACTAACTGCTTTAAAACCAATATCCGCTCAAAATATTATGATTGCTCATCAAGCCCAAAAACCTGCTTCCAAAACAAGACATCTCCTGAAGACACCCTCGTTTATTCGATTGGAACAGTTCAAGCTATTGGTGGATATGACCTTGTTCAATGGACAGGACTTCCTTTTAACTCTTCAGTAAACCACACTTTGGGCTTTGGTTTAGAAGTTTCTTCGAATTTCTATTCGATGGATGCCGATGGTGTCTTTGGATTAGGAATAAGCAATTCAACGGATAATGCTGGATTAGTATCCATTATAGATACTCTTTATAATCAAGGATGGATCGCAAATAAGACTTTTTCGATGTTTTTGACGTTTGATCCTGATGATGAAGATGAGAAATCTCAAATAAAATTTGGAGGTTATGATGTGTCAAAAATTGCTCCTGGAAAATCTTTTCAAACTTTCCATGTTTCTATTCCAGAATTCTGGTCTCTTCCTTTAGGAGGACTTCAAGTTGGAGATGCCAAAGTAACAGTACAAGCTGTTAACATTGTTCCTTCAACAACTTATGCCGGCATTGGAGTCCCAGAAGATGATTTTAGCTTATTACTTTCTGAGTTCAAAAAGCAGAATATTATATGTGAATTAGTGGGATCTTTCCATGATTATATTTGTCCTTGTCCAGAGAGCAATTTAGCAATATTTCCAGACATTGGATTTAACATCGAAAATCAGGTTCTTTTGCTGCCAAATACCGTTTATATGTCAGTTTTGGCGATCGATATAAAAGATGAAGATGGAGATATATTGAGAAGAAAGGATCATAATTGTGTGCTAGGATTTAGTAATTTGCCAAATGGAAGCTTTAATCCAGAGTTTGGGAATCCTTGGATTTTTGGAACAAGCGTTTTGAGATATTATTATACACATTTTGATATGGAGAATAATACGATAAGTTTTGCAGTGGCAAATGAACCATTTATTGATAATAGTATTTCGCCGAGTTTGTTGATTACGTTGGTCGCTGGAACAGTTATTTTCTTGGTTTTGGGTGGTGGCTGGATCATTTATAAATGTACTGGAATTTATAAAAAGACAAGAGGTGGTAGAGTTGGTGGAGCGGGGAGTTCTTTTGCTTATCATTCTCTTTAAGGCGTAGGAAACTGAGAGTGGTTGTGATGATAAATGACTAATTTGTTGTGTTTTTCACAAGAAGAATAAGATAATTAGTGTGTTATTGTGAATGATTCATTTGAGAAATTAAACTTGTGTTGATTGCTGCTTTTAAAGAGAATTTTCTCATCAAATACAAAAAGATAATTTATTTCTTCAGTTTCATTATTTTCTTGAATATCATCAGAAGTCAGAAGTTGAAGGGAATTGGAAACATTTTAAGGCTCTCACTCTGATCAAGCTTTTTGAGATTTTCTGTCCGAGTATTCCAATAAATAGCAGCTTAATGTGAAATCTGATACTATAAAAACTTTTCTGAATAATGCGATTTTTTGTTTTTCTCCTCTATTTTATAATAAACTCTGCAATTCAAAAGTTTTCACTCTCAACTGACGTTTTCTCATAGAAACTAAGAATAAAAAGAAGAAGAAAGATCTGGAGTTGTTTATTTCTGATCCATTATCGATCAGTCGAATTGATAAACAATCAGAACAAATTAATTATTTATTTCGAAAGAAATTTAACTTTTAATTAATATTTGTCAAATAAAAAAATCGAAAATGAATAGTCGAACATTTACATCCAAGCCTTCTAGAACAAGCACTAAAGGTCCTGCTTTTAGTGTGAAACAACAACAAGACCAGCAACAAAAAGGCAAAATAATGACACTCAGGGATCTACATAAAGCAGAGGATGCTCAGCCTCAACCTCAACCTCAACCTCAAGGAAGACAAAGATACCCTGGAAAAAAGAAGATCCATGGAGAAAATAATCCTAAAACAACAGAACCAAAGCCCAAGCCAAATAAAGGACCAGGAGGAGGAATGGGAATGGGCCAAAGACATGCTCCAATGAGAATTGGAGGATCAAATGACTCAAATAAATGGAAGTGCAAGATTTGCAAATTTATGAATGACAATGAGCTGGAAGTTTGCGATAGATGCGAGTCTGAAAAAGGAGAAATTAGAGAAGAATATCCCGAAGACGAAGGAGAGTTTTAAAGAGAAGAGTTATGAGAGATTCTGACTGCTAAAAAATATAAATTGGTGAATACTACTATCTATGTTTTTGAGATATTTGTGTAGTTGGTTGATACTCTGTATGCCATCTGTAAAGTGTGTTGCATTTGGTATCAATTATGAGAGATTTTGCATACTTTCGCACTAAACTGTTCAATTTTGGGAATTTTTTATTCAAATTTAATGTAAAGGAAGTTTGATTGAGGAGAAGCTCTCTTTGATTTCTACAAAGATTTTTTCCTCAAAACGCGCCAAATGCAAGAAATGAAGATATTTGAAAAAGAAATGCTTGGAATGAAAACAAGAGATAAAATTACTAAAAATTGGTGAAAAAGTCGTTTTGGAGAAGCTTGATGGATTTATTTTTTTATGTGAAGAAATTTCAGGAAAAACTGAAAAAGAAAGATTTTGAAAAAAAAAATAAAATAAAAGTGAGAAGGCGCCTCTTGAAAGTTTTTTTTTGAAAGAGCAATTTACAAGGCGAATTCTTAAAAAGTTTTCGGGAAAAAAGAGTTCCCTGAGGATTAAAAAGATAAAAACCACCAAGAGTTAGCAAGACTTTTTTCTGGGATATTTTTTCTTAATATGAAAAACTTTTCTGAAGAAATCCAGCAAAAATCGACTATTAATCCCGAGATTTCCGATCTGAATTTTATGAATTTTGCAAAATGGAAAAAGGAAGAGCCTTCAATCCATGAGGCAAAAAGGTAGAACTTTGAAGTTTTGAAAATCTATGGTCGTATTGAGGTTCTGCCAATTCTTTTCAAAAAAACTCTCATTTTAGGATAAATAAACAAGATTAAAATACGGAGATTTCTCACATGAAAAGCAGAATGATTTTTGAGAGATTCTTGGAACTTGAAATTTTTTAAGAAAACTTTTTTCATCAAAAGTCTTCAAAAAAACAATTGCCATTCAGAATTTTTCTCAAAAAAAAGTTGAAATTTTTTCAAGATAAAACTCAGAGGGGTTTAATTTTTTCCCTTGAATAAATAAAACTGTTGATCTGTATCAAGTTCAAGTGCTAATAAAAATTTTGAACTTTTTGATTAATGGGAAGTTGCTGCGGGAGACCCTCGACGTCGAAGCAAACCAACATCCCCAAAGGTTCAGTCATCAGTGAAACTTTTGTTGAGAATCATCTTCCTAAATCGAGTGGAAAACTCATTATTTCTGCTTCTCGTGATGGTTCAATAAAACTTCTTGATCTTGAGACCCAAAGACTTCATCACCATTTTCGACATGCTCATAAAAGTAATCACCTAGGAGAGGAATACAGAAATATTCTAAATGCTGTAGATTGGATAAATACAATTACAATTACACCAAATGGTAGATATATTGTGTCTGGTTCCAAAGACAATTCCATCAAAGTTTTTGATATTGAAACTAAACAAGAATTCTTTCATTTCAGAGATGCCCACCAATGTACGAAAAAACTTACTCTAACAGTTTCGTGAGGATTTTAGTCGAAATTACATCAGTGGTTGTGAGTCCTAATGGTCGATATATCATCTCAGGATCAAGAGACAACTCTATAAAAATCTTTGATTTCAATGAAAAAACGCTTGTCCATCATTTCATAGATGCACATAAGGGTATAGTACTGAGATTTTCGCTTTTAAAAACGTAGATTGGGTGAATACGATCGCAATCAGTCCCGATAGCCGATTCATCATATCAGGATCTCATGATAAATCAATAAAGGTTTTTGAGATTGCAAGCAAAGAACAAGTGCATCATTTAAAAAATGCTCATACAGGCTATATAAATGCAGTTATTGTGACTCCAAATGGAAAATCTATTGTGTCTGTTTCTTCTGATAAAACGATAAAAATCTTTGACTTGGGAAATTTTGAAAAAGTTTTTCATTTCAAAAATGCTCACCAAGGTATTGAACTTGAGAGAAGAATGTAAATTTATATTTGAAAGGAGAAATATATTCAGTGGCAGTCAGTTCTGATAATCTATTTCTGGTGACCGCATCATATGATAAATCAATAAAAATTTTTGATTTACAAACTTTTCAAGAAGTTGGCCACTTAAATCGAGTACATTCAGGTAATTTATTGGATCAGTCTGAGAAATAATTTTGATGAAGGAGGAATATCGAGTGTAGTAGTCAGTTCAGATAATAAAATGATTATTTCTGGCTCGTGGGATGGAACAATAAAAGTCTTTGATCTGGAAACTAGGCAACAAATCCATCATCTGAGAGATGTTCATAGAGGTAATGAGGGAGAGAATTTTATTAAAAATTTTTAGATGTTATAAGTTCAGTTTGCTGTCGGATTGGAAATCCACTCTCATAGACCGATCTGAGTTTGTTTTTCAGAAAGAACTATGTATATTTAAAGATGCTTTGTGTATATTATATCTTACTTATTTTTTGAATAAACTTTTGTAATATTAAAAATTAATATCTTGTTGAAAAATTGGCGCTTGAAAAACTGGAAACTGAAAAACGGAATATTGGCAGACTAATGTAGAATTTTATCTTTTTCAAATGATGTTTTCCATCTAAAATCTCTAGAGTTTTCTGCCTAAAGCATCTAGAAAGTAGAATGAGGCTCCGCAATAAGCAGGACAGCTAGTTTGAATTAAACCATTTGTTTTCTTTGAAAAAATTCCTATAACCTTGTTTTTTGAATTCAGATCACGACAGCAACGGCATGAATCGATTTTTTCAAATAAGCGCTATTTTAATGGAGGTGCCTGAGAAAGTTGAGATTTAGAGGGACTAATATTTTCGCTCGTTTGGGAATAACGTCTAATTTTAAGAAAACTATTGATATTAAACAAAGTCTTGCGTGTAATCATAATAAACTCGGGACTTTTTACTTTTACAAATCAAGAGATACCACTCCACCTCTTTTGATGCTTCACTATTCTTCTCATAAAACACTTCCAACTCATTATCTAAAACCCATCGTAATTGGATTTCTTCTTGATATTTTGCTGATCATTTTCACAGTCGATGAATAGCTTGGATAAATCTTTGAAATTTCCTCAGCTTGAAAGATCACAGAATCAATATGGAGAGGTCACTCCAGTTCGCAGCAAAGGTGAAGGGTTTGCATCATTTTCACAAGGTAAGGAGACCTCAAAATGATATTCTCATCACATTCTTAGCAAATCTATTCGAAATGAATCAAAAGCCTGGCTTCAACTTGAACGTAATTCCAATCTGGTTATGATGGCCCTCTCAACCCTTTTATAGATCAAGCCTTTTACAGAGAGAGCTCATAATGCCTATGCAGCAGGAAAAGGGGGAAGTTCCACCATAAAAGAAGTAACTAATTTTCCCTTTTCATTCAATAAAAAATTTCCTCTTAAAGACGACAATGACTCCTACTCATCATAATCAGGTTCATCAGGGTTATCCTGGTTTCAACACTCCACAAAATCGCGTTGGATTTGGTATAAATTTGGAAATTAAAAAGAAACCAGCACCTGCAGGGTTCAATCTTAATTATGGGAACTATAAAAGTTTGTCTCTTTATTTTGATCGTTTTATCATTTCCACAGATTTTAGTTTGAATCAACCGATAAATGTGAAGAAGAAGATTGAAGAAGGACCAAGTTTAGAATTGGATCTTTCAGAAATCCCTCACAAAAGAGGATTTTCCTTGGGAAATCAAAATAAGAAGAAATCCACAAGAAGATTGAACAAAGATAAAGTATTTTCAGAGATATTATCAGAATTGAATCGGCCACTTCCAGAACCAGAACCAATCACCAAGGTTGCGCCAGCATTGGAACAGAGTACAGCACAAAAGAATTTACAGATTGGCAGACAAAAAGAAATCGCAGAAGAGTTGATGAAACTTGAGCAAGAATATATGAACCAAAGAAAAAGATTAGAAATTGAAAGAGAAGAAGTGAGAATGAAAGAAAAAGACAACGAAATTTTCAGAAAGAACATTGAAAGACTTTGGGAGAAAGTTGAGTTGCCAACATATCCAGTCGGATCTTCCTATAATATTGAGGAAGAAGAGGAGTCCGATATTATTGAGAGCTTTATTAAGCCTGCTGCTCCAAGAACAATGACTATGATTCCCCCTCTTGATCAAAACAGTGGCTATTTTGAGCATAAAAGGTATGCAAGTAGCTTGACAAATGTCAGCAGTAATAATACAAGTATTATGGAGCCTGTCAGTGGCAATACAAGTTTCGCAAAAAATCAATCGAGGGTAAGCTTGAGAAAATCCAAGAATATTGAAGAATATGTGAAAAAGCGAGGAGCTTTGCCCTCAATTGCAGACCATCCTTCACTGGAAGACTCCATTATTCAAAATTCAAGGATGGTCCAAGTGTACAATCAACCAGTGATTGAACAAGAAGATTCTGGAATACATTTGTTCGATTACGAAGAAACTCCTGCAAAATTCAAAAGTGGTTTCGTTAGATGTAAATTGTTTGAAGATAGTGATTCTAATTTTTAAAATAGCAAGTAAAAGATTTACGACATTGACAGGAAGTACTTCATCACTAGTCAAAGCAGGAACTATAATATCAAGCAAGAACGAATTATAAGAGAAGAATTAGTCCTTTAATTAAAGTGTGAGAGGAGAAAATTTACTATATACTTTGGTATTTACAGTTTCGTAAAGATATGTGTTTTGTTTTTGTTATGTGACTACTCAAATATCATTTTTTGTTTCTTCCATATTGTTAAAAAGATTGTTTTTTACTTTTTTATTTCATTTGTCGAGAAGAGAAAGACATAAGTGAAGGCATTTAGCATGTTCATTAATATCTGCATTTTGATTGAAAATTTTGAGGCCTAAATGGAATTCGTTGAAGCCTTTCTGAGCAATAAAATGTTTTTTCAACTTCTTTTTTTTATTTTGAGATGATTTTTTTTTCAAAAAAGGATTTTA
>Ga0182738_1006576_pt1 | contig 12029 bp, 8 predicted proteins | sample eDN5th30CBELigMG_FD_128876 | JGI IMG/M metagenome (GOLD analysis project Ga0182738, IMG submission 128876) | Enriched Miracle-Growth compost microbial communities from Emeryville, California, USA - eDNA 5th pass 30_C BE-Lig MG (version 2)... ...
AAATCATGCCCAAGGACCGCAAGGCCCCCAGTTGCTCGTCGGAACTGTCCGAATAGTTAAGGAGATAACGATAAAAGGTGATCGCCGAAGGATAATCTCTCAGCTGCAGATGGGCGACCTGGGCGCCGTACTGGGCCCATTCGAGGGATTCTTTGGAGTTTTGCGTGGAATCGATTTCCTTCAGCAGGTAAGTGACGGCTTCCTTTTTCTGCCCTCTGCTCACGAGATCCTTGGCGCGGGACAAAGGATCTTCGCTAAAAAGAGTGCAACTCGAAATCACACCGAAAAACGGTATCAGCAAAAGAGGAAGAAGACGCCTCCATCCCCGCATTAGGATCTTTGATCTCCTTCATCAGAGATCTCTTCCTCATCGATCAGGGCCACGCTGGTGATGTATTCGCCTTCGTTCAGACTCATCAGTCGCACTCCCTGGGTGTTCCGTCCAATCAGCGAAATGTCCGAACACTTCATGCGGATGGATTGTCCGTTGTTGGTGGACAAAAGAACGTGCTGGACGTCGCTCACGATGCGGGCGGAAACGACCAACCCGGATTTATCGGAAGTCTTTTGAGTGATGATGCCGACCCCGCCACGGCTTTGACGGCGGTATTCACTGACTTCCGTTCTTTTGCCGTAGCCGTTTTCGGTGACGATCAGAATTTTTTCCTGGCTGTCTTTGTTCAACACGGCCATACCGACGACCTTGTCATCTTTGGCTAGGGTGATCCCCTTCACTCCGCGCGCGTTTCTTCCCATGGCGCGAACGTCCGACTCATCAAAGCGAATGGACATTCCCTCTTTGGTCACGATCAAGATGTCATTGGCCCCATTGGACATTTGGGCGTCGCAAAGGTTGTCTTCCAATTCGATGGTCAAAGCGATCAGGCCGCTTGGACGAGGACGGGAGAAAGCGTCCAAAGACGTTTTTTTAATGATGCCTTTTTCAGTGATCAGAACCACGTAACTCTTCGGATCGAATTCCTCCACAGGGAGAACCGCACGGACGTTTTCACCGCTGGAAAGCTGAATCACGTTGTTGATGGCCTTTCCCTTGCTGGTGCGCGACCCTTGCGGAAGTTGATAGGACTTCAGCCAGTAAAGTTTTCCGCGGTCGGAAAAATTCAATATGGTCGTGTGCGTGTTCGCGGCGAACACTTTCCAAACATAATCCTCTTCACGGGAGCCGGCGCCTTTAAGACCTTTGCCTCCGCGTTTTTGCAAACGGTATTCCTCAACCGGAATGCGCTTGATGTAGCCGGAATGGGTCAACGATACGACCACGTCTTCCTTGGCGATCAGATCTTCATCCAACAAATCATCGTCATCGGCGGCCTCAATCCGCGTGCGGCGAGGATCGCCGTAGGATTTTTTGATCTCTTCAAGCTCTCCCACGATGATCTTGAAAATCTCTTCCGAACTTCCAAGAACCTTCTTCAGCCAAGCGATGTGCTTCATCAGCTCATCCAACTCGTCTTCGATCTTTTGTCTTTCCAGGCCGGTCAAGCGTTGGAGACGCATTTCCAGAATCGCCTGCGCCTGCTTTTCGGAAAAACTGAATTTTTCCATCAAGGCGGTCCTGGCGACATCGGCTTCCTTGGAAGCACGAATGGTTGCGATCACGGCATCAATCTGATCCAAAGCCTTTTTCAAGCCTTCCAAAATATGCGCGCGGGCTTCGGCTTTTTTCAGGTCGAAGATGCAACGGCGAGTGACCACGTCTTTGCGATGGGCGATGAAAGCCTGAAGCATGGATTTCAAATCGAACGTTACCGGCTGATTTTTCGAATCCAACGCGAGCATGATGATACCGAAGCTCATCTGCATCTGAGTGAACTTGTACAAGCGATTCAAAACGACTTGTGCGTTTTCCCCTCGCTTCAACTGAATCACGATCCTCATTCCCTCGCGCGAGGACTCGTCGCGGATGTCGGAGATTCCTTCGATTTTCTTTTGTTTGACCAACTCAGCGACACTTTCGATCAGTTTGGCCTTGTTCACCTGATACGGAATCTCGGTCACAATGATGTCTTCGCGATCTTTTTTGGGAATGGCGACGATCTCTGCAACGGCTTTAAGGGTGATGATCCCGCGTCCTGTCTTGTAAGCGGAAATGATCCCTTTGGTTCCTTTGATCACTCCGGAAGAGGGAAAATCGGGACCGGGAATGATTTTAATGAGTTCATCCAAGGATAAGTCGGGGTCGTGAATCAAGGCGACGCATCCGTCGACCACTTCGGACATGTTGTGGGGCGGAATGTTCGTAGCCATCCCGACCGCGATGCCCGAACTGCCGTTCACCAAAAGATTCGGAAATTTCGCCGGAAGCACATGGGGAATCAACAAAGAATCATCGTAGTTCCAGCCGAAAGGAACGGTTTCCTTGTCGATGTCTTCCAGAAGCTCTTCCGCCAAGCGGGTCATCCGGATCTCGGTGTACCGGGCGGCGGCGGGCGCGTCCCCATCGATGGATCCGAAGTTTCCCTGACTGTCCACCAGGGGATAGCGCAAGGAAAACTACTGAGCCATCAGTACGATGGTGTCATAAACGGCCATGTCCCCGTGAGGATGGTATTTACCGATCACATCCCCGACGATACGTGCCGATTTTTTGTAAGGCTTGTTGTGCATGTTTCCCAAATCGTTCATCGCGAACAAAACCCGGCGGTGCACCGGCTTCAATCCGTCCATCACGCTCGGAAGAGCGCGACCCACGATCACACTCATCGAATACTGAAGATAGGCCTCACGCATTTCCTTGTTGATGTCGACATTGGTGATCTGAAGATTTTCATTTTCCATGATTGCTGATTCCTTAAAAAATTAAACGTCCAGCTCTTTCGCCAAAAGAGCGTTATCCTGGATGAACTGCCGACGAGGTTCCACTTGTTCTCCCATGAGGATACTGAAGGTCTCGTCCGCGGCCATGGCGTCGTCGATCGTCACGCGCAGAAGGTTGCGATTTTCCGGATTTAACGTCGTTTCCCACAACTGTTCCGGGTTCATCTCGCCCAATCCCTTATAGCGTTGGATGTAGAGACCCTTTTTCCCCACTTCCATGACTTGCTTATAGAATTCGATGTAGTCATTGAACTCCACGGGCTCTTTCCCTTCCCCGGAAAATTGAATCGGCAAGGTCGCGATCTTTTGAAAACCGTTCCATAAGCCCTTAAGATCCAGCCATTCGGGAGATTCGGAAAGTTTCGTGTTGAAAGCGGAATACATCGTGTAACCGAAGCGCGTGGTCTTAAAAGTGAATTCGTTGGCGTGGTTTTCCGCATCTTTTTCCACAATCAACTCGGTTTCGGTGATGCCTTTTTCGGGAAATTTTTTAACCCACTGAACGAAGCTTTCGTAAACTTCCCGGATCTTGCTTTCACTTTTCAGAATGTCCTTCAAGGAATCCTGTTGGGAGAGAAGATGAATCAGAGAATCCCTATCCGCACGCGCGGCCATATTGTTCAAAAGGTGTTCGTACCTTTGGATGTTCAAAATAAATTTTTTGATTTCCTCTTCGGTCGTTCCGTCCTTCAGATTGGGAATCGCCATTTTTGAAATGCTTTGGTTCAACAGAAATTGGCTGAGGGCCTTTTCATCCTTCAGATAATTTTCCTGTTGGCCTCTTTTCGCGCGGTAAAGGGGCGGTTGAGCGATGTAAACATAACCGCGCTCCACCACTTCGGGAAGCTGACGGTAAAAGAAAGTGAGCAACAGAGTTCTGATGTGGGATCCGTCGACGTCCGCATCCGTCATCACGATGATTTTGTGATAACGGATCTTATCCACGTTCACGTTGTCTTTTCCGATCCCCGTACCCAAGGCGGAGATCATCATGCGGATCTCCTCGTTGGAAAGCATTTTATCGAACCGGGCCTTTTCCACGTTCAGGATTTTACCCCTCAAAGGTAAAACGGCTTGCGTCTTCCGATCCCGAGCCTGCTTTGCGGATCCCCCCGCGGAGTCCCCTTCCACCAGGTAAAGTTCGCAAAAAGAGGGATCCGTCTCCTGACAGTCCGCCATTTTTCCGGGAAGCGATCCTCCATCCAAAGCCGTTTTCCGGCGCGCCAGATCCCGCGCTTTTCTCGCGGCGATCCGCGCCCGCGCAGCCTCCACGCATTTTCCAACGATCGTTTTCGCCGGCGTGGGGTTACGGTCAAACCAATCGGCCAGCTTTTCGTTCACCAAGGATTCAACGATTCCCTTGACCTCGTTGTTGCCGAGCTTTGTTTTCGTCTGGCCCTCAAACTGCGGCTCTCCCACTTTCACGCTGACCACCGCCGCCAGTCCCTCACGGATGTCATCCCCGTCCAGATTGGTCGAAAGATCCTTCAAAAGATTTTTACTGGAAGCATAGGCATTCGCCGTTCGGGTCAGAGCTCCGCGAAAACCGACAAGATGGGTTCCGCCTTCAATCGTGTTGATGTTGTTGCAATAACTGTAAATGGATTCCGTGTAGGAGTCATTCCACTGCATGGCCACTTCCACGTCCACGCCTTCTTTGTTGCCTTGAAAGTAAATCACTTCCGGATGAAGAGCCTTTTTCGATTGGTTCATGAAATTCACGAATTCCATGATCCCCGTCGAAAATTGGAAGTCCTGTTTTTTTCCGGTTCTTAAATCTTGAAGGGAAATGTGGAGACCGGCATTCAAGAAAGCCAATTCACGAAACCGGTTCGCCAAAATACTGAAATCGAATTTGATGGATTCATCTTTGAAAATTTCCCGGTCGGGACGGAAATTCGTCGTCGTTCCCGTTTTATCCGTCGCTCCCAATTTCTCAAGAGAGCCTTGGGGTTTTCCCTTTTCGTAAGTTTGCTTCCACACGAAGCCGTCTCTTTTCACCGTGACCGTGCAGCGAGCCGACAAGGCATTCACGACGGAGGCGCCCACGCCGTGAAGTCCACCGGAAACTTTGTAAGTTCCTTTATCGAACTTGCCGCCCGCATGAAGCACCGTCATGACCACTTCCAAAGCGGACAGCCCGCCTTTATGAGTGCCCACGGGAATGCCGCGGCCATCATCCTCAATGGTGATGGAATCGTCGGCTTCAATGGTGACCAGAATTTTTTTACAGAAACCGGCAAGAGCTTCATCCACGGAATTGTCGACGATTTCATAAACCAAATGGTGAAACCCACGGCTGGTCGTATCGCCGATATACATTCCCGGTCTTTTACGAACGGCCTCCAGGCCTTCTAGAACCTGGATCGAACCCGCATCATAAGAATTTTGAGACTCTTGCACTGTATTACCTCAAAGTTATTTCATGATAGCGCCGTCTCTCACTTCAAAAACGGAGAGCTGGCGACTACCAAAATTCGCGGAAAAAGAAACTTCCGTGGCGGTGAGAAAAATCTGAGAGGGCACCTCTCTTAAGAACTCAACCAGGCGGTCCCGTTTTCGCGCATCCAATTCTGACAAAACGTCGTCTAAGAACAAGAAAGGATACACCTTATAGCGCTCGTAATGAACCATTATTTGCGCCATTTTGAAGGCCAAAACCATGGCCCTTTGCTGACCTTGAGAAGCGTAATACCGGGCGTTCTTGCCTCCTAAATAGAAATTGATATCGTGCTTTTGAGGGCCCACCAAAGATCTGCCGGATTCCAGTTCCGCCGCTCGAAGAAGCTGAGCACGCTGGTGCATGGCGCTAAGAATTTCAGAGCGATCCCACCCCAGTGCTTCCTTACCGGAAATCACATACTCCACAGAAATATCCACATTTTTGTCTCTGGAAATGCGAAAAAACGCCTCTTTCATACAGGGCTGGAGGCTTTTCAACCATTCCACTCTTTTTAGTGCCACTTCCGCCGCCAAAGGAAAATAAATTCCCTCCAAACTTTCCAGAACCTGAAGAGCTTGTCCTCTTTCCTGGTGGCCGAGTTTGTAATCTCTAAGAACCCTGTTACGAGTGCGAAGCACCTTGCGAAAATCTCTTAAGACTTTCACCGAAGAGCGCCCTTCGACTTCCAAAAGATCATCCAAAAGCATCCGCCGCGCTTCCGGTCCGCTCTTGATCGCTAAAAGACTTTCGGGACTGAAAAGCACCAGGGGGAAAAATTCGGCGACTTTAAGAGGAGTGCTTGGTTTGTTGTTCATCAAAAGGCGTTTTTTTTGATTCTCGATCGTCAGAGAAAGATCGAAGAAAATCCCTTGGGCTTCCACTTCCGCCTTGATGGATACCGCCGCACGCTCATCTTCCTGAAGCCGCTCACTGAGAAAAACTCTTTGATCGGTGGGCCGAAAGGAAGTTCCCCTCAGCAGCAGATAAAGCGCTTCAATAAAGTTCGTCTTTCCCTGGGCATTGTCCCCATGAAAAAGAACCACCCCTTCAGGAATTTCCAAATCCAAAGACCGGTAATTCCTGAAGTTTCGAAGGCGAACCTTAGAAAATTGCATCCAAATTAAATTCTCATGGGCATGACGACGCAAGTGTAAGAAGCGTCTTTTTCGGGACGAACCACTCCCGGAGAAAGATGATCGTTGAAATCAATCTCAATGATGTCTTCCTTGATGGCGCCCAAAACATCCAAAATGTATTTCGCGTTGAATCCGATTTTGATGTCTCGACCTTTGTAATCGACTTCGATTTCTTCCTTGGCGTCTCCAAGTTCAGGATTGTTGGAGGCGATCTCCATTTTTCCCGCGGTCAGACTCAAGGTGACTCCTTTGGACTTCGCGTTCGAGAGAAGAGAAACTCTTTTCAAAGAACTCAGCAAAGTTTCCTTCGGAGCTCTCAAAGACTCTTTCAAATTTTGTGGAACAAGCTGTTGATAATTGGGATATTTGCCTTCGATCAAACGAATCAGCAAAAGCGTTTGATCATGGCGAATGATCAACTGCGAACCCTCGATCGCCAATTCGACGGCATCGCTGGTGGAATCCAAAAGTTTCTTAATTTCGTTCAAACCTTTTTTCGGAACGATCACTCCGGAGGTCAGTTCCAATTTGTCCGTGCCTGAAGTCTTCCTGTCGACCATGCTCAAGCGGTGTCCGTCCGTCGCCACCATCCGCAAAACGGAATCCTGCTTGGGCGCTTCCAAAAACACACCGTTTAAGTGGTAGCGGGTCTCGTCACTGGAAACGGAATACAAAGTTTTTTCGATCATCTCGGAAAGAATGTCCGAATCCATTTCGACAAAGTGGTCCGTTTTGAAAGTCGGAAAAACCGGATATTCATCGGGGCTCATTCCGACAAGATTAAAAACGGATTTCTTTTGGGTCACGCGAAGCCAATTGTTTTCTTTCTTTTCCAAAACCACCGGACCTTCAGGAAGCTCCTTGATGATTTCAAAAAGATTCTTTGCGCTTACGGCCACGCGACCGGGATTTGAAACTTTCGAAGGAATCTGATCTTTCAGGCTGACTTCCAGATCTGTGGCAAAAACCTTCAGGGTGTCTCCTTCGGCCTCAAGAAGAATGTTCACCAAGATGGGCATGGTGTTTCTCTTCTCGACGATATTTTGAGACCGACCAAGCAATGTGAGCAGATCTTTTTTTTCAACTTCGAGTTTCACTGAACTTCCCCCTCTTAATAAAGAGCTATAAGTATATATAAATTAGTCGTAGTAGTAGGTCCGTTGATATCCGTAAAATTCTCCTAAACCACTGAAACAGTTCACTTTTTTATGTGGATTATCTTCTGGGAAAACAAGTTCTTTTTTCCTCAAAAATGGGGAGTACTCAAACCCACATTTTTGTTCTCCCTCTTATCCACTACTTCTTCCACAGTCCACATTCACACTCCTGTGATATTGTGGATCCGTGTCTCTAACTCCTCGATAGATCTCTTAATTTCCAAATCTTTAGCCTGTTGACTTTCAATGCGACGCAAAGCGTTTATCACTGTCGTGTGGTCTTTGCCTCCAAAGGCGCGGCCGATATCGATCAATGATTTATCCAAATGCCGCTTCACCAAATACATGGCAATTTGGCGGGCCGTGACCAAAGGTTTCGTTCTGGTTTTACTCTTTAAATCGGGCAGCCGTACTTTAAAGTGATCCGCAGCCAATTTTTGAATGTCTTCAATGGTTAAGGTTCCGGCATCATCATGAGCGGCAAGAACTCTTTTGGCCAAATCCAGATTGATGGGAAGGCCCTGAAGTTCGGAAAACATTTTAACCTTATTGAGATTTCCTTCCAGCTCCCGGATCGAGCGCTTGGAAATGCGGCTGATATAAGACACCACATCCTGGGGAAGGAAGATGTTTTTAGCCTCGGCCTTGTATCTTAAGATGGCCACCCGGGTTTCAATGTCGGGCATTTGAATGTCGGCGACCACCCCCCATTCCAGCCGGGTCCGAATCCGATCCTCCAGGCCTTTGATGTCCTTGGGGAAACGGTCGCTGGCGACGACCACTTGTTGGCCCTTGTCGAAAAAATCGTTCAGCGTGTGGAAGAATTCTTCCTGAACGGCTTCCCCGCGGCTGAGAACCTGCACGTCGTCCATCAATAGAATGTCCGCCTGTTCCCGGTAACGCAGCCGGAATTTATGCATTTCTTTGCGGCGAATGCTGGAAATCCATTCGTTTAAAAACCTCTCCGCGCTGACGTACATCACCCGCTTTTCAGGCTGTTTCGCGCGGATTTGATTCCCCACCGCGGTCAACAAATGGGTTTTCCCCATTCCCGTCGGTCCGCAGATGAAAAGAGGGTTGATGCTCGCTTTGCCGGGGTTTTCGGAAATACTGAAAGAAGCCGCGTGGGCGAACTCATTGTTTCTTCCGACGACAAAGGTGGAAAAGGTGTAATCCGGATTCAACATGTCGCGAGGATACTGGGGAGAGACCTGGTGTTGGGGAGGATCGTAGTGGGGAAGCGGTTCTTCCGTCAGAGAGGAGGAGAACTCCGTCGGGGAGCCGCCCTCGGCGGAAGGTTTTTCGCCAGTCACCATGATTTCCAAAGTAAAAGGATTTTGGTAGATGGCTGAAATTTCGGAGCAAATTCGATCTAAAAGATTCTGTGAAATCCAATACTTATGTAGTTCTGTCGGGACTCCCAGGAAAAAACAGCGGCCGCTTTGGCGGTCTTCGGTTCTCACCAGCTGGGTGGGTTCGAACCACATTTGAAGGGGCTTGTTGTTTTGATTTTTGGCTTTAAGGTTTCCCTTCACCTGATCCCAAAACTTTTCTTCCTGAATAAGCACATTCCCCCCGACGCACAAAAAGACCGGTCCCCAAGGCTTGTGATGATCAAAGTTGGATGGGACCCACTGAAGTGAAAAAGAGCTACCATGGGGTGGTAGATCTTTCAATGCGAGTCTGGTCCTGACGTTAGGCGTTTGTTGACGTGGGGAGTCCCTTATGGTTAATTTCCCCCCACAAGCCTCATAATAGACATATGACGTAAATAGAGGAGTCAGTGATGAAGCGTACCTATCAACCCAGTCGTAAGCGTCGTTCAAAAACCCATGGTTTTCGTTCTCGTATGGCCACTAAAAACGGAAAAAAAGTTTTATCCCGTCGTCGCGCTAAAGGGCGCAAGCGTCTTTCTGTGATTACAGGTGGCAAATAAGACTTCCTGTCTCCCTTTAAAAAAGAAAGGTGATTTCGAAAACTTACGCAATGAGGGACACGTGATTCACGTGACTCATTGGCTGATGGTTGTGACCCGCCCGAACGAGGTGGGTGTGGCCCGAGTGGGGTGGACTCTCCCCCGCTTTGTTGGAAAAGCTGTACTAAGAAACCGTTTGAGAAGGTGGGGCCGAGAGAGAGTGAAGACGTGGGATTTCGGTAAATGGCCGGAATCTTTGGATTTCAACTTTGTTTTTAAGAAAAAGGCGGTCGGGTTTTATCGGGAACTCAGCCGAGAGGATTTTGGAGCAGCATTTTTGCGAGCCTACGAAAAAATTTCCAAAGCAACCTCCTGATGAAACGTCAGCGAGAGGTTTTTTTTCCGGAGTTCTTCTTTTTCTGGTCTCTTTTTATCGCGCTTTTTTAGGCCCTTATTTCGGCGGCAATTGCCGTTTCTATCCCTCTTGTTCTCACTATGCGGTCCATGTCTTGAAAACCCAAAGTCCTTCCCGAGCCGTCTGGTTGATTGGGAAGCGTCTCTTAAAGTGCCATCCTTTTGGAAAATGGGGCTACGATCCGGCGCCCGACACAGCGATGAGAGGAAAATATGAACGATAAACCCACCTTTTTTGATGGAAAAACCCTTGGGGCGATCGCCGTTGTTTTTTTGGTATGGATGGGCTGGCAGTACTATATGCAGAAAAAGTATCCTCATGTTTTTAATGAGGTGAAAAAAGAGGATGTCGTTGCGCCGAAGGAAAAAGAAAAAACTCCGGAACAAACGGCCCCGACTCCTTCTGCGGAGCCGGAAAAACAGGCGGCTCTGGATGCCGGTCCCGCCGTCGTTCAAGCAGTGAAAGAAACGGTTCTTTCTTTTGACTCCCCTCAGTTGAGTTTTGATATTTCTTCTCAGGGAATGGGTTTAAGAAACATTCGTTTGAATAAATACACGGACCGCCAAGGGAATGTGATCCGGTTAGGCACGCCGGACAATAAAACCTCCACGTTTTCGACGGCGCTGATCGGGCAGAAACAGGCGCTGCCTTTTGAGCTGACTAAAATTGATGACCACACGTTTTTGGGACGGGCCCATGTCGGAAACATGGAAATCGTCAAAAAGATCGAAGTGAGTCCTTCCCGCTATGAATTGAAAACCGATATTTCCGTTCAAGGCAAAAACGCTAACTTTTTAGGGGTTGCGACTTCCGTTTATGAAGAAGTCGTTCCCGTGGAAGGACATAGTTTCTTCACTCCGCAGTATGAGCGTCAGGAATTTTACGTGGACGGAAACGACACTTCCGAGCGCGTTCACATCGCCAAAGAGGACCTTTCGAAGTCCTTTTCCAAAGTGCGTTTGGCCTCCGTGGGCAGTCAGTATTTTGCCCAAGCTTTTGTGAACCGGTCGGATATTCTTCCTGAACTGGAAATCGGCGTGGCTCAGAAAACGAAAAGAGCCATGGCCCGCATCATTTATCAGAGCCTTGAGAATTCAAAATATTCCGTCGAGTATTCGACCTTCATGGGTCCTAAGGAAGCCAGCCTTTTGCGGGCCGTGGACAGTGATCTGGACAACGTGATCGACTATGGTTTCTTCAGTTGGATTGCGAAATATCTGTTGGCCTTTTTGAAGGGCATTTACAGTCTGGTCGGCAATTGGGGCGTGGCCATTATTCTACTGACGGCGGCGGTCCGTTTGTTGGTGCTTCCCTTTAACATGATGTCTTACCGCTCGATGAAGGTGATGCAGGTCTTGCAACCGCGCATGAAAGCCATTCGGGAAAAGTATAAAGACGATCAGACCAAGATGAATCAGGAGATCATGGCTCTGATGAAAACCAATAAGGCCAATCCTTTGGGCGGTTGTCTTCCCATGCTTCTTCAGTTCCCGATCTTTTGGGCTCTCTATCAGGTTTTGGGACATTCGATCGAACTTTATCAAGCGCCGTTTGCTTTTTGGATTCATGACTTGAGCGCCAAAGATCCCTATTACGTTCTTCCGGTTTTGATGGGTGCGACGTTGTTTCTGCAGCAGAAAACCACACCCAACGCGATGGATCCGGCGCAGGCGAAAATTCTGATGTTCATGCCTTTGGTTTTTTCATTTTTTATGTTGTCTCTTCCCAGCGGTCTGACTCTCTATATTTTTGTGAGCGGGATCTTTGGGGTGCTTCAACAGCTTTATTTCCTAAAATATAACCAGGTGGCAACACCAGCATAAATCGAAAGAGGAGTCTAAGATGACCGGATTGTTGGGGAAAATTTTTGGCGGCAAGAAAAAGGGCGGCAGTGACGTTGAAACTCTCGTGGACGACGTTTTAAAAGATTTGATGGATCTCACTCATTTGAAGCTGTCCTTTGATTTGGAGAGAAAAGAAGATGAGATCGTGGTGAATTTCTTCGGCGAAGACGAAGAGCTTCTCACCTCTAAGGAAGGCCAACTTTTGGATTCCATGCAGCTTTATATCCGGAGAGTGGTTCAGCATCAGATGCCGGATGAAAAAGTTCACGTGAACTTGGACT
>Ga0182738_1006577_pt1 | contig 12028 bp, 7 predicted proteins | sample eDN5th30CBELigMG_FD_128876 | JGI IMG/M metagenome (GOLD analysis project Ga0182738, IMG submission 128876) | Enriched Miracle-Growth compost microbial communities from Emeryville, California, USA - eDNA 5th pass 30_C BE-Lig MG (version 2)... ...
CCTGCAGCGCTGCGCCGAAGGCACCGGCCTGGCCCTGCTGTACATCGACCTGGACCACTTCAAGCCGGTCAACGACCGCTACGGCCACGCCGCCGGCGACGCCGTGCTGGTCGCCGTCGGCGAGCGCCTGCGCGGCAACCTGCGCCAGCCGGACATGGCCTTCCGCCTGGGCGGCGACGAGTTCGCCGTGATCCTCGAGCATGTCGACTGCGGCACCGCGGAAACCCTGGCCCGGCGCCTGCTGGCGAGCCTCAACCAGGACTACCGCGCCGGCGAGCAGCGCCTGGAATTCCTCTCCGCCAGCATCGGCATCGCCCTCTACCCGGCCGACGCCGGCGACACCGATGGCCTGCTCCAGGCCGCCGACAGCGCCATGTACCGCGCCAAGCAGCAGCGCAACCACTACAGCCGCTACCGCGCCTGACCGCCACACAACAGGCAAAACAGACGGCTCGCGGCCCCGCGCCGGCCCTGCTAAGGTCGCAAGCTGGTTTCCTACGGAGATGTTCCATGCCCACCCTGAGCGGCCCGCAATACCTCGGCGAAGGCCTGAAACTCATGATGCGCCCGGGGCTGCGCCTGTTCGTGCTGCTGCCCCTGACGGTCAACCTGCTGCTGTTCGTCGGCCTGATCGGCTTCGCGGTGAACCAGTTCAGCCACTGGGTCGACTGGCTGATGCCCAGCCTGCCGCAGTGGCTGGACTTCCTGCAGTACATCCTCTGGCCGCTGTTCGTCCTGCTGGTGCTGCTGATCCTGTTCTTCAGCTTCACGCTGGTGGCCAACCTGATCGCCTCGCCGTTCAACGGCTTCCTCGCCGAGAAGGTCGAGGTGGTGGTGCGCGGCCAGGACGACTTCCCGGCCTTCAGTTGGGCCGAACTGGCGGCCATGGTGCCACGCACCATCGCCCGCGAACTGCGCAAGCTCGGCTACTTCCTGCCGCGGGCCATCGCCCTGTTCGTCCTCAGCCTGATCCCCGGCCTGAACATCATCGCCGCCCCGCTATGGCTGGTGTTCGGCGTGTGGATGATGGCCGTGCAGTACATCGACTACCCGGCGGACAACCACAAACTCGGCTGGAACGAAATGCTCGCCTGGCTGCGCAGCAAGCGCTGGGCCTGCATGGGCTTCGGCGGCATCACCTACCTGGCGCTGCTGATCCCACTGGTCAACCTGGTCGCCATGCCCGCCGCCGTGGCCGGCGCGGTGCTGTTCTGGGTGCGCGAGGACGGCGACAAGGCGCTGGTGAAGTAGACCGGCGTCCTCGCTCTGGATGCCTGACGGTTGAGCCATAAGCAGCCGGATTCCTGCTGATTGATGCAGAAGGCAGGTACAGAACATGGCCCTCATCGCTCAGCCGTTCCGGCATTCGGACTAGGGCATCTACTACCTCAGGCGAGCCATCCCGGAAGACCTCCGTCCCATCCCAGGCAAAGCCGGGAGACCCCGCCCAATGCGAACCCGCGACCCCAGGGGACCAAGATAGTGTTCACAACGGCCCGCACCAGATCGGAGAGCTAGCCCGGCAAGCATGTCCGGATGGCCCCAGCGTCACTGTTGGCAGGGGTTATACGCCTCGCGGAACCCAACCTCGGTCGCGTAGGGCAGATTCGTTCCCGGGATCATTCCCGCAATCACTTTGTTCCGTTCGCTGGGTCGCGTGAAGGCGCCCGCGTTGCCAATCAACAGCGGTTGCCCCTTCGATAGCAGGTAATCACTGATCTGTCCGTGCATCGGCCCGTTGAACTGGCCTTTGTCATCAAGCGGGATGATCATCGCAGCATAGTTGCGGGTGAACATCACGAACGATTCAGGGGCGTCCCGCGCGGTGTCAGTCCTGCCACAGAGCACGTCATCGGGGCGTAGGGTCAGCCAAGTCTTGTACTGGCCGAAGCTGTAGGTGGCAAGGATCAGCCCTTTGTGGGTCAAAACGCCCAGCCCGATTTCGGCGCGACAGAAAGCTTCCTGGCCATAGTTGAATGCGCAGAAGTTGGTTTCGGCCATGCTGACGATATCGCCGTGGGCGATGTTCAGGTCATGTTCGATCCGGGCTTGGGCATCGGGGGTCTTGTAGGGGATCGAGCAAGCGGCGAGAGCGACACAGGTGAGCAGGCACAACAGTCGGAGCGAGAGCATCAGCATTCCTTGGCGAAATCAGATATGGCATCCGTAGCCTTGTGACAGGTTGGGTAGCGTTGCCCCACCGGTACTGGCTAGTGGCACAGCATAATAGCGCCGCCAGGAGTGAGATCCGCTAATTTCTCGATATTCAGGCGCGTCGCTCACCCGACATTGAATGTCGCCGCCCCCGATAACCACAAACCGGGCTGGAACGAAATGCTCGCCTGGCTGCGCAGCAAGCGCTGGGCTGCATGGGCTTCGGCGGCGTGACCTACCTGGCGCTGCTGATTCCGCTGGTCAACCTGGTCGCCATGCCCGCCGCCATGGCCGGCGCGGTGCTGTTCTGGGTGCGCGAGGACGGCGACAAGGCGCTGGCGACGCGATAGTCGTCCCCATCCAGGCCTCAGGGAGGATCGCGGCGGAACACGCCGCAGGCGTCGCCCGAGGCGTTGTGGAACCGGGCGACCAGGGTCAGGCCCTGGCCGGCCAGGGCGGCGATCTGCTCATCCGGGTGGCGCTTGAGGTCCAGGACGAAGTAACGGAACGCCCCGTCTCCTCGCCGGGCAAGCGCTTCGGCCCGGGTCAGTTGCTCCGGCCCCACATTCCAGCCCGCATAGAACTTCACGCGCTTGTCCTCGGTATAGACCCCATCCGAGGCTTGCAGGTGCTCGCCCACCCAGTGCCCGGCATCGCGCAGTTGCGTCTTGGGTGAAGAAGTGGATACGACGTTGGCCAACGCCTGCACGAGCATGAGTACGACCAGGACGCCGGACAACCTGGGCCAGCGACCCGAGATGACCTGCAGGCCCTCGACGATGCGCGGCAGCAGCAACAGTTCGAGCAAAGCGATGTAGCGCTGGGAAAGGAACAGGTTGCTGTAGAGGAACAGCAGCAATACCGCGGCATACAGCAATGCCGCCAGGTCCAGGGCCAGCCAGGGCCGAGAGCGTGCTCCAGCGAGACTGCGCGTACCGAAACAGAACGGCACGAGCAGCAGCCCCATGCAGCCCGCCACGCGCAACAGAAAATAACCGGCGACGCCCAAGCCAAGGATCAGGCCGGCATCGTCGCGGGCGTACTTGAACGGCATCGCATCGGCAACCTGCGCGGCGAAAGCGGCGAACCCTCCGGACAGGCTACCGAGATCCAGGCGCAGCACGTAGTAGGTGATCCTGCCGCCTGGCAGCAGGCCCGCATGCAATGCCATCACCAGTGCCGCCCCAAGGCCGGCGAAGAGCAGTGCGATCGCGAGCAGGACGCTCCCTTTGCCCAGCGCCGTACGCTGCAAGCGCAATGCGACGAAGAGCACAAGGCCCCCCAACAGGAAAACGGCCTCCAGGCGGAAAAGACAGGCCATGGCAATGGCCAGCAGATTCAGCAGCAATAGGCGCGGCTGCCGGCCTTGGTCCCAGCGCACCAGCGCCCAGAGGGACAGGAACGCAAAGCACCAGAAGCCGTTCTCACGAAGGATGTCCGCCCGATAGCCATTGAACGCCGGCAGGCAGAGCACCGCCAGAGCCGCCCAGGCGGCATGCCGGGGTCTGATGCGGCGTAGCACGTCGACCACCAGGACGCAGGTCAGCGCGCTGAACGTTTCACAGAGCAGATGGGCCAGTGGCTCGAGCCCAAGGCCCGAAAAACGCTGGAGCAACCCCAGGAGAATCGGGAACCAGGGCCAGTCGAACTGGCCACGCGCCGCGGTAATGCCGGATTGCGCGGTGATCCGGGCGATGTCGAGGTACAACGATGCGTCCCGGGCGATCACCGGGTCGAAGATCAAGGCGATCCCCGACAGCAGCAGGCTACCGACGAAGACAACGACGAGCAGTGATTTGCCCTCGAGCAACTTCGCGGTCCATTCGATGTTGCGCTTTCGTAGCCTGTCGGTCAGAGCCACATTCATTGTCGTTGAATACCTGAGAACTTACGTGTCCAGCGGGCAGCCCTTGTCCAGCGCCCAAGGGTGGGGCAGCCGATGTCGGCCCATCTGCGGGTCAGGAACCGATCAGTTCCGCGATAGCCCTCGCGGGCTGCCGGCTCAACGGAGTCTGGTCGGTCGGCAGGAAGCGCTGGGCAAACATCCTGAACTCCAGTTCGGTGATCCCGCCGGGGCTTGGCACCTCCTGGGGCCAGGCGCCTGTGAGGTCGAACAACCCCACCTCGCGCAGATCGGAAATCGCCGCGCTCCACCAAGCCCACTTGCAGGCACGCACATAATCGTCGCCCTGCATCGCACTGCCATACAGGAGCTTCCGAGCGGCTTTCTTCAGCGCCGGACTCACCCCTTTCAGGCGCCATTTGATGCGCAGGCGTTCGAATGGAGACGGCATCGGCCGCTCCCGGGGAACCTCCTCGCACAACGTCAGGAGGGCGGGATCGAAGGCTTCGCCATACCGCTCGAAGAAGACACCGAGCATCGCGTGGAAGTATTCCTTGTGCGCGAAATAGTGCTCGATCTGCCCACGCCCCTCGCTGACCTGGCGACCGTCCAGCTCGAACGACAAAGCGATCTGCTCGATCGTGTGCAGGCCGCTCGTGAAGCGGGACCAGTCGTCGATGCGTTGGATGACCCGCTCCATCAGATGGGCATCATCGCGGGACAGTCCGCAGAGCCCGCTGTTGTAGAAACGGAAAGCGTCGCCGGGCTGCTGCCCGGACTCGACGATGCCGGCCGTGAACATCGCATAGTCCGGACGACGCAGCGCGTCCTTCCAGGTCCACTCGAAGGTATCCACCAGGTAGCGCTGCGGGCCGACCTTTTCGAACAGAGCATCTGGATCGCAGAGGAAGAAGGTGTCCGTGTCGATGAAAACGGTCTTATCCGCCCACTGCGCAGCCGCCGCTATGGCACAGGCCTTGCGCCTGTGGTTGTAGCCGGAAGGCCCGGTCCATGCCTGCAATGTCGCGGCATCGAGTTTCACTACCTCGACCGGCCAGCCATCGAATGCCGCAGGCCGTTCGGTGAGCACCCTGATCACCGGGCCACTATCAGACCGCCTCCTGGCCAACGCGGTGAGAATGCTGAACTTCGCTTCGAACTCGTAGAGTTTGCGATCCCCATAGAGTAGGTAAATCAGCTGTTTATCAACGCGCATGGAGACTTCTTGTCACGATTTCGCACTCTGAAATACTTCATTTCCTACGTCCGCATTGTACGCAAAAGTAATGGCTTTATGCCATGCAGATGCCGGAATGGATACACGGAGGTACGGAGAGCGAACGGGCGGAAGGCATTGGCCTGCTGGGAATGCCGTCAAAGATGAATGCAGGTCCGTCGTCAGTCGGGGCAGCACTGTTCGGGGGGACCTGGGCAGGGGCAAGCGCCGGTGGAGTGACGTTCACCAGCTGCCGGCTCCAGGCCCTGTCAGAACAGCACCCTGAACCCCAGATTGCCGCTGTAGCCATGGGCGTCGCCGTCGAAGGCCTGCTGGTAGCCGCCGGTGGCGAAGAAGCTGGTGCGCTTGTCGGCCTGCACGTCCACCCCGAAGGTCAGTTCGCCGCTGCTGCCGCCGATGTCGGACTTGAACGGCACGTCGCCATCGGCCGAGGAGAAGCGCGTCTTCGATTCGCCCTGGAAGTCATGCAGCACGCTGGGGCGCAGCCACAGGCTGACTCGGCGGCTGGACTGGCCCGCCGGGGCCAGCCAGTCCTTGGCCAGGCGCACGCCGGCGCGGGTCACCAGCGACTCGCTGTCGTCGAAGCGCACGCTGGCGGCGCTGTCGCGGCTGTCGCTCAGGTCGAGGCGGGTGTAGGTCGCCTGTAGCTGCGGCTCGACGTACAGGTCCCGGCCGACCTCGAACGGGTAGCCGCCCTCCAGCGAGGCGGTGTAGGCCTGGCCATGGCTGTCCAGGTCGTAGGTCTGCCTGGAGTTGGCGTCGATGTCCAGGTAGGTGTATTGCAGCACGCCATCCAGGTACCAGCCGCTGGCGCCGAAGTGCGTCCAGTAGCCGCCCAGGCTGTAGCCGCGCAGGGTGTCGTCGCCGGCGTCGCGGTGGTCGTAGTGGTCGACATCGCCCTTGATGTTGCCGAAGGCCAGGGACAGGCCCGCCCGGTCGCTGCTGCCATCGTCCATCTGGCGCTGGAACAGGTCGAGGCCGACCTGGAAGGCGCTGATCCGGTAGTCGTACTTGGGCATCTCGCCGTACTGGCCATAGCGCTCGCGGTCCTGCTGGCCGCTGCGGTAGATCATCCGTCCCCAGCCCAGCGGGCCGTCGCCCGCCGGCCGTTGCTGAAGGGTGCCTTCCAGGCTGCGGTTCTCCTCGCCGACGCGCTCGTGCAGGCTGTCGACCATGGCCTGGGCGTAGGTCAGGCCCAGGGACGGGATGGCCGCGTACAACGAGGTTTCCGGACGATAGTCGGGCGTGGTGGGCGTGACGGGGCCGCCCGTCGGCGGCGGCGTGGCGCTGTCGTCCTCGCGTTGCGAACGCAGGAACCAGGAGTCCGGCGCGGAGTCGTCGCGCGAGCCGCGGTACAGGCTGTAGCGGTAGGGCCCGGCCTCCAGCGAGTTGCCCAGGGAAAACGCCGAGGCCTCGCTGGTGGCGCCGTTCACCGCGTTGACCAGGAGAATGCCGTTGCCCGGCGTGGCGGCGCCGAGGCCGCCGACGTTGGTGACCTGGAGGCTGGTCTGCCCGCTGGCGCTGCCACCGTCGATGACGAGCTGGTCCGTGGGCGAGGCGTCGCCGCCGAGCACGGTGTTCAGGTTGATCCGGCCGCCCTGGCCGGCGTAGCTCCCCACCGTCAGCTTGTTGCCCACGCCGGTGCCGGCGAGCTGCACCAGCCCGGCGTTGCTCAATGCGCCGCCGATGACGAAGGCGCCCGTACCCTGCCCCGGCAAGGCCGCGTCGGCCACCGCCAGGGTCCCGGCATTGCTCACCGGGCCTTGCACGCTGCCATAGCCGCCCAGGGTCGCGCCGGCCGCCACCTGCACGGCGCCCCCGCCGCTGAGGGCCGCGGACGCATGGGCCGCATCGCCCACCAGCAAGGTGCCGCTGCTGACGGTAGTGGCGCCGCTGTAGGGGTTGTCGCCGGTCAACAGGGTGGTGCCGGTGCCGATCTGGTTGACCGCGCCGGTCCCCGAGATGCTGCCGTCGAAGGTCAAGGCGTCGGCGCGGTTGAATGCCAGCGTGGCGTCGTTCAGCACGTCGCCCACGATCGACCCGGAGGTGCCGCCGTCGCCCAGCTGCAGGGTGCCGGCGGAAATCGTGGTGCCGCCGGCATAGCTGTTGTTGCCGGTGAGGGCGGTGGTGCCGGCGCCGACCTGCTCCAGCGTCCCCGTGCCGGAAATGTCGCCGGCGAGCGTCAGGCTATCCGAGCGATTGACCACCAGCCGGGCGTCGTCCTGCACGTTGCCGACGATGGAGCCCGAGGTGCCGCCATCGCCCAGCTGCAGGGTGCCGGCGGAAATCGTGGTGCCGCCGGCATAGCTGTTGTTGCCGGTGAGGACAGTGGTGCCGGCGCCCACCTGCTCCAGCGTCCCCGTGCCGGAAATGTCGCCGGCGAGCGTCAGGCTGTCCGAGCGATTGACCACCAGCCGGGCGTCGTCCTGCACGTTGCCGACGATGGAGCCCGAAGTGCCGCCGTCGCCCAGTTGCAGGGTGCCGGCGGAGATCGTTGTGCCGCCGGTATAGGTGTTGTCGCCGGTGAGCACGAGGGTGCCCGTGCCGGCCTTGACCAGGCTTCCTCCGGTCCTGTTGGTGGGCTGCTGGCCGAGGTATTGGCGGTAGGCGTTGATGGCCGCCGAGGTGCCGTCCTGGATGACGCCTGAAATGACGTCGTCGCGGTTCAGCGCCCCCAGCGTCAGCGCCGAATTGGACAGGTAGACCGAGCCCGCGCCGCTCAGCGAGCCAATGGACAGCGCCATGCCGCTGGCCAGGTTCACCACGCCGCCGGCGTTGTTGACCAGGGTTGCGCCAGCGGCGCTGGACGAGCCGCTGAACGAAGTCACGCCGCCGGCGTTGTTGGTGATGGTTGCCGAACCGGCGCTCGACGTCTGGGTGAAGGAGGTCAGGCCGCGGTCGCCGTTGACGATGGTCGCGCTGCCGGCACTGGAGGCGCCGGCGAAGTTGATCTGGCCTTCGCCCTCGACCGACAGGTTGGCGTTGCCTGCCGTCGAATTCTCGACGAACTGCACCAGCGAACCGCTGAACAGGTCGCCCGGAGTATTGCCGACGACGGTGATGGTGGCGTTCGCCGCCGTGGACGAACCGGCGAAATGCATGGCGTTGTAGGGGTTGCCCGGCGCGGCCGGCGTTGTCCCCTCGAGACTGTAGCTACCGCTGCCGGCCGAGGCCGTGCCATTGAGGTTCAGGCCGGCGCGGCCGGTCAGCTCCAGCGAGCCGGCGTCGATGGTGATGTCGGTGGCGGTGGCGAGCTGCGAACCGGGGATGCCGAAGATATGCGCGTCGTCCGCGGCGCCCGGCACCACGCCGAGGTCCCAGTTGCCGGGGGTATTCCAGTTTCCCCCGTCATTGGCGCCCCCGGTCCAGGTGATGGTCTGGGCCGACAGCGTCCCCGAAAACGAAATCAAGGCACAGGTCAACAACGGAATCCTGAACGCCACGGAACTGCCCTCCATAGTCAAATGCACTCGGAAAGCGTAGACGCCGGGAGCGTTTCAGAAAGCGTCGGTCGCCCCTCCTGGCGTGGCGGAGACCATCAAGATCGCGATTTTCAGCTCGGCCACAGCCTGCATGGCTTATCGCCACCTCCCCTGAAGGCGTTGTGGGAAGCGGCATTGCGGGAGGCAATTGTCACTGAATATTTTCTGACGCCATAAATCTGACAACCATCAAAAAAATACGAAAATTCCTACATCAAGGCGAATAGTCAAAAAATCCGCCTGACCTATATCAAGCGATTCCCCTCCTCCCGCCCCCAAGAATGTCCCCGCACCCCGATGCCGCGAAGGCACCGGAGCGGCGCGGCCCAGCCGCGCATCCACCAGCGCCTGGCGAGGCCAGGCCACATCGTCCAACGACCGCGGATCGGCATCGGCAGCCCGCGTCTGCCGCGCAGTTTCCCCTCGTGCCCTCACGCCCGTTGGCTCACGCCCCGCCCTTCCACGAAACGGCGGTGCAAGGAGGTGAATCATGCGATTCCAGAAGACGGCCCTGGCGCTTCACATCGCCCTGGCCACGGCCCTGACTTTGTCCACGCAGGCGGCCAGCGCCGCTTGCAGTGGCGACTCTGCCAGCAGCACGCTGACCTGCGACGTGCCCCTGTACTACGGCAACCCGAACGGTTACGACAACATCGTGATCAACACCACCGCCACCGGCGGCACCTCGCCGCTGGCGGGCTTCGGCATCTACGGCAACGGCTCGACCTACAACCTGAACAACGTGGCGATCACCACCAGCGGCAGCAAGGCGGACGCCATCCAGGCCAATAACGGCACCAACAACATCCGTATCGAGACGTTCAGCGTCGTCACCACGGGCTCCTCGGCCGACGGCATCAACGTCACCGAGAACGCGGTCAATTCGACGGTCAGCATCGGCGACAACGCCTCCATCAGCGCCGAGGGCGGCGGCATGGGCGTCCGTGCCAACACCTCGAAGAACGGCGGCAAGAACCAGATAGTGCTCGGCAAGAACGCGCACATCACCACCGCCGGCGGCGGCGGCAACTGGCTCGACGGCACCGGCTACGCCGTCTACGCCGGGAACCGCGACCTGAGCAACACCACCTACAAGGGCGACGCCGAAGTCACCCTCGGCGATGGCAGCGTGATCCTCACCAAGGGCAACTCGGCCCACGCCGTCTACGCCAACCGCGGCGGCGTGATCAACCTCGGCGACACCCGCATCACCACGGAGAAGACCAACGCCTACGGCATCTATGCCCAGACCCTGAGCGACGCCAATGGCCCGCGCGGCGGCCAGGTCAACCTGGGCGGCGACACCCAGGTGACGGTGACCGACGGCAACCGCGCCCTCTACGCCAGCGGCGCCGGCTCGCACATCAGCAGCAGCGACGGCGCCGCCGTCTACCGGCTGGACAGCAGCGCCGCGACCGACCAGTCCGGCCGCCTGGGTGCCGCGCTGCTGGCCGACCAGGGCGGCGTCATCGACCTGAAGATGGCCGCCGGCTCCTACTTCAACGGCAGCACCGCCACCGCCAGCGACGGCCAGGTGCACCTGGCCCTGGACGGCGCCAGCAGCTGGGTCATGACCGCCGACTCCAACCTCAGCAGCCTGGCGCTGGGCAGCGGCGCCACCCTGGAGTACGCCCGCAGCGGCGAGGCCGCCGACTACAGCCACAAGACGCTTACCGTGGACGGTGACTTCAGCGGCGGCGGCCGCCTGATCATGAACACCCACCTGGGCGACGACGGTTCGGCCACCGACCAGTTGCTGGTCAAGGGCAGCACCTCCGGGCAGACGCAGGTCACGGTGAACAACACCACCGGCGTCGGCGCCGAGACCTGGGAAGGCATCCGCATGATCGAGGTCGCCGGCCTGTCCGAGGGCGAGTTCCGCTCCGACCGGGTCACCGAGGGCGGCTACGAATACGTGCTGCGCCGCGGCGGGACCTTCGTCGGCTCCAGCGGTTCGGAGAAGGACTGGTACCTCACGTCCTACAAACCCACCGTCGATCCCGACCCGGAACCGGAACCCGAGCCGGAACCCGGCCCCGGTCCGACGCCCGAGCCGCAGCCGGACCCCGATCCCGAACAACCGCCGGTACCACCGGTAACGCCGCCGTCCGGCGACAGGGACCGTGTCCGCCAGCCGGAAGGCGGCGCCTACACCGCCAACCTGGCGGCGGCCAACACGCTGTTCCTGCACCGCCTGCACGACCGCACCGGCAACCTGACCTACGTCGACCCGGATACCGGCGAGGCCCGCACCTCGATGCTGTGGATGCGCAACGTCGACGGCGCCGGCCGCTGGAACGACAGCACCGGGCAGTTGAAGACCGAAAGCAACCGCTACGTACTGCAGCTCGGCAGCGACCTGCTGCGCTACAGCAACGACAAGGGCGACTGGGTGCTCGGGGTGATGGGCGGCTACGCCAACGGCAACTCCAGCAGCCGCTCGCGGATCACCGGTTTCAGCGCCAAGGGCGAGATCGACGGCTACAGCCTGGGCCTCTACGGCACCTGGTACGAGGACCGCGAGGACGAGAACGGCGCCTACGTCGACACCTGGGTGCTGTACAACCGCTTCGACAACGAGGTGCGCGGCGAGCAACTGGCCAAGGAGCACTACGACTCCGACGGCATCACCGCCTCCATCGAGACCGGCAAGACCTTCCGCGTGGCGAAGACCGGGAAGGCCAGCGTCTACCTGCAGCCCCAGGCGCAGGTGGTCTACATGGGCGTCAAGGCCGACAGCCACCGCGAGGCCAACGGCACCCGCGTCACCGGCAAAGGCGACGGCAACCTCATGACCCGCCTGGGCGCCCGCGCCGCGCTGCGCAGCAACGACGAAGCCGGCTTCGCCAGGCGCTACGCCGTGGAGCCCTACCTGGAAACCAACTGGATCCACAACTCGGACGACTTCGGCGCGAAGATGGGCAGCTCGCGCTTCGAGATGGACGGCGCCAGCGACATCCTCGAGGTCAAGCTGGGCGCCACCAGCAAGGTCAACAGCCGGGTCAACGTATGGGGCGAGGTAGCCCGCCAGCACGGCGACAACGGTTACCGCGACCAGGCCTTCACCCTCGGCCTGAAGGTCAATTTCTAAGCCCCGCCGGGCCCCGGCACACGCCGGGGCCCGTTTTTCTCACGCCGTGAAACGCAGCGCCGCGGTCAGGTCGCCCATGGGCTGCTGGCCGCGGGCGCGCATGGCGTCGTCGCGCAGTTTCAGGCCGTCGAGCTTCTCCAGGTCGAACACCCGGGTGATCAGGCGCAGGATCGAGCCGGTGTCGTAGACGGTGTGGTCCACCGTGCCGTGGCGGGCGAAGG
>Ga0182738_1006578_pt1 | contig 12027 bp, 12 predicted proteins | sample eDN5th30CBELigMG_FD_128876 | JGI IMG/M metagenome (GOLD analysis project Ga0182738, IMG submission 128876) | Enriched Miracle-Growth compost microbial communities from Emeryville, California, USA - eDNA 5th pass 30_C BE-Lig MG (version 2)... ...
CCACCCGAACCCCCAACATTGTGGGTTGATCACTTTATCCTTGAATCCTTGAAAAGACTATCCCTTTTAGTTGGTTGAACCCCTTTCTAGGCTTTTATTTTGAAGAAAAAACACTAAAATTATTATTTTTTTGGGTTCCTAAATATCTTTTTAATTTCTTTGACTCTCGAAAATAAAATCCCTTTCAACTTATCCTTCTTCTTGTGTGAAGCCGAATTGGGTCTAACTCTTTTATTATAACTCAAATTGTTAGAGAGAAATATAATCTAGAATATTTTTATCAAAAACCCACGTCTCCAAAATTTTTTCATTTTTTGGGAAAAATTCTAAAAATAAAGAAAACACCAGAAATTTATTATTTTTGGCCTGAAAAAAATTTCTGTCGAATTATGTTTGTCTCTCTATTACTAGGTCATAGGAATACCCATATTCTCAAGAATAGAATTTACTCAGTCACCTCGATTCTTCCAAATACTTCCTTTCGCTCACAAAACGAAAATCTCAAAATTCACTTCATCCCTGAGACCTCATCCAAGTTACTGGCTGACTACGTAATCCCAATACATTCTCTTCAACTCGATTATTATAAAACATACCTCAGTGATAAGAAAATAAATGAGAAATTTTCATGTGATGATTTTTCTCATTATAATTTTTCATAACACAAAAATTCAATTTATTCAAAGTCTGACCACACTCCTTCAATCTTTTCACTAAAAATATCCACTTCCAACAATTTCTTTTTTTCTCCTTCAAAAACAAAAGAAAGATTGAATTTTTGTATCTAAGAAGTCGATTTACCTTAAAAATATATTAATAAGTTAATTTCTGAATCGAAAACATGGGTGGTTTTCAAAAGTATCCTATTCCTAGATACCTTCACGTCCAAGCTTGGGTCCTCAATAAAAACTGGAAAAGAAACATCTTCCACACTCTTATCCCCGTTGCTATCTTCAACCTCATGATCTATCGTAATGTTTCCGTCTCTACAGTAGAATATTTCTTTATCTCTTTCTCATCTTTTCTAGTATCGTTCACCAAGATATGGTTACTATGTTGACCCCGAATCCGATGATGCCCCCAAGCTCCTCAACCTTGAATAAATTTGATTTGTTGGTTAAATATCTGCTTTTCATCTTGATATTGCATAATCCTTTATCAAGCACCCTTTAACAAAGCAAAGCTTGAAACAAATTTACAAATTTTCTAATCAAAGGTCTCATTAGATGTCTCCAAAATGCATAAGGGAATATGAATTGTCTTTTCTGAATTTGTTTTTGGAGAAAATTGAAATTTCTTTCAGACGAATTATTTAGTCAATTCAGTCGACATCATTTTGAATCAGTCTGGATCATTTCAATTCAATGACAGTGCGTGAAGGAAAGAAAGGCCTTCGTTTCATTTTAAAATGAACAGAATTTTTGTTGGATATCAGTATTTTCAAAAGACCTGAGAATCTTATTTTTCACTGATGCCATCAAATTGTTCTTCCTTCAAACCTGGGAAAGAAAAAAATTTCCACAAAAATTCTCATCTTTCATTTGGAGATGATCAAAGACTTCTTTCCTAAAATGAAAAAGAACTTTTTCAATTTCTACTCCAAGAAACCCTTTAATCGATGATCAAACAAAATTTTCTTTTGAGAGGAGAGCAGACAATTTTGAGAATAAAAAAAAATATTGACAAAAGTTTTTTGTTCTTTTCTCAAATTTTTTCCTTGTCAATTTTAAAAAAAAAAACTTTTCACGAATTTTTTTCGATTTCTTTTTTTGTCACTCATTGAGATTGAGTTCTCTGCATTATACTACATGCTTTCCAAACCAGAAAGATTGAAAGCCCCGTCGCACTCGGAATAAGGCTTGGTCCAGAGGTTTGGTAAAAATCAAAATATTACAAAAAGGTTCTTATACATGCAAATACGTCAGTAGGTAAGCAATGGATCTAACAAAGTTTGAAAAACATTTCTCCATCATAACAAAAAATATCTTGTCAAGTTAGCCAGGTCCGACCTTAGGTAAATCAAAATGATCAGGATATTTGGATAAATATCGATTATAATCTTCCACTTTGTCTCTAAGATAAATAGTTAATATAACTCACCAATTTCTCTTTTACCTATGTGAAGACTTGAGCTTGTCATTTATTTTTGATTTCATTCTTTGTTGCTTTTGTAATTCCACTCTTCTTTGATAATCGGTTTTCCAACTCTTTTCTGGCTCTTTTTTGGTCTGTTCACTTTTTTCCTCTCTATCCTCTTTCACAGGAACTTCTTCCTTTGACTCTTCTTTTTCAGCTTCTGGAGGCAAAGTTGCAACAGGCTTTAATTTCTTTTCAACTTTTGGTTCTTCATCATGTGAAGGTTCTTCTGCAGGTCTCTTGGCTAAGACTGGATTAGGAGTAGGGCCCTTGGTCACTCCAGATGTTACAGGGCCTTTTCCCTTAAGCTTCAAACCACCCTTGACAAAATTCATTTGAGTTCTTTAGATAATTTGATAACTCAAATTTTTTCAATTAGAAAATTATTTCTGGAATAGTTTTGGCTTTTTTATCTGATCCTGTCTTTGTGATCTATTTTTTTTTAAAGAGGTGATAGGTGAAAGAACTACGAAGAAATGAATAATCAACTCACCAAGTGAACAAGAAAGATTTTTCTCCTTCATTTTAGTGAGATTTTGAGAAACATTTTTTTAAAGGATATTTTTTTTTTTCTCTGTACCAAACTAAATTACTTCAAAAAGAAAACCCAAACAAATTCATCATCTCTGTCCTCAAAGGACAATACAAGAAAAAAACATTTGGTCAGCGAAAAATTTAGAGACAGAAAAAAAATTCTCAAAAAATTTTTTGGAGAGAATTTTTCAACAAGCAGCCTCTCGGACTTTTGAAAAAATTTTTTCATTTTTTTCCCTCATTTTTCAAAAGAAAGTTCCCTACTTTCACAATAAAAAGTTCTCATTTGTTTGCCTCGAATAACAAGGAGAATCATCAAAGAAAATCACATTCAGGGGAAAATTAAGGGGTAAATAATATTGGATATAACTTTTCTCTTTTGTATAATTGGATAAATCGTTATAGTTTTATTTAATCTTAAACTCTCTTTGACTACATGGAAAGTGAGATCGCTGGTGTTAAGCCCAATTTCCGTCAGGCAGGCAAGCAATTACCAGGAAAGCTTGTTCGTGGTTTCATTCAAGATCCTATGAGCAAAACTACAAGTGCTTCCATTCCTTATAAATTTGAAACTATCCTCTATAAAAACAACAATCCTCGAGGTTTCGGCGCTTCTGCTCAAAGAGTCGTTCGTGGTGAAGATCTTACTCCTGGTCCTGGTAGTTATGACGCCCAAAAAACTAGAAGTCAAGAATCAACTGCTTCGTTCTCAAAGAAAGGCTATGGCAATGGATTCGTCTCTCAGACTACGAGATTATTGTATAGAGGCTACGTAAATACCGGCCCTGGACCTGGAGCATATACCTGTGTCGAAAACCCTTTCACTGTTACACATGTTGACAAGAGAAAGGATCATAAAGAGGAATCCCAGAAGGCAAAAACCCCTGCAATTGATTTACCTGGTCCTGGCTTTTATAATCCTGAAAGATCAAAGACTTCGACCTTGCCAAATAATAGAGCTGTGGCTGCTGTGTTCAAATCTAACACTAATAGATACAGATTAACTTCTTCAAATCCCGTTCCTCCCCCAGGCTCTTATGAAATTGATAGAGCATTATCAGAGAAAAAACCTTTCAAACATTATTTAGGCTCATCCAACTTTATGCTTCCAACCACTAAAAAGATGAATAAAGAAGTCGAAAATAAAATGATTGTAAATGAATTATTGGGTAAATCTGAGGAAGTCGAGAAACTTCCTCCTGGCCCTGGACATTATTTCAAGGCTGACAAAGATGATGAAATTGTGCTCTTTAACCAAAAGATTCAGGATAAGAATAGTTCCAATTTCATGGTCGGAAATGTCTCGAGATTTGGTGAGGTCCTTCAAAAGAAGGTCAAGAGAGTTGAATATCCTGGCCCAGGAACTTATATTCAAGTTCCAGCTGAGCCTCAAGAGAAAACTTTGGTCTCTGGTGCTGTCTTCATGTCTGAAACTGCTAGAAAACCATTCAAGGATATGAGAAACTTTATTGGACCTACCAAGTATAATCCTGAATTGTTGCCCAAGAAATCTTACCACTTGAATATTAATAAAGCTTGGGTCTAATTGTGTGTCGTCGTTTATAATTTTTCTCCAGTAAATGGTATTTTTTTCGAATATTATGCTTTATTTTTTATGCGATTTGCTTGCTATGTATGATGGAATAAATTTCCCTTTTATTTTTCTTCCCCTTAACTCAAAATAATCGTTTGGACAATCAGATTTTTTTCTTATAAAAAATTTTTGTTAGAACCAAAACACTGTGAAAATTACACTAATTATTACAAGTAAAATAGAATTTATTTTCAATGAGTCAGCACTGTTTCTTGAGCTTGGTGGAATTCTACCCCAGATGGCACTTCCAGGAGTCATATCATAACAAACAGGTTCAATTGTCTGATTAGAAGCGAGACTCATCAGGAAATTGTCGTCATATTGAGTCTTTGTATTTATTTTATGTCCCAGTAACGCACAGAATTTTTTATAATCTGCTGTAATGTCTTGCAGTTTTGAACAGAACAGAGTGTCTCTTTTGCATGGGACTAATCTGTCAGGATGGTTTGTGTCATAAGAGAATAAATCAAATCTGCAGCTTTGATATAACCTTTCACAAGTGTTATCACACAATCCTTGTCGGATCCCTTGTCCCTGAAATTTGTAAGTAAAATTAACCACCCAGTGATAATTTTTACAATATCTCCATCACAATCATAGCAAAATAGCGTTGAAAGTGCATCATGACAAACTCCTGAAATCTCACCGCCAACAAAAGTTCTCACCCATCTTCAAAATTCTTTGAATAAAAAAATCCTCAAACGATAATTACTTGAGTTCCAATTCCTGGAAGTTGTAGGTATTGCAGCATGATCTATGAGCATATTTCTCGCAGAAAAGGGCTCTTGGTGTACTGTCAATATTCTCATATCCATATTTTATATCTGTCAAAAGTCAGAGTTAATCATTCCCTTCGATCAAATCGTTACTAAATAAAGGGGAGGTTTTCTGGCATTTTTGTCTTAAAAGGATCTGGTTTATCATGTAAGGAGTTGTCTGAGCATGAATGGAAACGGTAGTTAAAGCAATACACAATATCAATAAAAATTTAAACATTTTGTTAGTTTTTTTAAAAATACATAAACACTCCACATCCTAAAAGACTCAAATGTATTTTTTTCGCAATTCTACCTCTCTTCTAAATCCCACTTCTTCTCATGACTTCAAAAGTTGACTTTGTTTCTCCCATAATATATTTGTTTCTTTATTTTAGCGTTTTATGACGCGGAATTCTTTGGATACAGAACTGAAGGAAAAAATCAAGATACAAACAATTTAAAAAACACTTCTATAATTTATACTTATTTTAATTCTTAAAATCTTCAAACTTAAACAGCCGTAATGGATAAGTTAAAGGAAGCTGCTCGTCAAGCCGCCGACAAATTGTAACATATTCTTATACTCAACTTCCTAACTCTCTCCAGAAAGGAAAAGGTGGAAGAAAAAATGGCCAAAAACCCCTTGGAAAAGGCTCTTAACGAAGCCACTTCTGATGTCAACTGGAATGCTTCTAATAAGGTCCTTCAAGAAATCGCCGATCACACATACAGCTTGTACATTTCTCCCCTCAACTCTTGTCTAATTTTACCAGTGGTGATTTCACCGAAGTTATGAAGCATATTTGGAAGAGACTCAGCTCTGAAAGAAAGAACTGGAGAAGAATCTTAAAGGTAGTTTACCGAAAAAACTCTTGAATAACTTGGAGATAGACTCTCTCTTTGATCGAATATTTAATCAAAAATGGTTCCCCCAGATGCATTCAAGAGTTTAGAGATGAAATCTACCAAATTAGAACCCTCCAAGATTTCTCTCATTACGAAGATGGCCAAGATAGAGGTGCTGCTAGTAAGTATTCAAGTATAAACACACGAGTAAATCCTTTTTATAGTCAGAGAAGTCAGTAAAAGAGTTGTCACCCTTTTGGGTGATGAACAAAAAATCGACGAAGAACGTAAAAAGAGTCAAGAACTCAGAGAAAGACTCGGTGGAGGTATCAAGATCTTGAATTTGCTTAATCTCACATTTTCCCTTCCTTAGAAATGAAAGCTTATGGTTCTGGAGGTTCTAGTTACGGAGGTACTGGAAGTGGATCATATGGATCATGTAACGCATAAATTTAAATCAAAAAGTCATAGTCTTTTAGCAAACCGTTATGATGGATTCTCATCCAACAAGGGATTCGGATCTGGTTCTGGATCTGGATCATCTAAATATGCTGGTGGTGGATCTACAACTGGCTTTGGATCAGATACTTATAAAGGAGGATTTGGTAGTGATAGTCATTATGATGATACCCGTAAAACCGGTAAATGGAGAGTCGAAAAGACTGATGAACCCTCAAAGCCTTCAGAATCTGAAGTACCCTAAAATTCAAAAAATTTTATATTAATTCTCTCAAAGGGATATACCGTTAAATCTGGAACTAAATACGAATCTCCTACCGCTGAAAAGAAGGAAGAAAGACCTGCTGAAAAGAAAGCTGCTCCTTTGATTGCTGGACCTGGTGGAAGCAAAGTCTTACAACCTCCCAAGGGCAGTAAAGTTGTGCAACAAGCTCAACCTCAACAAGACTTACTCGGAGGAGATGATCTTCTCACTGGTGGAAACACTGCTCCTACTGGCAATAACACCGCCAGCAATGCTGATCCATTTGGCTGGGACCAACCTCAACAACCTGCTACAACCACCACCAACAATGCCAACCAAAATCAATGTACTTCAATTTCTTAGAAATTTCCATAAATAACTGACTTTTAGGGAACTGGGCCGAACCAACTGGCAACCAAGCTCAACCTCAAACTCAAGCTCAAGCTCAAGCTCAACCACAACCAAATGCTTCACCATTCGATTGGGGTCAACCTTCCCAAAACACTACTCCTCAAAATACTCAACCTCAACCTACCGCCAGCAATCTCCAAAATCTCTACCAACAACAAAATCAAAACCAAAACCAATTTGGAGGATGGAATAATCAAAACCAAAACGTCAACAATCTCAGTAACCAACTCAACAACCTCAACTTTGGTGGAAACGCTCAAAACCAAGGAGGTTGGGGACAACAACAACAACAACAATCTACTCCTTCTCAAGGTGGCTTTACTTGGGGTCAATCTCAAACTACTTCTGCACCTAGTAATAACTTCAACACTCAACCCCAACATAAAAACGATGGCTTTGATGACTTCCAAGTTGCTAAATCCACTGGTGCTGCTGGAACCGGAAACGTACTTTTCAACAATTTATTCAAATATCTAACCTTCCCAATCATAGGATTATAAGAATTATTCAAATGCTGAAAAGAGTATTATTGATTTGAGTGATCTTGCATCTGAAGCCAATAAAAAGAAGGAACAAAAGGGCAAAATCGACGCTATCAAGAATTCCAATGAAGGATTCTTGTACTCTAGCAAAGAAGACCTTGATAACTTCTTTATTGCTCCTCAAGGTGGAAATATGGGCATGAATATGAATATGCAAGGAGGTGGTTTCAATCAAGGAGGCGTGAACATGAATATGGGCATGAACCAAGGAATGAGACCTCAAGGAGGTATGTATCCCAACCAAATGGGCATGAATATGGGCATGCAACAACAACAAATGGGAATGCAAGGTGGAAACTTCTACGGCAACCAACAAGGTTTTAACCCTATGATGGGAAACCCTCAAGGCAACTTTGGAAGTAACGAAAACAATAATTGAATTTTTGTTAATAAAATACTTTGTAGATCCTAACATGAACCAAATGGGAGGCATGAACAACGGATTCAGATTCTAAATACATTCATAAAATTAAGTCAGTACTTTCAGCTACAGCTTGTCCTAATTGAATTGTTTTTTTATAAACCCTTGTAATGATGCATCGACTATCTAAAGGTTTGTTGTATTGAAGTATTCAATGACAGGTCCCTAAAATTTTCTATTACACACTTAATCCTAAACTCTCTCTCTCTTTGAAAAAGATTCATTCATATCTTATATCTACTCTCACCCCCTTCTTTCAAACTGAAATTCACCCGCTTCAGTTTGTTCAGCAACTCCTCTTCACCCATTCATAATAGCTTATTTATTTATTACTTCTCATTTTATTTACTAGAAATACATCTCTCTCGAATCCTGCTCCCAACCCAAAAAATATCAAGATACTTTTTTTGTTCAAATTTTTTTCACATAAATTTTTCTTGAGACTATTACAAAATACAAAATCACAACAAGACTTTATCAATAATCACTCTCCTTTTGAGGATGAAACATCCGAAATTTTCCTCAATTTTCTGAAGTGGATGAAGTCAAAAGGAGCTTGTAATTCTATGATGGCGCGAATTAGTTTTTTGGTAGAGACTAAAAGTGTTAAGTCTAAGTATGATAAGCGCGCAGTCTTAAAAGTACTAAATCTAGCTCTTTCTGCTTTTCAAAATTATTAATTAAAAACAAAAATTACTTCAACGATTCCCTTCTTACTCCATGTCTCGGTATCCTTTCTTCCTTATTTCTCTTAATTCCTAGACTTATCTCACATAAACCGTCTTATGGCAACCAATATATTCGAACCAGTCCTGGTAGAGACCCAATTTCCCCAAAACGTAACCAATTAAAATTCTCCTATCATCAACCTTTGACAGGCTCAACCAACAGACTCTTGATTAAAAATACTGCAAGAATTGAAACAGACGCTTCTGAGTATAACAATAGACAAAGTCTTGATCAATACAATTCGCGACAAAATGTTTCTCACAATATGGAAAGAGTGGATTCTGGAGAAAATGACTTGTATGATGTGCACCATGATGGGCCTAGATTGAGGGATTTGTGTGCATCAGATAAAAAGAAAGTTGGAGAGTTGATGAAGAAATTAGCAGCTGAGAAAGAAGAAAAACAAGCTTTGCAACAACAGATGCTTCTTAAAGACAAGAATTATGAGAAAACAATCTCCCAATTGAAGAAAGAGAGCCAAGACTACTTCAAAGGATCTCTTGAACTTCAAGAAGATTTGAAATCCTCATTAACTCTTCTCAAAAGTGTCGGTGTAAATTTCGAATTTTAAAATTTTTGACTGATTTGATGAATAATAGAACATAAGCAGCACTAAAGAAAGACAGCAAAAATTGTTTTCCAGCTTGATTTCCAATAAAGATCAATCTTCTCGCTCCTATAATTACAGAGATAATCCTCTTATTTCTCAAAAAGAAAATTTCTTCCAGAATAGTAATTACAGCAGTCCTGGTGGCGGTCTCACTTCATACTACAAAGACAAGGGTGGAGTGAGTATGACCACTTTGCCAACTCAAACTTCCAATAAACAGAGATTTTTGGAATTAGAAGCTGAACTTGATCTTCTTGAAAGAAAAAATAAAGCGTACAAAACCATGGAAAACTTTGAGAATAGTGATGTAATTTCCGTCTTTCCTTTACATAGCTTCATAACTCTTTCTAGAAGAATAATAACCAACTTCTCACTCCAGACTATCACCATTTTAAAGCTCAAAAAAGACAAGAAAATCCTCTCTATTCTCCTAGCCAAACCAAACATTTCCATTACAAAACTCTTCAAAGTCCCATTAGACCATCATATGAAGAGATTCCAATTGATAGACTTTCTTCTCAAAACACCCGTAACTCCTTTGGAAAACTAAGAAACGCCACAAAAAGCTTCAATGACCCTTCTTCAATTTCGAGAGAAACCACTGAAGAAAAAATCCTTGATCTTGATTACAGACCAGTTTATCAAAAGCCTCAAAGAGATACCTCTCATGACGATGACCATCATATGCCATTGAAAGCAAAGCCAATGAGCAGCACAGAAAACTATATGCCTTCATCTGCTAATCACTTCAAAGGTGAAGAAGATTTTTCTTTGGCTAAGGCTCGGACTGATCCTGTGAATAATCAAAGAAAGAAAGTTAATGAAGCTCTTGTTGATATTGGGACAATGAATGTTAAACAATTAATTGAGCTCAAAAACATCATTGATGAGAGAATAGAAATCGAGGAATTGAAGGATAAAAGATACAAGTTTAAAACTTCTCCTCAAAGAACAATCCAAAAAGCTGAACAAATCGTTAGATCTCCTGAGAATCAAAAGTACTCCATGAACAAATCCATGGGAAAATTCAGCCAAGAAACTCAAAAGAAATCTTCTCAACAAGAAAACCAAAGAAGGTCTGATGGCTTCAACAACTATCAACAAACCCAACAAAAACTCAGGAAAAACAACTCCCAAACCCAAAGTGACCTCAAAGAAAATCTTCAACCTCAAGTGCCTTCTAAGACCAGATCATCAGCAAAAATTGAATATATTGAAACTGATGAAAGTGAGATCTTGAGATCAAGCAATAAAGAAGCTCTTGGAAAACTATACGATAAAAAGCTTCAAGAGTTCTTGCAAGTCAGAGATATGATGTTCAAGCTTCAAGAAGTCTCCTCTGAAGAAATCGAAGTCCCTAAAGTTCTTGAAATCAAAACGACTCCTCAACAACAACCACCTGTCCCAATGAAAAATCAAGAGCACCTCTTAGCATCGCCAAGATTATTTACCTTTACATCTCCAATGAATATGACAACAGCAACTCCAATGGGAGATTTGCCAGCATTATCTGCTAAAGATCTTCTCCCAAGTCCAATGGGTATGGAAAAAGTTCTCAAACAACAAGAAAGGAAACCAGCAGGAGTCGAAAAGGAGACTTTCATGAGGTCTTCAGATAGAGATAGAAATAGTCATCAATTAACTAGAGATGATTCTGATTCAAGATTCTCTTTTGCAGAAAAAGCTCAAAATAAAGCCGTTGAAAAAGGAGAAACCAAAGTTTTCCCAACACTTGCTAGTGAGCCTACCTCTGCTAATCTCATGAAACATACCGAGATTCTTAAGTATTCCGATCCTCTTAATGAAAGAAATACTCCTGAAACTAACGCCATCTTAATGAAAGTAAATTTTTTAATTATCCCCAAGCTAATCTCTTCAATCTAGATAAAAGAGATGCTTGAGACTACGAATAACAGTCAAAATGATATCTCAAAGGAAGAGTTGATGAAAAGATATTCCAGTTTAAGTCAAGCTGCTATGGATAGAGGATCTGCACAGCTCTCAAAGAGAGACTTTTCATTGCTCCAAGATAGCGCTCAAGTGCTTGACACCCCCACCTTGTTTGCTAATTATGACTTGCAAATCAACTCAAGAACTGAATCTTCAGTCATAGAAACTGATCTTTCTATTCTTGCTATTAATAAAAGAATTGATGAACTTAAACATGATAATTTAACCAGTAGTCGTAGTCGTCATTATTAATTTGTATCTTCTTGTAAATGTAAAAACTTTCTTTAATTATTTTGTCTAGTTTTCTATTATATATTATTGTATATCATTAATCTTTTTATCTCCAAAAAAAATTTCCCAACCCAATATCACAGTATGACAGTGTGGGGTATTATTTCAACCCGATCAATTTTTTCGAGAACCAAAATTTTTATGCGCTTCTTGATTAAACAGCTCAATTTATAAATTAAGTAAACTTAGATTTAGCCCAAACTAATAATGGAGGAAGTTTTGCCTTTTGACGTAACTATTTTCAAATTCCTTCAACCTTCTAATTATTACTCAGGTCACTATCCCGACTTACAAAGACTCCGAACTTGGAAGACAACATGTCACCTTCTACCTGATCGAAATCCGTAAACGCGGAAACAAAGTCTGGAATCTCGAAAAAAGATTCAGTGAATTTGCTGAACTTCACAGTCTCCTTTCCAAAACCTATGGCCATCTTCCAAATATCCCTCAAAAGACCTTATTCCCACTGAAGGAGCCTTCCCAAATCAATGAGAGACGAGAA
>Ga0182738_1006579_pt1 | contig 12027 bp, 8 predicted proteins | sample eDN5th30CBELigMG_FD_128876 | JGI IMG/M metagenome (GOLD analysis project Ga0182738, IMG submission 128876) | Enriched Miracle-Growth compost microbial communities from Emeryville, California, USA - eDNA 5th pass 30_C BE-Lig MG (version 2)... ...
AGATCCCTGCCTGGAAATACGGCGCATAACCCTCGATCGCGCCAAGCAGATAGTCGGCGAGCACGGTATCGTGGACATCGCCGGAGAGCAGCGCCGGATCGGCCCAATTACCGGCAATCAGCCGGTCCTGAGGCCGCATTGCCACTCCCACGGCCGAGCGCACGTCCGCGAGATGTTCGGGATCGGCGCTGACGGCCGTCCAGCGTGACGTCGCAAGCCCGGCAATCCATCGCGCCGACTGGATGCCTGTCCCCGCGTCGAGAACCGACCCCCACGGCACGTCGCCATTGATACGCTCTGCGATCGCATAAAGGCTTGTGCGCTGCTGCATGACCCGGCCGCCAGGATGGATCGCCCGAGCCCAAAATGGGCCTACGACCTCGATTTGAAAATATTGGGCGAAGAATACGACGAGAGCCGCACCGGCGAAACCGATGCGACTCTCGCTTGGAGCAACGATGAAATCTGAGAGCCGACGGCAGAGCGATCGCAACTGTCGCCCTGACCGCGCGGCCCTTGCGGCAATTACATCATGCCGCCCATGCCTCCCATGCCGCCATGATCGTGGCCGGCATGCGCGTCCTTCTTCTTCGGAGCTTCGGCAACGCCGGCTTCCGTCGTGATCAGCAAGCCTGCGATCGAAGCGGCGTCCTGCAGCGCGGTGCGCACGACCTTGGCGGGATCGATGATGCCCTTGTCGATCATGTCGCCGTATTCGCCGCTCTGCGCATCGTAGCCGAACGTGGCACCCTTGGCCTCGAGCACCTTGCCGACGACGATCGAGCCTTCGACGCCCGCGTTCTCGGCGATCTGGCGGATCGGAGACTGGAGCGCGCGCTTAACGATCTGGATGCCGGCATCCTGATCCTCGTTGTCGCCCTTGACCGAGATCGCCTGGGTCGCCTTGACGAGGCATACGCCACCGCCGGCAACGACGCCTTCCTCGACGGCGGCGCGGGTCGCATTGAGCGCGTCATCGACGCGGTCCTTGCGCTCCTTCACCTCCACCTCGGTGGCGCCACCCACCTTGATCACGGCAACGCCGCCCGCGAGCTTCGCCAGACGCTCCTGGAGCTTCTCGCGATCATAGTCGGACGTCGTCTCCTCGATCTGAACCTTGATCTGGGCGACGCGGCCCTCGATGTCCTTCTTCTTGCCCGAGCCGTCGACGATCGTCGTGTTGTCCTTGTCGATGCGCACGCGCTTGGCCCGGCCGAGCATCTCCACGGTGACGTTCTCGAGCTTGATGCCGAGGTCCTCGGAGATGACGGTGCCGCCCGTGAGGACCGCGATGTCCTCGAGCATCGCCTTGCGGCGATCGCCGAAGCCCGGAGCCTTGACGGCTGCAACCTTCAGGCCGCCGCGCAGCTTGTTGACGACCAGCGTCGCCAGCGCCTCACCCTCGACCTCTTCAGCGATGATGAGCAACGGACGGCCCGTCTGCACCACCGCCTCGAGCAGCGGCAGCATCGGCTGCAGGCCCGAAAGCTTCTTCTCGTGGATCAGGATGTAGGGGTCATCCAGCTCCGCGATCATCTTGTCGGCGTTCGTGATGAAGTACGGCGAGAGATAGCCGCGGTCGAACTGCATGCCCTCGACGACGTCGAGCTCGGTCTCGAGGCTCTTAGCCTCCTCGACCGTGATCACGCCCTCGTTGCCGACCTTCTGCATGGCCTCGGCGATCATATTGCCGATCGACGTCTCGCCGTTGGCGGAGATCGTGCCGACCTGGGCGATCTCTTCCGAGTTCTTGACCTTCTTGGACTTCTTCCTGATCTCCTCGACCACCTGCGCAACAGCCTTGTCGATGCCGCGCTTGAGGTCCATCGGGTTCATACCGGCTGCGACGGACTTCAGGCCCTCGCGGACGATCGCTTGCGCGAGAACCGTCGCAGTGGTGGTGCCGTCACCGGCTGCATCATTGGTCTTCGAGGCCACTTCGCGCACCATCTGCGCGCCCATGTTCTCGAACTTGTCCTCGAGCTCGATCTCCTTTGCAACCGTCACGCCGTCCTTGGTCGTGCGGGGCGCGCCGAAGCTCTTCTCGATGACGACATTGCGGCCTTTCGGGCCGAGCGTCACTTTCACGGCATTGGCAAGAATATCGACACCGCGCATCATGCGATCGCGCGCGTCGATGGAGAACTTGACGTCCTTGGCTGACATATTCGGATGGTCCTGCTGCTGGAATGTCGGGGTGAAGACGTCCGGATTACTTGTCGAGAACGCCCATGATGTCGCTCTCCTTCATGATCAACAGCTCCTGGCCGTCGATCTTGACTTCGGTGCCGGACCACTTGCCGAACAGCACCTTGTCGCCTGCCTTCACATCGAGGGCCACGAGCTTGCCGGACTCGTCGCGCGCGCCGGGGCCGACGGCGACAATCTCGCCCTGCTGGGGCTTCTCACCAGCCGTGTCGGGGATGATGATCCCGCCTGCGGTCTTGGTCTCGCTGTCGGCGCGCTTGACGACGACGCGGTCATGGAGGGGACGGAACTTCATGCGAAAGTGCTCCGGATGCCCGGGGCCGTTGCAGCCCCGCAATTGAGTTGCACATCATTCGTTGTTAGCACTCAAATTGATCGAGTGCCAAGACACCGCTGAGATAACTCCGGTCATGCCGCAAGTCAACCGTCAACGACACGCGTTTTTGCGCCCGGCATGTGGCTCGTAACGCGGTTTAAATCGCGTTAATGTGGCGCCGTTTCGTTCCGAGGATCCGATCCGCTTTGGCCCATCCGCGAGCGAAATCGAGCTGAGCCGACCCACCGCCGAGGAAGCCTATGTCAACGGCAGTCGAATGGCCACCCTCCCTGTGGGCGGCCGCCACGCCCGCAGGCCCGACTCTGCCATCGGTCGACGGCGACATCGGCGCGGACGTCACCGTGATCGGTGCCGGATTTACCGGGCTGTCGACGGCTTTGTCACTCGCGCGTCGCGGCATCGATGTCGCGGTCATCGAAGCCGCCGAGCCAGGCTGGGGCGCCTCCGGGCGCAACAACGGGCAGGTCATCCCGACGCTCACGCGGCCCGAGCCAGACGACATCATTCGGCGCCATGGAGAAGCAGGCGAGCGCCTCGTGCATCTGATCCGGGATTGCGCGCAGACCCTCTTTGACGTGGCTCGCGACGAGGGCATCGACTGCGAGGCAGAGCAGAACGGGTGGCTGCAGCCTGTGCATTCGCCCGGCCGCATGAAGATCGCCGAGCGCCGCGTCGCTCAGTGGTCGAGGGTCGGCGCGCCTGTCTCCTTGAAATCGCGCGAGGAAATGCGTGATCTGACGGGCTCGGACAATTGGTTCGGCGGCTGGGGCAATACGACGGGCGGCCATATCAATCCTCTGGCTCTGGCTCGCGGACTTGCACGGGCCGTCCTCAGGCACGGCGGCCGGATCTATGGGCGCTCTCCGGTCGAGGCGATCCGGCGTGATGGCGCCCACTGGTTTGCCCGCACACCCCGAGGCACCGTGAAATCGCGCGCACTGGTGCTCGCAACGAATGCCTACACCGGAGAGTTTTCCAGCAAGCTGGTGCCCGAGATCGCACGGCAGGTGGTGCCGATCTTCTCATGGCAACTCGCCACGAAGCCGATTTCGGATAATGTCCGGAAATCTATTATCCCTGGACGTCAGGCCGTTTCCGATACGCATCGCGAGCTTTATTTCGCGCGTTACGACGCCCGCAACCGGCTCGTCACCGGCGGTGCAATTTTACTTCCGATAAAGCGTCGCGAGCGAATGCAGACCTATATTTCCGGTCGTCTCGCCCGGCTTTTTCCGCAGATCGGAAATGTCGAGTTCGATTATGTCTGGAATGGCTATGTCGGGATAACGCGCGATTTTTTCCCGCGCTTTCATCAATTGGGGCCGGACGCTTTTGCCTGGGTAGGCTGCAACGGACGGGCCGTTGGCTTGTCCGTCGCGCTCGGCCGGGAACTCGCGCGGGCGGTCACAGGCACGCCTCTCAGCGAGCTTGCATTGCCGGTGAGCGAGCCGACGCCGCTGCCAGCCCATGGGCTCATCCGCAGCTTCGCCCCTGCCATGCTTTTGCCGTATCGCTATCAGGATGCGCGCGAGATCTGACCCATGCTATCAGAGTCAGTGCGCAAGCTGCTCCGGACGCACGAGCGTGCTGCTGTCCGTATCGAAACCAAACCGCTTCAGAAAATCGGTGGCAGCCAAATATGACGATCGAGAAAGTGTGATTTCCCGTAATTCCAGCATGAGCCGGGACAACACCTCGATATCGGCAGCGGTCAACTCCGCATGCGACTGCGAGGGCCTTTGTCCCTCCCATGAAAACTCTCTGTATTCCACGACACACTCCTTTTAGCCTCTTTGGCGCTAACTCATCGCCGTTATTTCCGTTCCGTAATTCCCTCAAGTAGCCGTCAAGGAAATATGCAAAGGGAACGCACTTTCAACCCGATTTCCGTCGCACTCCGCAAAAGTCACTCGACGTGAATTGACGTGAGCGGGGCTGGGGCCAGGGAATGCCGGCCACCTGGGCTCGGACCGTTCGAGCTCAGGTGCCATCTTGTCGCGCCACAGCCAGCCGTCGGCCATCCTTCGGTCACCAGATTGCGCAGAAAGGCATCCACAGCCCTGACCGGCATTGCGCTTGACCGCCGTCCGATCCGAGACTACAGCAATCGCCTTAAAAGAACGAACATTCGTTTTATTTGGAGCACAATCGCCGACCCATGTGACGCGTCTCATCCGCGATCCTCGACGAAGCAATCGCCCATGCCCCGATTGAAGCCACAGACACAACAACAGCGCCGCGAGCACATCCTCGATGCAGCGGAACGCTGCTTTGCACGCTCCGGCTTTCACCGGGCGTCAATGCAGGCGATCTGCCGCGAAGCCCGCGTGAGCCCCGGTGCGCTCTACCTCTACTTCGACAGCAAGGAAGCGTTGATCGCCGGCATTACGGAGCGCGACCGGGCCGCATTTCAGGAGCGCCTAGAGATACTTGGCGATGCTCCGGACGTCATGGAAGCGCTGCGCCAGTTGGCGGACCGCTACTTTGTCGAAGAGCCGGCACACAAGCGTCTGATGTGCGTCGAAATTGGCCTGGAGGCGACCCGCAACGCCCGCGTCGGGGAGATCTATCGCGGCGTCGACGCCCACGTTCGTGAGAGCTTCTCAGCGCTGTTCCAGCGCTTGGCAGACGAAGGCCGTATCCGTCCGGCACTCGATATCCCTGCGCTCGTCCAGATCTTCGTGACGATCGGCGACGGTCTTTTCTGGCGCCGCGCGACCGATCCGTCCTTTGACAGCGGCATCGTCCTGCCGGCTGCCTTGTCCGTCATCGAAAGCATGCTCAACCCGGTTCGTGGGGCCGATGAGCCCCAACGGCGGCTCGCCAAGGAGACGACTTGATGCGTTGGATGAAGAGCGTCCTCGTCGTCCTGGGGGTGGCCGCGGCTGGCGCCGGTGCGCTGATGGCGACCGGCCATCTTCCCGTACCCCCGCAGTTGACCGCCTTCTGGAAGGCACACCATGCGGAGGCGGCGGCCCCGGCCCAGCCGGTCCTGCCCCTCGCCGTAAGCGTCGTCCGCGCGGAGATCGCTCCCTTTGTCGAAACCGTGCTGGTCACCGGCTCTCTTGTCGCGCGCGAGGAAATTCTCGTCGGGCCGGAGGTCGAAGGCCTGCGCGTCGTAGAGGTTCTGGCCGACGAGGGAGATCGCGTGAAGAAGGGTCAGGTGCTTGCCCGCCTCGTGTCCGACACGCTCGAAGCGCAGCTTGCCCAGAACACGGCCTCTCTGGCTCGCGCCGAAGCCGCGATCGCCCAGGCGCAGAGCGCTATTGCATCCGCCGAAGCCCGCCTGACCGAGGCTGCAAACGCCTATGAGCGCGCCAAGCCGCTGAGCAAATCCGGCGTTCTTGCCGACAGCAGCATGGATCAGCGCGAGAGCGCGCGCCGCACGAGCGAGGCGGCAGTCGCTTCCGCGCGTGACGGCCTGAAGGTCGCCGAGGCCGAGAAGGCGCAGATCGAAGCGCAGCGCAAAGAAATCTCCTGGCGGCGGGCTCGAACGGATATTCGCAGCCCCTCCGATGGTCTCATCAGCCGGCGCAACGCGCGGATCGGCAGCTATGCCTCGGGTGCGGCCGATGCCATGTTCCGTATCGTCGCCAAAGGCGAAATCGAGCTCGACGGCGAGGTGCCCGAAGCCCGGCTGGCTTCCATCCGCGAGGGCCAAACGGCCATCATCGAGACGGCGGGCTCGACAAATGTGACCGGCACCGTGCGGCTGCTCTCTCCGGAAGTCGACCGCCAGACCCGGCTCGGCCGCGTGCGCATCTTCATTGGCGACAAGCCCGGCCTATTCATCGGCGCCTTCGCGCGGGCACGCATCCGCACGGCGGAGAGCAGCGGCTTGGCCGTACCTGCCTCGGCCGTCCTCTATGGCTCCGAAGGCCCCGTCGTGCAGATCGTGACCAACGGCCATGTCGCGACCCGCCACGTCAAGGTCGGCCTTGCCGAGGGACGCCTGATCGAGATCCGCGAGGGTCTCCAACCCGGTGATGCCGTCGTGACGCGGTCCGGCACGTTCCTGCGTGACGGCGACGCCGTCCGGCCCGTACCCGTCGCCGATCGCCGTATCAGCGAAGCCGGCTGACACCGCCGAATGGAGTGGCAACGATGAACATCTCTGCCTGGGCCATTCGGCGGCCTGTCCCGTCGCTCGTGCTGTTCATGGTCTTGCTCACCCTCGGCCTGGTGAGCTTCCGGCACCTCGCCATCACCCGCTTTCCGAACATCGACGTGCCGATCGTTCAGGTGACGATCACGCAGCTTGGCGCCGCGCCGTCGGAGCTCGAGACGCAGGTGACCAAAAAGGTCGAGGACGCGATCGCCGGCGTCGCCGGCGTCAAGCACATCACGTCGACGTTGACCGAGGGCAGCTCGGTGAACCTCGTCGAGTTCCGCCTCGAGACCAATCCGGACCGCGCCCTCAATGACGTGAAGGACGCCATCGCGCGCATCCGAAGCGAGCTGCCGCGCACCATCGACGAACCGATTGTGCAACGGCTGGAGGTCGAGGGACTCCCCATCCTGACGTTCGCCGCGCGCGCCCCCGCAATGACGATGGAGCAGCTTTCCTGGTTCGTCGACGATACGGTCGTGCGCGCCTTGCAAGGGGTCGCCGGCGTCTCGCAAGTGCAGCGGATCGGCGGTGTCGAGCGTGAGGTGCGCGTTGCGCTCGATCCCGATCGCCTGCTCTCGTTCGGCATCACGGCGGGCGACGTCAACCGGCAGATCAAGGCGACGAACGTGGATCTCGCGGGTGGTCGCGGGGAGATCGCGGACAGCGAGCAGGCCATTCGCACCCTCGGCTCGAAGCAGACCGTGGCGGATCTCGCCGGCACCATGATTGCGCTTCCCGGCGGCCGCAAGGTGCGCCTCGACGAGCTCGGAAGCGTCACCGATTCCCACGCCGAACGGCGCACGTTTGCCTCGCTCGACGGCAACGAGGTCGTCGCCTTCGCCATCTCGCGCTCGAAGGGTGCGAGCGATGTGGTGGTCTCGGAAGCGATCGACGAGGCACTCGCAAAGCTGAAGGCCGATTACCCCGGCGTCGAGATTTCGCTGATCGACAGCACGACCCAGTATGCGATCGGCTCCTATCACTCGACGATGACGACGCTGATCGAAGGCGCCATCCTGGCCATCGTCGTCATCATCGTCTTCCTGCGCGACTGGCGTGCCACCGTTATTGCAGCCATTGCCCTGCCCCTCTCCGTCCTTCCGACGTTCTGGGCCATGAGCACGCTCGGCTTCTCGCTCAACCTCGTGAGCCTGCTCGCCATCACGATCGTCACCGGCATTCTCGTCGACGACGCCATTGTCGAGATCGAGAACATCGTGCGCCACATGCGCATGGGCAAATCCGCCTATCGCGCCGCGCTCGAAGCGGCCGACGAGATCGGTCTTGCCGTGATCGCCATCACCACGACCATCATCGCCGTCTTCACGCCGGTGAGCTTCATGGGCGGCATTGCCGGGCAGTACTTCAAGCAGTTCGGCCTCACGGTGGCGTTCGCCGTCTTTTTCTCGCTGCTCGTTGCCCGGCTGATAACGCCGATGCTGTCCGCCTATTTTCTCCGCAGCGCAGGCCACCACGAGACGGAGGGACGCATCCTCCGCTTCTATACGTGGCTCGTCGGCTGGTCGGTCCGCCACAGGCTCAAGACGGTCGCGCTCGGGCTGCTGGTTTTCGCGGCATCCATCGGCTCGTTCTATCTGGTCCCCGCCGGCTTTCTCCCGCAGGAAGACTCCGGCCGGATGCTGCTCGCGATCGAGTTGCCGCCCGGCTCGCGTCTCGACGATACGCGGAGGCAGACCGAGGAAGCTGCGCAGCGCATTCGCAAGCGTCCCGAGGTCAGGAGCGTCTTCATCAACGGCGGCAATCTGCTGGGCTCCGGCGCCGAGGTGCGCAAGGCGACGCTGATCGTCAATCTTCTGCCGAAGAAGCAGCGCGACGTGACGCAGGAGCAATCGAAGCAAGCCATCAGCCACGATCTCGCGGCCCTGCCCGACATCCGCTTCTGGTTCCTGCAGGACAACGGTCAGCGGCAATTCTCGCTCGTCGTTGCGGGACGCGACGGAGCGGCCGTCAACAAGGCTGCGGCAACGATTGCCAGCGAGGCGAAACGCGTCACCTCGCCGTCCGGCCAGCGCTATCTCGCCAACGTCGTCTCGACGGCGGAGCTCGATCGTCCCGAGCTGATCGTCCGGCCGCGCTCCGATCTCGCGGCAGATCTCGGCGTCTCCACCGATCAGATCTCGGAAGCGGTGCGCATCGCCACTATCGGCGACGTGAGCGCCAATCTCGCGAAGATCGATCTCGGAAGCCGCCAGATCCCGATCCGCGTTCAGCTCGACGAGGCCGCACGCGGCAATCGCAACATCCTCGAGGCGCTGAAAGTACAAACTTCGGACGGCGCCGCTGTGCCGCTCACATCCGTCGCAACGTTCGAGATGAGCCAGGGACCGACGGCAATCGATCGGTATGACCGCACGCGGCGCGTCATGATCGGCGCCGATCTCGTCGGCCAGACCCCGCTCGGCGAAGCGATTGCCGCGGTCAAAAAGACCGACGCGGCGAAGCAATTACCACCCGGCGTCGAGCTCAAGGAGTTCGGCGACGCCGAGGTGATGGCCGAGGTGTTCTCGAGCTTCGGGCAAGCCATGGGGGCCGGCCTGATGATGGTCTACGCCGTGCTCGTTCTGCTGTTCGGATCGTTCCTGCACCCGATCACGATCCTTTTCTCCCTGCCGCTCTCCATCGGCGGCGCGATCGTCGCCCTTGCGGTGACATCGAATCCGATGAGCCTGCCGGTCGTCATCGGCATCCTGATGCTCATGGGTATCGTCACGAAGAACGCCATCATGCTGGTCGACTTCGCCATCGAGGAAATGGCACGTGGCGTACCGAGGGCCGAGGCCATCATCGACGCCGGCCGCAAACGTGCGCGCCCGATCGTGATGACCACCATCGCCATGGTCGGCGGCATGCTTCCCTCGGCGCTCGGAACCGGAGAAGGCGGCGAGTTCCGCGCTCCGATGGCCATCGCCGTGATCGGTGGGCTTCTCTCCTCGACAGTCCTGAGCCTCGTCTTCGTGCCGGCCGTATTCGTCGTTCTCGATGACGTGGCGAAACTGGTCTGGCGCGTTTTCGGGCGTCTTGTCGGCCCGGCGGACGAACCGGACGACGAGGATCGGCGTCCTCGCCCGTCAGGCGAAAATGTCATTCCGGCAGAATAGATAATACTTGCTCCCGGCACGTTGTTCTTCAGCGTTCCCCGCACTACGTTCGCTTGGGGGCGGACGAGCGAAACCTTTTGCTGAGGATCATCTGCCATGTTCGACGCACGAAGCCTTCTCGAGGACCTCGTCCGCGGCGCCGGCCAACCCCAACAGGCGCCGCAATCTCAGCAGACCGGCGGCCTGGGCGGCATCGGCGACATTCTGGGCCAGCTCGGTCAGGCCATGGGACAGCAAGGTCGCCCCGCCTCTGCGGGCCAGGGTGCAACGCAATCCGGCGGCTTGGGCGGTCTGGAGGACATTCTGAAGAACATCCTGCCTGGGGCCACCGAGACAACTGGAGCCACCCAGCAGACAAGGAGCCCTGGTTCTGCGGCGCCTCAGCCTGGCTCCGAGGCTTCTCAGCAAGGAGGCGGTTTGGGCGACATTCTCGGCCGGATCCAGGAAAGCCTTGGCAATAAGGGGCAAGGCGGAGCTCCGGGTCAGAGCGGCGGCGGCCTGATGGATGTACTCGGCCAAATTCTGAACCAGGCGACGCAAGGCGTGAAAGAAGGCGCCGGCCAGATCGACAATGCGACCGGCGCGTCCGGCCATGTGCGCGATGCCATCGGCCGTGCGACGGGCAAATCGCCCGACGATCTTCTCAATCAGCTCAAGGATCTCATTCAGAACAACCAGCTCGGCGCCGGCGCCATTGCCGGTGGCCTCGGCTCCATTCTGCTCGGCACGCAAACCGGCCGCTCGATCGCCGTAGGCGCCGCAAAGCTCGGTGCGCTCGCTCTCATCGGCGGCCTCGCCTACAAGGCCCTGCAGAACTACCAGCAGGGCCGTCCTCTGATCACCGGTGCCGATACCCCTCTCGAGGAAGCCCCGAGCGGCTCCGGCTTCGAGGCGAGCGCGATCAGCAACAATGCGGCACAGCTTTACATCCGCGCGATGATCGCCGCCGCAGCCGCCGACGCTCGCGTCGATGCCGGGGAGCAGCAGAAGATCATCGGCAGCGTGAAGCAGGGCGGCCTCGACGCCGAAGCCGAGGAATTCCTCGCGAATGAGCTGAACAATCCCGCGTCGGCTTCCGACCTGGCGGCTGCCGTGGGATCGCCCGCGGAGGCCGTGCAGGTCTATACGGCGGCACGCATCGCCATCGACCTCGACACAGCGGAGGAGCACGAGTTCCTGACGGCGCTCGCTCAAGGGCTCGGGCTCGACAACAACCTTACGGCGCACATCGACGCCCAGGCGCGCGCCACCGCGGCCTGATACCACGCTTCACTTCTGTCTTCGGCGCCCGCATCTTGCGGGCGTCACCGTTTTCAGCGGAGTCGCACCACGATGTCGCAAACCGCATCCCAAAATGCCGCGCCAGACACGAACCCTTTGCTCGCGCCGTGGACGACACCGTTCCAGATGCCGCCGTTCGAGACGATCAGGCCGGCGCACTTCGAGCCCGCTTTCACGCACGCACTCGCCAAACATACGGCCGAGATCGACGCTATCGCCGAGAATGCTGCACCGTCGACCCGTGAGAATACCTTGGACGCGCTGGAGCTCGCAGGCCGCGATCTGACGCGCATCGCCCGCGTCTTCTACAATTTGACAGGAAGCACTACGAACCCCGAGCTGCAAGCCATCGAGCGCGAGATGGCGCCGCGCATGGCCAAGCATTCGACGGCGATTGCGCTCAACGAGAAGCTCTTCAAGCGCATCGATGCGCTTTGGCAGACGCGCGATAGTCTCGGCCTCGATGACGAGCAAATGCGCGCCCTCGAGCGGACACACACGAGCTTCGTCCGCTCCGGCGCCAATCTCGGCCCCGAAGCGAAGGAGCGGATCGCGGCGATCAACCAGAGACTCGCGACGCTCGGCACGCAGTTCGCGCAGAACGTCCTGGCCGAGGAGCAAGCCTATCGCCTGGTTCTCGATGGCGAAGCCGATCTCGAAGGCCTTCCCGATTTCGTACGTCACGCCGCAGCCCAGACAGCTCGCGATCTCGGCCTCGACGGCAAGCACGTCATCACGCTCAGCCGCTCGTCGATCGAGCCATTCCTGCAATTCTCGGCACGCCGCGATCTTCGCGAGGCCGCCTTCAAGGCATGGGCCAGCCGCGGCGAGAACGGCAACGCCAACGACAACCGTGCGATCGCCGCCGAGACCGTTCAACTGCGCAACGAGCGCGCCCATCTGCTGGGCTTCAAGACATTCGCCTCATTCCGTCTCGATGATGCCATGGCGAAGACTCCGGAGGCGGTTCG
>Ga0182738_1006580_pt1 | contig 12027 bp, 2 predicted proteins | sample eDN5th30CBELigMG_FD_128876 | JGI IMG/M metagenome (GOLD analysis project Ga0182738, IMG submission 128876) | Enriched Miracle-Growth compost microbial communities from Emeryville, California, USA - eDNA 5th pass 30_C BE-Lig MG (version 2)... ...
TGTAACTATCCACTTTCAAAGAAAACCTTCCGTGGGCGCAATTTCTGTACCTATGCCTGCCCAGACAATAAATATTTAACCTCAGATGGATCTTGTGTCAATGACTGCCCTTCAGAATATTTCAAAAATGAAGCACTCGGCTTTTGTCAACCTTGTCAAGATTCTTTGTGCCTTGCTTGCAACAGCGCATTTTTCGGCACAAAATGCCAGCTCTGTAAAGATCCATATATTCTTAACTCAGATGGTGTTTGTAACGACTGCCAAGTCCTTTCCAGTGAATTTATTGAACAGCTTGATTATTCCAACACGTATCTCTATAAGCTCAGGCTCTCACCTGCATCATGTGACCTTGATGAAACAACCTTGAGGCAATCTCTATTGCCAACCCAAGATGCCAAGAATCAGTTCCCACCATTCTCATATCAAATCAATCAGACCTACGACTTCACTGGGAAATACTTCTTGCTAGAAATACAGTTCCAGCGAGCTGTCTCTTCAGATAATTCTCTCGACTTCGCCCTTGGCCCACTCAAAATAGGCCTTCAGATCCCAAGAAACTCCGAACCAACTCAATCTACAGCCAACAATGAAGTCAAAGCCACCTTTGCAGCTGTCACGGGAAGTACTTTGAGCGCAGCTTTAACTGTAGGAGCCACAGCCGCTCTGTGGTCCTTGATCAGTTTTCAGCAGTTTATTAGCTATTTTATTTATCTCAACATTCAGCTTCCCCCTCATTTAATCTACTTCCTCACGATGTTCGATAATGTTAACCTCGAGATACTTCCAAATCCTCTGGCAAGCCTCACAGACCGCCTTGCTGAACTATGGGATTCGCTTGTTAACAACAGCGACCCGAAATACCAGCTCCCGAATAAATTTGAAGAGTTTGACACGCCAACTCTTTTTGTTATCAATGCTGGGTCCACATTTTTTGTCTGCATGATTCTCTTTATTCTGCCTTATTTCTTTGATTTTCTCAGGAAATACAGAGACCTTGGGAACCTCAAATTCATGAGAAATATCCATAGTGGCCTCAGATGGAACATTCCTATTAGAGTCTTTTTAGAAAGTGGTATCCCTCTCACCTTCGCATTCCTCGTGCAAATGCGAAAAGTCAGTTATGGTAACGTCCCTTATGCCATCTCAACTGTCACAGCAAGCCTTGCATTCGTGTATATCTGCTTCATGATCAATTATATTTCTCAAACTCTGAGGAATTCTAAGCATGAGCACTTGAAAGATCCCAGCGTGGAAGAGTCAATTGGAACATTATTCGAAGGTCTTCTCTTGAAGAAAGAGAAGCCATCAGGCAAATATTACTACCTTTTAATTCTTTTCAGAGGCATGCTTTTGGTCTTTGTGGATGTGTTTGTGGATCATTTACCATTGATTCAGACAACTATTATGGCCCTTTTTAACTTGGTTTTTGTGTATTATGTTTGTGTGGTGATTGAGTTCGAATCTCGTTATTTAACTTGGGCAAATCGCATCAAAGAAGTGTTGATTTTATTGGTAGAGCTCCTCTTCATGACTCTTTGTCCTTGGAATACCACTGAAGAGTGGAGGAATCTGGCTGGTTGGGTCATTATTTGTATGCTTGGACTGACCTTAGCGATGGAGTTACTGTTTGGGTTTTATTTGCAGATCCTAGCTGCAAGGAATTTTGTGAAGAGAATAAGAGAGTTTTTGAAGAAGCTCAGAGAACATTGCAAGAAAAGAAAGCAGAGAATAGCTCAAGAGCCCCCAACACCAAGCGAAGAAACCTCAAGAAATGTTCTCACAATTGAAACATAACATATCATTTTTTCAAAGGCAAAGATATTTTTCAACCATTAAAGAAGGAGAAATCCAGAACAAGACTCAATAAATACGAGCTGTTTTCTCGAGAAATCCATAATTTCCCCCTCTCATTTTTTTTTCTGAACAATTTCTCTTTCTATGATCAAGTAAAATTTAAATATGATTTTTTTCCCCCTCATGTATTTGGTATTTTATAAATAATACCCCTCCCCTCTCTTTCAAAATTCAGCAAAAAAATTATGTCCAACTCTCGAATGAATTTCGAAGCAAAAACAAATTTTTTGATAATTTTTCTCAAGGTTTCTTGAGATTCAAAAGAGAATTTTCAACATAGCTGTTAAAAACCCCCAATTTTACAGTTCGTGGACAATATAGCTCTTTGGTGACGCTAGACTGGCGTCCACAGTATCCTAGCGTCCAGTCGGGTAGTTTGAAAAGTGAAAAAAACTTACCGAAAAAATGAAAAACAGACGTTCTGGGTGAAAAAGACATGAAAAAAAGGTGAAAAATAAAATATCAGCTTTTTTAATATCAGTTCAATTTAAATGGTGTCCAACGAAAACAAGCCAATTTTTTATCCTCAACTGCTTTCGTCCTTTTGCACCCGTTTGCACCTGAGTTCAGAAGATTTTTCACTTTTGGTTTTTTCACTTTTCAAACTACCCGTCCAGTCCCTAGAATGGTGACTACTTAGGCTTGTCCTTTTGCTGTCCATCCAGGACTTGTCCTCAGAGATTTTGTCCAAACTTTGTCCTCAAAATTCTGTCCAGGACATGTCCTGGACAAAAAATACGAATCCAATACTTTTTAAGTTCAGGCCCAAAGATTTGTTCTAATCTTAATTCTAAATCCTCTCACCGTCTGACCTAATAGCAATGAAGGTCACCAGTATTTAACTCTTAATTCCTTCTTAACTTTAAAAAAAAAAAGACCTGTTCTTCGATGTTTTTCTGATTCAAGTACCCTATTGATGAAAGAATTTATTTGACTTAGAATTTTGAAATTGAAATTTTAGTCAAAACAAAACAAAAACCAAAAGGCAAAAATTGCTGACAATGTGGAGTGGAAGTTTTTTGTTGTTGTCCAGAACATGTCCTGGCCAAAAGTTCCAAGGACACATTTTGGACAAAAATTTTCCTTTCAAAAAATTCTTTCTCCAAAAACAAGAAATCTTCAGAAAATATAAGCACTTTTTCCGGCCGGGACATGTCCTGGCCAAAATTTCCAAGGACATGTCCGGGACGGACAGCGTTTGGACAAGAATCTAGGATTTCCCCCTAGAATATTTTCATATCTATATATCATTGAAAAAATTGATTCAAACTTTTTGAAAATCTTTTCTCTCTTTTTCTTTTCCAATAAAATTCATAAGAAAAATTTTCAAAGAAATTCTGTTAAAGTCGCTAGGACGCCAGCAAAATATTTTTGGTGACGCCTATGACCTATGAACAGCCCTGATTTTCAAAATAAATTTTTCAAAAACTCCAACTAAAAACCCACTCAAATCATTTTTCCTATTTTCTTTGACGTTCTCAAAAAAATTCCAAAATTCATCAAATTCTGAAATAATAATTCTTTTTAATTGATAAATTGCTTCGAAAAACTTTGAGGTCATTCAATGTGTAAGGATGGTGGATTTACTCACCAGAGAGGGAAGATGGACAATGGGGTGATGGGTTAACCCACCAGGTCTATTCTATGCGAAATAAGCACTCTCTGAAGGTTTGAACTAGAAATTTAGATAAATCTTGAGGAGACTCCTTTGGTGGTGGATGAACCAGCCACTCCACAGTCCTTTTCCCACCAAAAGCAAATTCTCAGTTAAAGGAGAGAAATTTTTCTTCATGAGAAGATTTTAGAAAGCTCATTCTCAAGCAAATGTTCCACCTCAAAAAATAATTTTGGAAATTAAAGAATTGTTCCAAGCCCAATAGCTTTCAGTCTTATCTGAATAATTTCTTTTTGAGAAAATGACCTTTCTTTTCTTGAGTAATTTCCATTTTTTATAGAAAAAAGAACTTCTTTCATTTTCTTCTCAAACATTTTTCTCTGAAAAAGTGGGAGAAAAAGAAGTAAAACTCTTTGAACTGAAGGCAAAAAAATATTTAGGAAAAAGAAATTCGAAAAATCTCAACTTTTCCAGCTTGCCAAAAACTAATAATTTTCAAATGAGATAAATTTGAATTTTACTTTAAAGAACCAGTGAAACAGACTTTCGGCCTTCTGAGTTCTTTTAGTTTTGGCCTCATCTCGAAAATTTTCGTTATAATGATTTTCTCATCAAAAGTTAATTTCCTTTGAAAAAACTTTTGCATAGAATTTTTCCTCAAGTTGTTCCTCCATTCCCTAGAAAGTCATCTTCTTTTATTCTCTTTTGAATATCTCTTGGGTGAAAGTAAATGGACCCAAACAGAGAAGAATATAGTCAGCCTCGTATAGATAAGATTTGTTGGTTTGATTTTTAAGACAATTTCATTGATCTTAATCCATACATAAAAGATATTATAATCATATTGTATGTGTGAAATTGACATTTCCGCAAGGAGAGAAAGAAAATAACACCTCTTCCAGGGAAAATTCTTTTAAAAATTGGAGATTTGAGATGAGCTGAGGGGTCAAACTAATTGACTTGGTACCAATTTTTCAATTTAGAAAGGAAGCCAAGCTTCTAAAAGCCCCCAAACTCCATAAGTAAGATCCCAAAAACCTTCAATGTTAAAGAATAATTGCCTAAAACTTCATCAAAGGGACCTTTTTAAGCGAAAGAGTTTCATATGCGATCGCGAAATTTCAAAAGAAACCGAACTCGTACTTTCTTCTATTCAAGAACTTTCTATAAAAATTAATTTTTCTTTGTCTGGTGATGCTTATTTTCATTCAAAATAAACACAATTACCAGCATTTAGTTCCTCGAGTTTCATCAATAGGTATTCTCCATTCATACTCAATCCAAATAAAATCATTGTCGGATGATTTAAGTGTTTTTAGTTTATGACCCAGAAATCCTTCACAAAAGCTTTTAATCTTTTTGCAATGTTATTTTTAGAAAAAGTATCAGGCAAATCTGATGAAAGACATCCTCGAATTTTTAACTTTAACCAAGGAAATGTTTTTTTTTCTATTCAAATTTTACTTTAAAATGGCCTTTCTATTGTCAATATTTTCAAAGGCTCAAACATAATATCTAGACCAGATTGTTTTCATTGACTTCAAAAAGCCTAGTGAGACACATTTTGAGGCCGGTCCTGAAATGTTTTTGAAAGAAACTAATTCCTTGATGATGAAGGATTATCTCAAAGTCATTTTTCAATGCAAATCTCACCGAACGAGGGGAGAAAATTGGTCCACTCATTCATTTCTAGATTAAAGTTCTTCCCTTTAGAAAATAGTATAAAAGGCAAGCGCTTCAGAAAACAAAGGGCCAGATTAAAATTCAGGCAATAAGTTGCTATTTTTAGATACGTCATGTCCCTAATTAATATCCTTCCCCAAAAAAAGATTTCTGAGCAAAATGAGACTCTTAAATAGGAGAGTCAGACCAGAAATGGAAGAGTTTAAGTCTCAAGATTTTTGAAAAAAGTTTTTTCAAGTTCTTAATTAGAAGAGCGATCGTCAATAGGAAACTGGTCTTCATAAGAGATATGACTGTTTCTGAACTGATAAATTGATGAAGGAAATTTAAGGAAATTGAAGCTGTACGCATGGTGAAGCAACCCCCTATTTCTATTTTTAGACTAGTAAAGGGCAGGTTAACCCACTGGGTCTCTTTCATGCTGAATAATCACCTCCATAAGGTTTGAACAACGTATGAAGATAAATCCTGAAGATTCTCCTCTGGTGGATAAATCCACATCTCCAAAGTCCATTTACCTTCTTTGGCGTGTAAATCTATCATGCATGCAGTGATAGCTTTTGATGGTGGGTTATTCCGCCATGGCATCAGTTTATCAGTTAAATTCTTTTCTCTAAAACTGAGTTGTAATGAGATGAAATTGACAAATCGAATTCAGCTCTTGAGACTCAGACCTCGCCGCCTAATATCTTCATATCTAGGCATCCAAAATAGATCAAGGTTGAAAATCAATCCCCTTGGGTCTACTGATCAAGGAATATGAAGACGTTTTGTGGACCCCTATGCTAACAAATTGAAGAATCAGGGGTTTTCGGAGTTTTTCGTCACTAATTCGAGAAATTTAATCGGCAAAGACATTCAAACAGAGTGAAAAATGCATTAAAACCACAATCGTAAAAAAAATTAAAATTTATTAAAAAATCCTTGAAAGGACCTTGGAAGGAAATTCACCAAACGACCCCTTTTCTTTTCGGAGTTCACGCTAGTTTGATCCTGTAAACCAAAAGTTTTCGAGTCGAAGCTGAATAGCCTCTTGAAAATTTCAAACTTGGCTATATTTCTCAAGTCCCTTGATATCTGCTGATTTTTTCACTATTCACCATTCAAACCTGGTTTAATTCACTAAAATCAAGCAAAAATAAAATATTTTAATTCCAGCCTATTTTTTTTGGTTTCCTTCTTCCTCATGAACGTCTCTCAGCTCCAAGCCCCCAGGCTCACATTATTCCTTCTCCTTCTTTTCAATCTTCCACACATTCTCTCTTATCATATCTCAGGTATTATCTCTCCCCTTATCCGTCTTATTGACCAGCATAGGAAATATTATCTATGATTTAGAAGACAATACATCTGAGGCAGCTTTGACCGCAGAAGCCACTCCATGGGACTTGTCCCTTTACAACACCACAGGGGTCAAGGTTTATGATTGTTCTGGCTATTTGTTGCTGGGAGGATACAATATCCTCGGGGGTTCGGGAATAACAGGCCCTACTCCTTATTACGGGCAATATTTCAAGAGGACCTACATTCCTCCAGTCGCTCACAACCAGATCAATATTCAAATGAGAGTCTATACAATAGACAGCTGGGATGGAAACACTAATGATGACCACTTTGAGATTGGAATAGACGGAGCAAACACTTACGCATGGAGAATGAATGGTTTTGATCCCACTTATGCGAATACAAACATATGTGGCAATCTTAGCTTTAAAGATTTCTCGCCATTTACTGTGTACATGTCATACCCTCACACCTCAATGACGAGCCTTGAACTAAAAATTATCAATGGCCTGGACCAGTTTTCAAGTGATGAATCCATTGGATTTCGTGACATCAAAATTGAATTTGTCACAAATCCAGCACCTTACTTTAGCCTTTGTGGTGTAGGGACCGCCCCGCTCTCATCAAGCCCTTGTCCCTGTGCAAGCCCAAACATGTTTATGTACCCGCCAAATAGCGGAACATGCGTTTCATGCGATTCAACTTGTGCCACCTGCTCAGGCCCTGCTTCCACTGATTGTACAAGTTGTTCTGCTGGAAATTATTTATCCTCTGGACAATGCTTGCCATGCACTGGAAACTGCGAGACATGCTCAGGGACTGCTTCAACTTGCACCAGCTGCCACACAGGATGGTTTCTAGTGGGAAGCTCCTGTTATTCTACTTGTGATTCCCCTCTCATTTCATATACTTCCAATGGAGTGACCTATTGTAAGACTCCGTGTCCTGGACAATATGCTTATTGGGACGGTAATTGTGGCCCAACCTGTAGCTACAACTCAAATGCTGCAGGAACATTCGCAATTTACCCAACCACTGTCAATACTTTCTCAATCTGCAACTACCCCTGCAGCTCCACAAGCCAAGTCCTTTATTGGAACGGGACATGCTCTGCTTCAGGCTGTCCTTTGCCATTATCAATGACTTTGTTCCATGGAAGCACCTTTTGTGACTTTCCATGCGGTAACGGCCAATATTTGTATTGGAATGGAACCTGCTCAAACACCTGTCCTTCTCCTTTATCAGATGACACTCAGGGTACAAACCTGCCTCAGAAATTCTGCTGGTACACCTGTCAACCTAATGAATATTTATATTGGGATCAAACTTGTCATAATTCTTGCGAATCTCCTCTTTGGCCTGAAACACAAGGAACTTCTCTGCAAAGGCAATTCTGTTGGTTTCCATGTAAACCAAATGAATACCTTTATTGGAATGGAACTTGCTTAGCTCAATGCGATTATCCACTCTCAAAGAAGCTGTTTGCAGGTCACCGTTTTTGTAATTATCCTTGTGAACCAAGCCATTATCTATTTACAAATGGCTCCTGCTTGGCCAGCTGTCCTGTTAGTTTTTGGCAAAATGATGAATACCGCTTCTGTGATGCTTGCCAAGACCCTCTTTGTGCTTCCTGTGATTTCTCCTTTGGTACAAAATGTGAAGTCTGTAAAGAACAGAGCATCCTTGACTCGGATAGTGTATGCAAAAATTGTCAAGCTCTTAGCAGCGAATATATTGAACAAAATGACGAGACATACGAGTATCAATATAAACTGCGACTCTGGCCTGCATCATGTGACCTTGATGGAAATACTCTGAAGCAATATCTCTTCCCCACTCAAGAAAGCAAAGCCTTGTTCCCACATTTTGGACTTCAAATCCTCACGGAAAGCCAAGATTCTCTCGGAAAATATTTCATGATAAAACTCAATTTTACCGGCCCTCTCCTTGAAGAAAATAACTTGAGTTTTACTTTGAGCTATCTTTCAACAGCCCTCAAAGTCCCAAAAACTCCGAAAAAGGCCCCCACTGCTCCACCCTCTCTAAAGACTATTGTCACAGTTGTAAATGCTGGAACTCTCCTATCTGGCCTTTATTTGGGATCTGCAGCGGCTTTCTGGAGTTTAATTTCTTTTCAGCAATTCATTGGGTATTTTGCCTATATGAACATTATTTACCCTCGCCATCTGGAAACCTTTTTCCTCATCTTTGTCTCCACAAATTTGGAGTTTTTCCCCAATCCTCTGGAAAGCCTAATGAAAAGATTATCAACCGCATACGCCTCTGTTGTTGATGAAAAACAGCAATACCAGCTCCCTCATAAATTTACTGAGCTTGATACTCCCACTCTCTTTTTAATAAATGCTGGTTCCACATTTTTTATTTGTATTCTGTTTTTTGCTGTACTCTTGATTTTGGGCCTCTTGCTAAAATCTAAAAGACTCCAATCTCTCAAGTTCCTTCAAGGTCTTTATCAAGATTTCAAGTGGAATGCCATCATCAGAATCTTCTTAGAGAGTGGCATTCCTCTGGCATTTGCCATCTTCATCCAAATCCGGAAAATCTCTTTTGAAAATGTCCCCTATGGTTTATCCGTATCCTGCGCCATCATAGCTATGATATACACGCTTTCCATGCTTTACTCTATTTCCCAGATCCTTATAGATCTGAATAATGAGAAGATGAAAGATCAAAAAGTGAAGAAATCCATTGGGACATTATACGAAGGACTTGTCCTGAAGAAAGACCAGCCATTGGGTAAATGTTACTATGTCCTCATTTTGCTTCGTGGAATCTTATTGGTCTTTGTGGACGTCTTTTTAGATGAGATTCCGGCTGCCCAGATCATTATCATGACCTTTTTTAATGTGTTTTTGATGGTTTATGTATGTCAGAGGATCGAGTTTGAAGCTCGATATTTGACTTGGACGAATCAAATAGCAGAAGTCTTTATTTTGATTGGAGAAATTCTCATTATTACTTTGTCTCCTGAGGGGATGACTGATGAATTTAGAGACCTGATAGGATGGATTATTATTGCGCTATTTTCGATGATATTGGCTTTGCAATTTGTTTATGGGATTTATTTACAAACACTGGCTTTGGTTGGTCTGGTCAAAAAGGGAAGAAATTTACTCAAGAAGAAGAGCCAACAAAAAGTTTCACCAGATACAAGTGAAAACACACCAATTGCAACTTCTCGAAATATTATAATAGCTGAAATCTCGGCTGGAAATATGACGATCAATGAAAATTGTACAAGAGGAATCACGCTTGAATCATAAATAAATTATTTTCTTTGTAAACAAAAAGAGAATTTCTCTTCTAATTGTAAATTTTCTTTCAAAACAATTCTTTCTAAATTAAATTATATGAGTCGAGGACTCAGTAAGTGAGAAAAAATTGCGTAGATTTTTGCTTTGAATATTTTTGAAAATCTGTAGATTTCTGCAGGTTAAAAAAAAAAATTTATTCTCCAAAAGAAATTTTTTGATTGAGAATTTAAACTATTTCTTCATAAATTTATCAATATTCAATGCCTCGGATGGCTCGAACTCAATTGATATTTGGAGCTTTTTTCTACCTAATTAACAACGAACAAACTTTCAAAATACTTCAAGACTTAAAGAGTTATTCTTTTGGGCTCTTTAAGGTTTTTTTTATTCGATAAATTTTTTGATTTTTGTAGAATTTTGGAGACCTTTTCCAGAATCCTGTAGACCTTCCGAAAAACCTGTAGAAACTGAGGTCTCGAGAAACATTCGGGATTTGACCTGGGGAAAAAAATGGAGGGAAGAATGAATTGGAAAGTGTTTCAATTTCTAAAACCCTTTGAATTTTTATTTTTCTGTCATGAAATTGAGATTTTAGTGGCGTCTCACCCTATTTTTCTTTTCAGTCTATCAAGAAAAAACCTCCTTTTCTTTGAAAATTCAGAAGAGCAGAATTTCCTTTAATTAATTTCAGAATATCTCCACATACCAGGGAAATTGAGAAAATTTCGAAAGCAGAGATTCTTTTTCTTTAATGAGGTTTCGCGGTTCCTCGAATAATAATACTATTTTTCTAAACAATTTCTTTCTAAAATGATCACTCTTGATATGCAGATCAGAGAAGGTTCTGAATTAGGCCATAAACATAAAGACGCTGGTGACCTAACAAGCTCTCTTGCTCCTTTAAATATTAAAATTATTTACAAACGCTTTAAATGCTTTTCTATATTTTTTGAATAAATTTCAAATCAGGCCAAATATAACCTTTCTTTTTTAGTTCCAAATGATTTAATTTCACTTCCTATCATCAAAAGCAGGACTTCCTCCATCTTCACAATTCGCTTAGAATCCACCGATCTTCTCTGCTTTTGAGTGAGAAGCTTCCAAAAAAGCAATATTGAGGATTAAAAATAGTCAAAAAAGAGCCTTCCTAATTCCTATTTATGAAGAAAGTTCTCCAGATGGACCAAATTGTGTTCGGGAACAGATAAGTACAGGTAAGATACAGAAATTTTTTCAAATAAATATGAGAAATGAAGCTGGAAAATAAACCTTTTATCTTCTATTGGTTAAATGCTGGAATAATCTTTAATGATAAGGAGAGAAATATTAATTAACCATAGAAAAATTAAAAGATTCCAAAATCTAACAGAAGATTAGTTAGTTTGCTTGAGATCAAAAGAGTATTAAAAAGAAATTAATTGCGACGTTATGATTGATTATCTCAATTTTAAGTTTCTGTAAACTCATAACCCTCTTTTAATAAGTCAGATAAGAAAAATATTGATCCATTAATTCGTCAAAACTTCACAAAAAGAAACAAAATCCACTGGTGTTCAAAGAAAATAGAGAGAAAGCGTTGATCAATCCCACTGGAAACTTCGGTCATAAACTCATCTTTTCCCAATCTTGAATCCTTTCATCTGCAACTGACTTTAATCAATGTATAAAATTTATTAACTGAACTCAGCTCTTCAGCCTCAGACCCTGAAGGCAAGGCTGACAATCTTCCCATCCTCGGCCTCTTTCAAAGATGTCAAGGGTTAAAAACACATTCTATAGGGTTTATCGGCCAAGGAGAAGAAGTCATCAAGCACTTTTGCAAGAAAACTCAATTTAGTCTCCCATTGAGTCGGATTGAAACCAGAGGTTTTTTATCATTAATTCGAGAAAAAGGGAATCTATCATTTTAAGGCTGATGATGTTTAAAATTAAACCAAAACAGCAAAAAGATTAAAAATTATTCATAGCTTTCTGAAAGAACATTTCAAAAGAATTCATAGAATCACCTCTTCAGTTTTCATGATTCGCATAAATTTGACCATGAGAACTGAAAACTTTCAGCTCAGAAATGAATCGCTCTTCTCATACTGAAAACTTGGTCTTTTGGAAGTCCCTTGAAATCTGCTGATTTTTGGCCACACACCATTCAAACTTGATTTAATCAATCTAAAGCAAACAAAAATAAAACATTTTAATTCCAGTTTTTTTCTCAGTGTCTAACTCATTCCCTCCTGCCTTATGAGATTTTATCAGTATCAGCTTTGGCTAAAAACTTTGGGTCTAACGCTCATTTTTCTCATTCTTTTCAACATTCAA
>Ga0182738_1006582_pt1 | contig 12023 bp, 9 predicted proteins | sample eDN5th30CBELigMG_FD_128876 | JGI IMG/M metagenome (GOLD analysis project Ga0182738, IMG submission 128876) | Enriched Miracle-Growth compost microbial communities from Emeryville, California, USA - eDNA 5th pass 30_C BE-Lig MG (version 2)... ...
AGCGACAGGACGATCATGCCGCGTCGGGCGATGTAGACGCCGCGGTCGAGCAGATCGAAGAAGAAAAGCTCCTTCAGATCCTGGTTGCCGGCGTCGGCGTCCGCCTCGTTCAGAATTGCTCCGTCGCGGAAATGTACGGCAAGCATGGAGCCGCGCCCTGTGAACTGCATCCTTGCGCCGCCGGAGCGGGTGATCTCGTTCAGCCGTTCCCGCAAGCGGTCGCCACGGGCGTTGAGCTTGGTAATCGCCTCGGGAGTCGCGACCTCGGTCAAACCGGCGAAGCCGGCGCTCATCGTCAACGTATTGTTGTTGAACGTCCCGGCGTGGGGGAGGGAGCCCGGTCGCTGGGGGTCGAACAGGGCCATGACGTCGGCCCGGCCGCCGAAGGCACCGAACGACATGCCGCCGCCGACGTATTTGCCGAGCGTCGTCAGGTCGGGCTTCACGCCGATCAGGCTCTGCAAGCCGCCCGGAGCGAGGCGCGAGGTCATCACCTCGTCGAAGATGAGCAGGGCGCCCGTTTCGTCCGCGATCTTTCTGAGACCCGAGAGAAACTCCGGTGTAGCCGGGATGCACCCGGTGGAGCCCATCATCGGTTCGACAATGATGCAAGCCAGGTCGTCGCCGTCTGAGGCGGCGAGCGCACGGGCGCTTTCGATGTCGTTGTAACGGGCGAGCAGGACCGGGAAGGGCGCATTGACCGGAGAGCCGCCGCTACGGAAGTAGAGCACGCCGCCGTGGTAGCCGCCGGTGACGACCATCACCTTCCGACGCTTGGTGAACACCCGTGCCAGAGAAATCGCGAGCAGATTGCCTTCCGTGCCCGAGTTAGTGAAGCGAACGCGCTCCATCGAGGGAAAGCGCGCTGTCACGGCCTCGGCGAGGCGAACCTCGAGTTCAGTGTGCCCGCCGATGTTGACGCCGAAATCCAGTGCGCGCTCGATCGCTCGGCGGATCGCGGGATGCGAGTGGCCGAAGATGCCGGCCGTGTACTCGGCGAGAAAGTCGACGTAGGTGTGCCCGTCGACGTCCGTCAGATGGCATCCGTCGCCGCCGGCGAAGCGCAAGGGGAACGGTCCGAAGAACAGCACGGTCCGAGTGTTGCCGCCAGGCAGCGACCGTTCGGCCTGCTGGTGCAGCTTGAGGCTCGCAGGATTGGCGGCCGAGTAATGAGCCCTCGCAGCCTCGAGCGCGTCGGCGAGTGTCGCGTTGGCTGGAAGTCGCTCGGCTGACGTGGTCGACATAACGGGCTCCTCGATCGAACCTGGTCCGGGACGCTGGCACGAACACTACATCCGAGCGTCCCCCTCGGGGATAAGTTGCAGCCGTTGGCGCTCGGCGGCGGTCAGTGGGCGGGCGGCATACGCATGATGGCCAGCGCCATGGCCTGGGCGCGGGGCACAAGGGTTTCGACGTCCATGTGCTCCTCGGGCGTATGCGCATTTGCGCCGACCGGGCCGGTCGCGCAGATGGTCGGGCATCCGACGGAGGTCGTGAAGCCCGAGTCGGCGCAGCCGCCCGAGAACTCGCCGGCGACCTTCAATCCGGCCACAGCCGCGGCCTCGACGTAGGTCGAGAACAGCTCCTCGCTGCCGGCAGGCTTCGTCAGAGGCAGGAATTCGCCGAGAATTTCCAGCGTAGCCGTCGTTCCGGGAACTGTTGGGGTGTCGATGATGCGCTGGATTGCATCGAGTGCATAAGCGCGGTCGTCCGGGTGGACATAGCGCAGATCGATGCGGCCTTCGGCCTTGGGGGCGGTGGTATTGACCGACTGGCCGCCCTCGACGAGGCCGACGTTGACCGTGATGCCGCGCTTCAAGTCGGTCAATGCGTGCAGCGCGACAATCTTGTGCGCAATCTCGCCGATCGCGGAGATGCCCTTCTCGAAGTTGCCGCCGGAATGGGCGGCCCGGCCCTGCACCGCCATGCGCATGAAAACGCCGCCCTTGCGGCCGGTGACGACGTTACCCGAGGGGCGTCCGGGTTCGGAATTGAGCACGCAGCGGGCACCTCGGGCGACGCGCTCGATGATACTGCGACAGGCCGGCGAAGCGATTTCCTCGTCCGAGGTGATGAGGCCCGCAAGAGGGACGGGATTGCCGCCGAAGCGCTTGAAGGCCGCAAGCACGAAGGCATTCAGCACCAGCCCGCCTTTCATGTCCGCAACGCCCGGTCCGTACGCGTGGCCATCGACAATGCGGAACGGGCGCCGCTTTGCTTCGCCTTTGGGAAACACGGTGTCGCGATGGCCCATCAGTACGACCGGCTTCTCGTTCGTCGGCTTGTCATCGAGCCGGACATGAATGGCATCGCCCAGCAATTCGTTGCGCTCGACGTCGACGATCAGCCCCTCGCTCTCGAAGAACGAGACGAAACGTGCGCCGACCGTATCGACGCCCGGCTTGTCGTAGCTGCCGCTGTCGATGTTCACGACCTCTTCCAGAAGCCGCAGCATGTATGTCTTCTGCTCGGCAAGCCAGCCGGTGATCTGTGCTTCACTCGGGCTCAATGTCTTGCTCGCCGCGGCCATGCTTCCCGTCTCCTCGCGATTTCGATGCGGCAACGTTACGCGAGGCTCTGTCGATCTGCCAACTGTGACGGCTCCTCGGTATTTGCGAGAGGCAACTCTTCGGATCGGGAGGCATCGGAGCAGATTCGCTTGCGTAGCCTCGCGTGCGCGATACGTTTGGCCGCGACAGCTCAACGACGAGGATGGAACGGCATGGATCTCGGGCTCACCGGCAAGACGGCGCTTGTGACAGGCGCGAGCACGGGCATCGGACGCGGCATCGCGGAAGCGCTCGCACGTGAGGGCGTACGCCTCGCCATCGCGGCGCGGCGGGGCAACCTGCTGGAAGAATTAGCAGAAGGGATCGTTGCGCGCGGCGGCACGCGACCGGTCATCATCGTCCAGGACGTCCTGGCGGAAGATGCCTCCGACCGCACCGCGAAGGCGGCCCTGAAAGGGCTCGGTGCCGTCGACATCCTGATCAACAATGCCGGCGGCAGCCGCCAGTTCGGGAAGGATGCGACGGAGGAGCAGTGGACCGAGGCGATGACGCTGAACTTCACGCGGCCCCGCCAGCTCGCCCACCGCCTTCTCGACCAAATGATCGCCCGCAAATGGGGCCGTATCATCAACATCACGGGCAAGTCCGAGCCGGAGGGCGTCAACGGCGCATTCTCGGCGAAGGCGGGCATCCATGCCTGGGCAAAGGGGCTGAGCCGCGAGGTCGGCAAGTTCGGCATCACGGTCAACTCGATCCCGCCGGGCCGCATCATGAGCGAGCAGATCCGGCGCAATTACACGCCGGAATATCGCCAATGGCAGGCCGAGCACGAGATCCCGATGGGGCGCTACGGCGAGCCCGAGGACATCGCGAATCTCGTCTGCTATCTCGTCTCGCCTCTCGGGGGGTACATCACCGGCACCGTCATTCCGGTCGATGGTGGCCTCAGGCGCTACCAGTTCTGAGCGTGTATCGTCCAAATCGCAGGCCGGAGCCCGAGGTCTTCGGCCGCGATTTGAGACTGGGGCCGCCATCGCGACCGCGGAGCGTCTTCGAGAGCTGCCGCAGGTGCTTGCGTATGATGTCGCAAAGGAGCGCTCTCGTCTCGTCGTCGCGGCCCGGTTCGCCCATGGCCGAGACGAGGAAGTCGATCTGCGCGCAACCGATGTACGGGCTGTCCGCAGGCGACTGCACGATCTTGAGGAAAATCGCGTCCATCTCTGCCCGGATATGCGCCCGGTTCGCTCGCGCGTCAGCTTCGGTTTGGGCGGCGAGCTCCTGCGAGAGCCATCCGTAAGCCGTGATGAGGCGGGCGAGTTCCTGAACGGTCATGGCACCATCGATCGTCGCGTCGGATGACCCGACGTTAGGCGGTTCGAACGCTGCTCAGTAAGGACTGCCGGAAGGAATGACTGTTCGCGAAAAAGCAAACGGCACACCTCCGGTCACGTAGAAACTGTTTCGCGACGGGAACAGGAAGTGCAGGTGGATGCTCATGCACCGTTGCGCTCGGTGCGATGCGACACGTGGGTTCTCGCCTCCGATAGGGTGAGAGGGTGAAGCTCTGACGCTCGAACGCCATTGTGGAAGGATCCCGGATAACCACGCTTCGTGCGGTTTCCGGGAACTCGAATAAGAACTCGAGTCCCCGGACAAGCACTGCGCGAGCAGTGCGCTGATCCGGGGTGCTTGCCCGTCAAAAATGCGACGCGAAAGATCCGGGATAACCGCGTTGCACGCGGTTTCCGGGAACCCGGAAGAGGTATCTGGGAATCGCCCCTCCTCAGGGAGCCGGGTGAGTGTTGGGTCTCTGAAAGCAAAACTGACGCGCATGGATGCGCCTGCGGCGATCACCCGTCGGCCTTGCCGAAGCCCGCCTCCTTCGCCTTCAGCAGCGCGACGACGACGGAGTTGACCGGGGTCGCGATGCCCACCTTCGCGCCCTCACGCGGGATCGCTCCGTTGATATTGTCGACCTCGGCGGGGCGGCCGGCCATGTGGTCGAGCAGCATCGACGGACGTGCGTTCGGGATTTTCTGCCCGAAATCGCGCACGTAGCGCACCGGATCGTCGAAATCGAGCTTGATGCCCTTCGCATTGGCGACGAGATAAGCCTCGTTCGCGCAGGCGGCCGCGATGCTCCAGGCGCTGGGGGATGCCTGCACCTCGCCGACGCGAAGCCCGGTCAGAGCGCACGGGCCGGAATACGTGCAATTGCAGATCAGCTTCTCCCAGACCATCTTGTGAATGTCGTCGAAGGCGAGAACTTTGAAGCCACCGGCTTCCCAAGCCTGCTTGACGGTCTCGAGACGCGGCGTGAGCCCCCCGTCCATCTCTCCCAATCGCAGGAACTCCATGCCGTTGTGGTGGGCATGTCCCGGCGCTTTCATCGAGGCGCCGAAACCGCCGACAACGCCCATCAGGATGCGCTTCGAACCGACGATCTCGGCCACCTTGTCGGCGCTACCGAGGCCGTTCTGGATGGTCAGGATCGGCGCGTCGGGCTTGGCGACCGCGAGTGCGGCTTTGGCGGCACCCGCGACGCCATCGTCCTTGGTGGCGATGATCACGAGATCGGCGTTGGTGACGTCGGCGGGGTTGGACGTCGCGTTCATCTTCACGGTGCGGTCGCCGGAAGCACCTTCGACCCTGAGTCCCGTCTCGCGAATGGCCTTGACGTGATCCTGCCAGGTGTCGATGGCCCACACGTCGTGCCCGCCCTTGTCGGCAAGCAACCCCGCATAAACGGAGCCCATCGCGCCGACGCCGATGATCGCGATCTTCATCGCGGCTGTCCTTTCTGATCGGAATTCGTGAATAGGGCGACTGTGCGGAGAGCGCTCGGGGACGTCAACGGGAAAGCCAGGGCGCCCAGATCAGCCGGGCGCTCGCGCCAGCACCCCGCCTTTCGTGGGTTCTGCAACCCCTGTCGTCCCGGGCCAGCTCGTGGCGAGGCCGTCGAGCGATCGCACGGCAAGATAGGCCCACGCCTCGGCTTCCAGCGTGTCACCGTCGAGGCCGACCGCCTCCGCCGGGACGACGGCATTTTCGACGCGCGCCGCCAGCATCCGCATCAGTGTCCGATTGCGCCTCCCGCCGCCACACACCACCCACACGGCAGGCTCAGCGGGCAGGCGCTCGCGTGCTTTGGCGATGGCTTCCGCTGTGAATGCCGTCAGTGTTGCCGCGGCGTCCGGTGTCGAGAGCTCATCGACGAGTTCCGGCGCGAACGCGTTGCGGTCGAGCGATTTGGGCACGGGCTTCGAGAAGTAGGGGTGCATCAGATAGGTCCGCACGACCTGCTCGTCGACCGTTCCGCTCGCCGCGAGCTTTCCGTCCGCGTCGCAAGGCGCCCCGGTGGCACGCAGCATCAAATCGTTGATCATCGCATTGCCGGGACCCGTGTCGAACGCGATCAATGCGTCGTCGGTGCCGATCCAGGTGATGTTGGCAACGCCGCCGATGTTCAGGAAAACGCACGGCCTCTGCGGAAGCTTCGCAGCGAGTGCGCGATGGTAAGCGGGCGCCAGCGGCGCCCCTTCGCCGCCCGCTGCAACATCCGCCGCGCGCATGTCGTAGATCACGTCGATGCCCGTGGCCTGCGCGAGCAGAGGGCCGTCGCCCAGTTGGACCGTCAGGCCTGCCGCAGGTCTATGCAACACCGTCTGTCCGTGAAACCCGATCACGTCGATGGCGCTCGGCTGGAGCATGCGGTCGCCGATGAAACGCAGCGCTGCCTCGGTCTGGCGCTCGGTCAGCTCGCGCTCGACGTCGGCCAGACAACCGGGCCGATCCGTCCGTCCGGTCATGGTCTTGGCATCCGCCAGCGCTTGCCGCAACCGGCCGCGAAACGCGTCCGGGTAGGTGACGCCGGCTGAGCCCAGGCGACGAACGTGCGTGCCGCCATCGGTCTCGATCAGGGCAATATCGATGCCGTCCATCGACGTGCCGCTCATCAGTCCCAAGGCGCGCCTGATCTTGCTCATGTGGGCTCACCTGTGCAATTTGCGCCGCAGAGGTCGCTTCGCGCGAACGGCTCCACAAAACCTGCTCGAGGGTTTCCAAAGGGCCAGCCCTTTGGTGGGAGCGCGAGGGTGAAACCCTCGCTCTTGGTTCTTTGACGGCGAGTCTACCCGATGTCGACGCACAAGTCAGACTTCCTGAACATCCTCACGGAGCGCGGCTTCATCCACCAGTGCTCTGACCCGGCTGCGCTGGATTCATTGGCGGCGAAAGGGGAGGTCGTCTGCTACGTCGGCTATGACTGCACGGCCGCCTCGCTTCATGTCGGCCATCTTCTCTCGATCATGATGCTGCACTGGCTGCAAGCCACCGGTGCGGGCAAACCGATCACGCTGATGGGCGGCGGTACCACCCGTGTCGGCGATCCCTCTGGCCGCGACGAGACCCGCCGCATCCTCCCGATCGAGACGATCAACGCGAACAAGGATGCGATTAAGGGCGTCTTCTCGCGCTTCCTCACGTTCGGCGACGGTGCGAAGGACGCGCTGATGGTCGACAACGCCGAGTGGCTCGCGCCGCTGAACTACATCGAGTTCCTGCGCGACGTCGGCCGGCATTTCTCGGTCAACCGCATGCTGTCGATGGACTCGGCCAAGCTGCGCCTCGATCGCGAGCAGGAGCTGTCGTTCATCGAGTTCAACTACATGCTGCTGCAGAGCTACGACTTCGTGGAGCTGGCGCGGCGCTGCGGCTGCAATCTGCAGATGGGCGGCTCCGACCAGTGGGGCAATATCGTGATGGGCGTCGATCTCGGCCGCCGGATGGGAACGCATCAGCTTTATGCGCTCACGTGTCCGCTGCTGACGACAGCCTCCGGCGCCAAGATGGGCAAGACCGCGGCGGGCGCCGTCTGGCTCAACGAGGATCACCTCGCGCCTTACGATTACTGGCAGTTCTGGCGCAACACCGAGGATGCCGATGTCGGCCGCTTCCTGAGGCTCTTCACGCTGCTGCCGATGGCCGAGATTGCGAAGCTCTCGGCGTTGCAGGGTGCCGAGATCAACGACGCGAAGAAGGTTCTCGCGACTGAGGCGACGGCGCTTGTTCATGGCCGAGAGAAGGCCGACGCTGCCGCAGAGACGGCCCGCAAGACGTTCGAGGAAGGGGCGCTCGCCGAGAGCCTGCCGACGGTCGAGGTTGCCCGGGCCGATGTCGAGGGCGGCCTCGGCATCCTGGCGGCGTTCGTATCGGCGGGTCTGGTCAAGTCGAACGGTGAAGCGCGCCGCCAGATTCAGGGCGGGGGCCTGCGCGTCAACGACGAGGCGGTAAAGGACGAGAAGGCACGGCTCGGCCCGTCGGACCTCTCGCCCGAAGGCGTCATCAAGCTCAGCCTCGGCCGCAAGCGCCACGTGCTGCTGAGGCCGGTGTGACGGCGCGGGAGCGCTCAGATCGGGCGGACCCATCCCAAAGCCCCGAGTCTGTGAAAGCTGGCAGAACATAGATAGGTGTCGTTCGGGACTTTATGCCCGGGATCCATCGTTCCGCCGGCTCGTGAGTCGCTCATGGATGGATTCCGGCGACGAGCGCCGGGGCGACACTTAGATCGCGTTCATGTTGAATGGACCCGATTGTAGAGAGGCGATTCCTTGGCTCTTCCCAAAGCCTACTTCCGGGTTCCCGGAAACCGCTTGCAACGCGGTTGTCCGGGATCTTTCGCATCAAATCTTTGACGGGCAAAGACCCCGGCTCGGCGCGCTGCTCCCGCAGCGCTTGGCCGGGGACTCGAGACTTTGGGTTTGGCTTCTTCCGCGACGTCGACATCGCGTTGCGCAGCTCGAGAGCAGAACCGGTGTATGCCTTGTTGGATGCGTCCAACCGAAATGAACGCGCTTTAAGCATCCGATTCAGAGATCCAAAGCACGGTCACTTTGCATAGACGCATGGCCGGCGTTGCAGAGTTCGAGCGATACCGCCTGATCTTGGCCGCAGCCTATTCCCCTCCCCCTCGCGGGGAGGGGTTAGGGGTGGGGGGTACGTTTATTCGCGGCGCCGAAGCAACGGGTTCTGAAGCGACCGCTCCGGACCGATACGCTGGCGGCGGAGCGCGACAGTCACCCCACCCCCGGCCCCTCCCCGTCAAGGGGAGGGGAGATGAAACCGTGCTCTCCGTCCAAATAATTCCATTGGCTGGGAGTCGCGCGGGTCCATTTGAAGTGGCGCGCCCCAAAAACTCGGCGCTTACCGCTCTCGCCGATCGATCAGCGTCCGGCTGCTTTCTTGGCGCGGGCTTCGATCCGCTCGGCGGCCGCAAGGATGCGCTCGGCTTTGATGACGATCGGGATATCGATCATCTTGCCGTCGAGCTGGACGGACGCGCGGCCCTGGCTTTTGGCTTCTTCGTAGACGTCGATGACACGGCGGGCCCAGGTCAGCTCTTCCGGCTTGACCCCGAACTCCTCGTTGAGGATCGCGACATGGTTCGGGTGGATGCAGGCCGAGCCCCGGAAGCCCATGCGCCGCGCCAGGCGGGCCGACGCGCGATAGCCGTCGAGATCGCGGAAGTCGGCTACGGATCCGATAATACCCATCGGCATCAGCCCGTTGGCGATGGAGGCGATCGCCACACGCTGCTTCGGATAATGCAGGATATCGGTCGCCGCCTCGCCGCCGATCTCCATGGCGAAGTCTTCGGATCCGAGCCCGACAGAGATCAGGCGGGGATGCGCGGCGGCGATCTCGTCGGCTCGGGCGAAGGCGGACGGGGTCTCGATCAGCGCCATGAACCGTGTGTGCCCCACGCGCATCCCCTTCGACGCCTCGATACGATCCGCCAGCTCGGCCAGGAGCCGCACATGGCTCGCGCCATCGATCTTCGGCAGGATCAGAGCCGAGATGGCCGGCGAGATTGCCGCCTCCATGTCGCGCACGCACAGCTCGATCGGCTGGTTCACCCGCACGACCACGTCGGCGCCGCTCTTGGCCACCTTCGGCGCGGCGGCATCGATCAGCGTGCGTGCTGTCGCCTTCTCGCCGGGCGGCACGCTATCCTCCAGGTCGAGAATGACCGCATCCGACCCGCGCGTATGCGCGGTCTCGACGAACTTCGGCACGTTGACGGGAACGAAGAGCATTGAACGCCAGACGGGCAAGTCGTTGGCGGCAGATGTCGTGGACATGATGGGGCTCCGCGTGAGTGAGAGGTGTTGAAACGGGGCGATCGGATTGCGGCCCTGCCAGAGACTCCCCTCCCCTTGACGGGGAGGGGTCGGGGGGTGGGGTGAACGTCACCCGTCGTCGTCAGTAGTGTAACTCGGTCCGGTTAGCTGCCTCGTCCCGTCGTGCGTAATCGCGGCCGCGAAAGCCGGCCCAATCCCCCACCCCTAACCCCTCCCCGCGAGGGGGAGGGGAATGTGCCGTGGCGATTTTTACGGACGAGTGAAGAGCTTTTCGGTCGTGCGTCCATCTGAAACGGCTGTTCTCGGTCGTCACTTCGTGATGCGCGTTTGCGCGCGCTGCTCGAAGTCCTTGACGATGATGTTCGAGCACGACTGCGGGCCGTGGTTGTTCATCGCGACGTTGTGCAATTCCTCGACGACGCGGCCGATGATCATCGGAACGCCGGTGTCGCGGCCGAGCTGATTGGCGAGACGCACGTCCTTGGTCATGAGGCCCAGAGCGAACGAGTTCGGGAACTTGCCGTCGACGATGTCGGCCAGGACGCGCTCGGTGGTCCCGTTGCGGCCGGAGCTCTTGTTGAGGACGTCGGTCGCGAGCTTGGGGTCCAATCCGTTCTTCACGGCGAGAGCCATGGCTTCGAAGGTGATGGCTCGGCCGGCGGCCAGCATCAGGTTGTTGACGAGCTTCATGGTCTGGCCCGCGCCGACGTCGCCCAGGCGGAACACGTTGGGGCCGACCTTCTCGAAGACGGGCTTGATCTTCTCGAAAATCTCGACCGGTCCACCGACCATGATCGCAAGCGTGCCGGCCTTCGCACCCGCGGGGCCACCCGAAACCGGTGCGTCGATCATCGTCACGCCCTGCTTGGCGAGTTCGGCGGCCATGGCTTTCGTCTGCAATGGGTCGCCCGATGTCATGTCGGCGACGAGTGCGCCGGGCCTCAGTCCCTTCGCCAGCCCGTTCTCGCCGAAAATGGCCGCGCGGACGTTGTCCGAGGTCGGCAGGCACAGGCAGACGACATCCGACTGCTCAGCGAGTGCTGCCGCGCTCTGCGCCGGCTGGGCGCCCGCCTCGACCGGTTCCGATACCCTCTTCGGGTCGAGGTCGAAGACGCGCAGGGGCTGCTTGTTGACGAGCATGCGCTTGACGATGGCGCCACCCATGCTGCCGAGGCCGACGTAGCCGACGTTCATTCGAAGTGTCCTCTCGAGGTTCTGAAGAAGGGCGTGCGCCAGCGTCGCGCTACATCGGGGTAACGTCAATCGGGCTATGTGCCATCGCTATCGATGAAGCGAGATGTCCACCCCACCCCCGGCCCCTCCCCGTCAAGGGGAGGGGAGATGGAAGGTATCTGGCTCTCTCGGGGAAGCCCGGCGCTGCTAGCGAAAGCGAGCCTGCGCTGATCTGCCGGACGTGAGCTACGCGGCCTGCTGCTCCACGGTCGGGGCATCGCCCATCAACGTCGTGCGTCTCACGTCACGCGGCTGATCGTGGGGGAAGGGCCGTGCCCGGTGCATGGTGACCCGGTTGTCCCAGATGACGAGATCGCCGACACGCCACTTGTGCGCATATGTGAACTCGCGCTGCGTGGCCCTCTCGTTGAGGTCCATGAGGAAAGCTTTGGCCTCGGGCTCCGGCCATCCGACGATCTTGCCGGCGTGCGAAGACAGGTAGAGGGACTTGCGGCCCGTCGTCGGATGGGTGCGCACCAACCGCTGCAGAACCGGCTTGAAGCGCTCCAGCTCCTGGGGCGTGAAGTCGGTGAACCCGTGGATGGCGCGCGAGTACATCTGCGAGTGCTCGCAGACGAGGTTCTCGACCAGATCCTTCGTTTCCTGGTCGAGCGCATCGTAGGCTTGGCGCATGTCGGCGAACTCGGTGTTGCCGCCCTTCGAGACGACCTTGCGCGCATGCAGCAGGGAATACTTCGCGGGAATGCGCTTGAACGAGCTGTCGGAATGCCAGAGCTGGTTCCCGAGGCCATAGAGTCGGCGCCGGTCGTCCCGCGCGAAGGGCTTGCCCTCCTTGTCGAGGTTCGAGACGTCGGCGAACGTCTCCGGCAGGCGTTGCTCCTCGGGCTTGCGGAGGCTCACGCCGATCGCCTGCTCGATGGTGCCGAGCGATTGGGTGAAGGCGAGTTGCTGCTCGTCGGTGAACGGCTGGTCGTGGAAAATCAAAACGCCATGCTCGTCCATGGCGGCGTGGATGGCTGCGATATCGTCGGCCGGCAGCGGCTTCGTCAGGTCGAGGCCGCTTACCTCGCCGACGAACCCGGGCCCGAGCTGGCGCACCTGCATGGGCATGGGGGTCTCCTTCTGAATCCGGAAGCGTCGGTCAGGCCGCCTGCTGTTCGACGGTCGGCGCGCTGCCCAT
>Ga0182738_1006584_pt1 | contig 12022 bp, 4 predicted proteins | sample eDN5th30CBELigMG_FD_128876 | JGI IMG/M metagenome (GOLD analysis project Ga0182738, IMG submission 128876) | Enriched Miracle-Growth compost microbial communities from Emeryville, California, USA - eDNA 5th pass 30_C BE-Lig MG (version 2)... ...
ACTGTTTGGAATGTAAAAAAATTCTTGTTCAAATAATTGTTTTCTGCAATCTGGGCAGAAATTTAAAGATTTTTTTAAAGACCCCTCAAATTCAGCACCTTTAATTTTCTAGTTTCTAGCTTCAGACTGGATGACAAACCATCCCGGTATTCAAAATTCAAAAGTCAAGAAAAAATTTCTTTTTCTTTTGAATTTTCAAGATATATAAAAAAAATTTTTACACAAAGAAATTTCAATCTTAGCCTTTAATTGAATTATCTCAATTTCGAAGTTGGAAAATTTTTTTCAAAATACCAGATCCTAGTTGAAGTTGAAGGATCAAGTCATTTCAAGGAACACTTGGAGCAGTAATCCCATGACTATCGATATCATGATTTTAGAGAGAAGTTCTATTCATTGGAGCAGCAAAAATAAGCAAGGAGATTTTTATTTTCATGTCTTGAGAATTAGATTTCATTCTTTTAGGGTGTGTTCTTGTCGAGATTCTCCCGACAGGGTGGAGATAACATGAAACTATTCTTTTTTCCCAAGGCGAATCTTCATGTCAAAGTTTCTTTTTTTTGAAAAATGAATTAAAATTTCAAATAAGGAAGTTAAATTGCTAATATAAAAAACTGTTGGATTTTACATTAAATCAAGAACATTGCATGCGAAGGTTATATTCATGGTAGTGCTTCACAGATTTATGATCTTTCTAAGCATTTATCCCTAGTTTGACAATTTTAATGGTAAGTCAACACATTTTATAGAAAGATATTTCGTTGATGTAGCGCGTGGCGTCGTTAATTAATTGATTTGAGAAAGATATCCAATAGCTACTACCTTTCTTAAAATGTTTCAAATAAATTCAAATGATCAGGATATTTGATTCATTGACCATTAAATTAGTAAATCTTCCGTTAAAAATTGAATGAAGCCTTGAAAGAAATAAATGTAGCTTTTGAATATTTTTCGAAATTCTAAACTATTTGAATAAATTGGACCCCATAAAATTTTTTTATAATTTTATATTTACTTTGTCAAAAAGGGAGAGATTTTGTTTGAAGTAGAAACTAACATATGAAAAAAGAAGAACATATCATATCATAGTAAAATATAGAAAATGAACTCGCAACAAAAAAAGGTTTTATAGATAGGTAGGTAGGTACGTATATATTTGGAAGAAGTCACCCATGATTTTTAAAAAGATGAAATAATAAATAATTTGAAAAGATCATTAAAGGATCAACATATTACTCAATGATCTTTATAAACAAAAGACATCAATACAAAGATTTTACAATTGAATTTTCTAGATAGTAACTTGTCTGACATGACTGATTATATTAATTTCGTAGTTCTCCAAAGTCTTTATCCCAATTTTTCCTTCAAAAGAGGTGGAAAAGACTATTGATTGGTGTGCATACTGGATATGACAGAGCAAAGTTTTTTTTGGCAATGCTAAAGTGATTACTTCTAGCACTTTGCTGAGATTTTTGGTTAGAGTCCATTTTGGAATCCAAAGATTGGCAATGAGGCTTCGGAGTTAGCGCCGAAATTTCTGTTAAATAAGGTGACACTCTTGGTCTTTTGCGGTTTCAGGAACTGTAGATCGAGATCAATGTTTGATTTTTCAGAGCAGATTTCTGACCTGAGACCAAGTCCTAAATCCTGAGCAATGCGAGCAAATGGACTTTCTGCTTCTTCATTGACTGGTGAGTCAGAATCGTCGACTCTGGCATTAGGATTTTTACAACCCTCACATTTACAATGAGGGCCGCAGCCAGTACCAGAATTATAACATTCGCAGTATTTTTTAAGGCAAGCAGATTTTTTGCAGTTACATCCTTTTCCTCTGACGATTTTGCTTCTGTTTTGTTTTTTGAGGCTTTCACCTTCGAGGATTTCAGGCTTCTTTTCCATGATGAGAGAAAGAGCATAGGCTCTGACGTCTTCTTTTTTGGTATTATTGTTGCAATCGCAGCAATTGCATCTATCATCACAATACTCTCCGTGAGCCAAGCATTCGCAGTAAAGCTTAAGGCATTTGGAGTTTTTGCAGTTGCAGTGTCTGGTCTTCTTTTTAGTGAGATTTGGTTTGAAGAACTTGGACAATTTATCATCATCCTTTTCAACACCATGGCTGCATTTGCTGCTATGAGTGTGTCCTTCCTTTTCTTGAGGGGAGTCAGCATTGGTGAAGTTCTGGGAAAGGAGGCTGCTCAAGAGGCCGACATAGCCTGTAGCAAGGAAAGATTCAGTGAAAGGATCTTGAGATTTGATGATGTAATCTGAGCTTGGATTACGACTCATTTGAACTGCAGGGAGTTCCCTAGAATATTCTTAGAAACAAGATACTCGGGCTCAGGTTACTTTAAAGAGTTGAGATTGAATCCGAATTTAGGTGTTTCTGCGGCTCTAGCTTGCTTTCCAAAAAGATTTTCATCAACATTAAGAGAGACGTTTTTGATAGTTCTGTTAAAAGCAGAGAATGAAAAGTCTTTCTTAAAGCCTGAAGATAGGTAAGGTTTTGGAGGCCTTTGGAAGTGGTTACCTTTTTCACTGGTAGTATCATTGAAGGATTTATCACTCAAGGAGACTGAAGAGTTGGCACGCTCGAGATTAAGGTTGAGACGGTTACTATCGCCAAAAAGAGATCTAGAAGAAGATTAGAACATACTCAAGAGATCTCAAAACACCTGAAGGCTGAGTTAGAGGAGGAGATGAAGCTTTTGTCAGAATTTCTTTTGCTTTGGAGAGTGAATGGGGAGCCGAAATCATCCTTTACAACAGCAGCACGAATGATGGATTGCTCATCTTCGATTTTACGGAGTTTGCGAGGGACGGGGCTCCAAATCTTATGCTTGACATCTTTGACTGTGTCTTTTTCGAGGATCATCGTTTGGAATTTAAAAAGGAATCCGTAAAAATATAAGTATTAGCTGTTAGTTCGAATCAAAGTATTTAAATATCGAGCTTTAAGTTGAAATTCAGTCTCGAATAGTTAACAACAATTTCAGGAATTGATATCCATTAATTTGTTATAGAAATTCTCTTGAGAAATTAATTATTAATCCATTAGTTATATTTTTTTCATATTCATTTGAAAGGAGTTTTCTGTGAGAGGTGTTGAACTGGATGACATCATCTTTGGAAACAAAATGATGAGAGAAGAGAATTTTATTTTTATTTATAAAATTAGGATATTTGGGGAAAATTATCGTGAAATGAATTGTGAAAATGAATTTGAATGAAAATTTTTATTCTCATGGGATGATAAGTCTCAAAGCGAAGGGGCACTGAGGAATTGAGTTCAAGAACGTCAAGAAATATGTATTTTTAAAGGAACGAGGCATTTTAAAAATTTAAAATTTTGAATAAATTTGAATAAAAATTGAAACTACTCTGAGATTTTCATTCGTTATCCTTTATATGATTGAACTTGCAGATGCCAAAAGGAATGTTGATTTAGGTAATTTACGGCAAATCATCTCATTGACAATAATAAACAGAAATTATATCTTAAAGAAAAGGATAAAAAGAGCTAGCATTAAGAGGAAAAAAAGTGAAAATTTTGTGAATAACAAAATTTATCTGAAAAAATAATTTCAATGAAACGTTCAAAAAAATAAAAAGTCCTTTTTTCGAAATAATTCAAGACAAGGCAAGGGAGAAAATTTAATCATTTGATAAGACTGCAGCATATGATGAGTCTGAGTACAGAATTCGATTTGTCTTTGATGATTAATTAAATAAGACGAGGCGGACGTTTTGTTTATTGCGAAAATGAATTATTTGGAAGAAGAAAATTTATTGAGAAATTTATCTCCGAGGGAAGGAAAAAATGTACTGGATTCCAACCCCAGGTCATTTTTGTTTTTTTATCAAACAGAAATGGAATAAAATTAAAAAGCAAAAATTTCGTTAGATTTTCAAATGGGCACTTTCAAAAAGGATTAATAACTGTATATTTATTTTATATTTTGGGAGTTGGAAATTTTCCTTCGTCCCGCACAAAATATTTTTAGAGTTTTCTGTTACTAGGTTCTTATTTGTCCTCTTCTTGTGATTTGAATTGGACTTGCATGAGTTTGGAAGAGAAATTATTTCCTTCTAACCACGAATCATCATTCTGGCCAAACGACGGATAAAATTCAAAAGCTCGTTTTTAAATATTAAAATGTAACAATTCACTCTCCGCTCGCCATAATTTGAGAATTATTTTTTTTAAAGAGGTAGAGATGATGGCAAAGAATTGAAGGATATGCATATTTTGAAAAGTTTTCAACAATTTTAAAATTACTTTTACATTCAGTCATTCATTCAACATGAGAAAAAGGTTCCAGTTTATGCACCACAAGACAAGCATGAAATTATTTCTTTTTTGTGGTTGTTTTGAGTGGTTTAAGTTTTGGTTTGAGACTGGTTCTATCTTTTCTGTTTGTGGATGGAAGCTCAGAAACCGATTTATTCACACCTTCATTCAGTTTGACCTTTTTAGTTGGTTTTTCTTTGATAACCTTGAGTGACATGCTTTGATTGACCATATCTTTGAGTCTATAAAGTTCCCTTTCAAAATCCCCGTGAGTTTTGGTCACCGAAGGCGTTTCGGTTTGCCTTTTGAGTGGGCTCTTTTTTTCTGTTTTAATTTCTTTGTTGGGGGTATATTTTGAGGATTTAGATCTACTTCTTTTGCGTGGGTGAGTAGGCGATTGAGCCAATCTTCCATGTCTTTCAATATCAGTGACCTCTTGCAGATCTTGCTCCAACTCTTGTCGAAGCCTGTGTCTTCTTCCAATATTTCTTTCGAGACTATTTCTTTGGACTCTCTCGCTTGATTCAGGGATTTCTTCGATATAAGCTGGGAAACTGACATGTGATTTCCTCATTGCGCCTGCATAGACTTCAGAGTAAACTTCATTGAATTTTTCGCATTCTTCTCGGCTAGTTTCGCCCAAGACTTGCAATTTTTCTTGCAAAACTTCGTTTTGTCTGAGCTGAGCGTTGTGTCTTCCTTCTAAATTCTGATATGACTCTTGCAGACCTCTTGTAAACTTGGCAAGATCGGCTTTGCTCATACTTGAAAAAGTTTCACCAGGGACAGGTTTTCTTGTTCCTCGACTAGGGCTTCTTTCAAATCGAGGGTTTTCATAGCCATTGAGATCATTGAGAGGTGAGCCTTGATTTCTTTCCCATCTGATTTTATCCTCACGATAGGCATTGTTTAATTTCATATTCTCTTCCTTTTGCTTTCTGAGGTCGTCCTTTAATCTTTGAACTTCATATTTCAATTGTTTTTGAACCAGGTTGTTGCTCTCTCTGAGAACTTCAAGTTCTTGCTTGTATGAAACGAAAGATTCAGCATAATGCTCAAGATCTTCGTCAGTTCTTCTCATGGAAATATTGTGTTCTCGGAGACTTTTTTCATTCTTTTGCATGTCAAGTTCAATCATTTGATTATGAACTTTCATCAGTTCATTGTATTGATATTTAATTCCATCTTTCTCTTCTACAGCATCTCTATACCTTTTTTCAAGCTGAATAAGTTCTTCTCTCATTCTCTCTTGTTCAATTCTCATTTCATCAACTCTTTGACGAGTTTTCAGTGCAGCTCTTTCGCTCATAGCTTCACTTTCAGTTTCAGTTCTTCTTCTTTCTTTACTCAAGAGATTCTGAAGGTCAACATTTTCAGATTTGAGCTTTGAAATTTCAATTTCTAACCTTTCATTAACTTTCTTTAAACCTTGGATATCATAGTCAGACATATGGAGACGTTCTTCCAAGATTTTGACTTTTCCTTGATAAAATTCTTCAACTTTATTCATTTTTTCAATAATTGAATGTCCTGAAGGACTTGTGGCTTTATTCTCAAAAACATCAGCCGTTGGACCTGAAAATGGAAGATTAATGTTACTGAAAACAATCAATTCTTTTTACGTTCAAATCTATCCCATTCTCCTACTAAATCTCTTTTGGGTAAATTTTCAATAGAAGATAATGGTTTCACTCTTTCTTGAGATCTGAATTGTGTAGGAGATGTGACTCCAGTGGTTATTCTTTGTGGTCGTGTGTCATCAGAGGGCGAGAGATATTGAGAAAACTCTCTTTCGTTAGGAGGAGAGCTGACAAAGCCTCGGCCAGGGTTTGAGTAATTTTCATCTTTATGAAGTTTTTGAGAAGATCTTGAATGAATCATGCTGATGTTTTCTTTGAAGGTTTCTTCTTTGGGAGTTGTTGCCTTACCAGGCATAGGCTCGTTGCTGAAAAAGTCTGTGAGTTTTGTCTCAATACTATTGAGAAGTTTATTTGTATTTTGAATTTGTTTAAGACTCGTGTCAAATGAGTCTACAGCAAGTGGGTTTTTTCCTTTATATGAATGCATTATGAATCGACGGGTTTAAGCTAGAGAGGAAGAGGAAGAGGAAGAGAGTGGTTGAGTTTGGATTTTTGAAACGAGAATTGATTTTATTGATGAGGTTTATTATTTAATCTATATTCAAATCAGAAAATTTGAAATACTACAACTAATAATTCGTTTTTTAACATCCCAAATTGATATGTGCGTGAGTTCTTGAAATTTTCTGAAAAGGAAAATTCTTTTGAAAAAGAGGGGTCAAGGTGCAAAGAAGATTTGCAAGGATCTTTGAAGTGAGGCTGATCAGAACAATGCTCTCCCGAAACGATCTCTCAAACATCCTGTAATTTTCTGAAACTGTGAACGCAGTATTGGAGTCATCAGTTTTGATAACAATAAATGAATTATCGAAAAGGAAAATATGGAAATTTGAACTACTTGATTTGAAGCTATTTTCTTGGCTTTTTGAAAAGATGGGAGAAAATTTCTGACTTGAAAAATAATTATTCTAAATATTTTAAGGTCGTTTTTGAAAATTTTTTTTTCATCGATCAAGAATTTGTTTGATTCATTCAGATCATGAGCTTTAAAAATTTAGTAAAACAGGAGCGAAAAAAACCTCAAAAAATGAGTTTAAGTTTAGGTTTAGGTTTGTAGTTCGAAAATATTAATTTCATGCTAAAAACTGTGTTGTAATAGTTTTTAAAATCAAGTTGAAAAACTCAAAATATTTGATTTTAGGATTTTAGAACAAAAGAGGCGGAGGGAAAATCTCACTTTCTGAAGAGAACAAAACAAAGAGCGACTGATTGATTGATGGATTGATTAGTTGAGAGAGCCGAACCGCAAAAAAAATCTTTCACAATTTGCTCATTTCTAAATATTATTTAATTTTAGACCATATAGAAAAATACCTCGTCATCTGCAAATAAAATGACGGTAGCTGAGATATCCAGGATTTCTTTTAGAATTTTAGAGCAATAAACAAGGCTCTCTCAAAGATAAAGCTCCATATAAAACTGTATTGTTTTGCTTTAATCGGGACATCGCTTCGGCACATTAGTTTAGTTTGAGTTTGTTGTTTAGCAAGAAAGAAGACAGAGATCAAATCAAAAAACTTTTTTCAGTTTGTTTGAACTCAAAAAAATTTTTTTGCGCTCAACCTCCATAAGGTAGAGTTACAAAAAAGCAAAGATAATTATAGGGGCCTACGCTACTGGAGGGATCTCTTTTCGACCTTAGATTTAGTTTCCTATAGGAAGTCGCAGTTTTTCCAGAAGGAAATTCGCGGTAAAAATTATTTATTGTCTTTGACTGGAATTTAGAAATTATTTTTGAATGCTTCTATATGGAATTATTCGAGTTGCTACAGTTGTTTGGCCAGAAAAGAGCCTCGTAACGTTCCAATGAAACTGAGATGAACTTATTTTGTCAACTTAGATTCTCCAAGTGTCAGAATACCATATTCCAGTAGGGATTTTAGATCTAATTTTTAATATTCTCATGCTGTTAATTTTCGAGGTAAAAATGAATACTCTACCAACAAGGGAGTGAGAGATTGGCTTATTAAATGGCTGAGATAGAAATAGGACGATATAAAAATGGTATTAATTTTCATATTGATATGACAATATATAAGAACAAATTTGGTAGATTAGTTAATTACAATCAGACAAGGCATAGAGTATTGAACGAAACAAAAACAACTCTAATCATCGACTGAACTGAGCGAAATTCAAAATAATTGATAAATGAGTTTTTTAGAAGCACTCTTCAGTAAGGAAACCGAAGTATTTACCAGGACCTTCAATATTTTCATCAATAATGAGAGAATATTTATTGCCAGGCTTGGGGAGGTATTCAGGCTCGAAATAATTTTTGGTAAGTTCTCTAAACTCAGTTCTCTTGGTAGCCAAGTCTTGGATATAAACATCATCATTGCCAATTTTCCAGACTTGAACATCATCCATAAGTTTATTGACATAATTGACTATACGCTTGGTTCTTGATCTCAATAATCCCATGGCAATATCAAAGGAGTCATAGAGGATCGAATTGAAAAAGACCTTTGTATCATCAGACCAACCATCCAGCAAAGGCTCAGCATTGGCTTCAATAAACCAAAGATTCAGGTTTTCATCAAGCATGAAGTCAAGGCCATAAACTTCGTATAAGGAGCTTCTTCTAGCAAAAGGTCCGGAGGACATTCTCAAAAGATGAATATAGGCCTTTTTGAATTCAGGTCTGAGGTAATTTTCAAGCCAGTTGGGGTCAGTAACGGCTCCAGTATCCAACAAGAACTTTTCAAGCTTGGGCATAGTCCAGAAAGCTTGGTTCATAAGATCATCTTCAGTGTAGCCATTGTAAGTACCATTTTCTTTAGCGAGTTCAAAGAAGGGCTTGGAGAGGGCAATATTGGTGAGAATGGCTCCCTTTTCATCAGAGTTGGGGCTGTAGTCTCTCAGAGAAACTCTCAAGAAACCATCACGATAGTAGAGGATCAAGGGGTTTGTGGAGGCAATCATCATAAACATACGGAAATCGAATTTACGTTTGTTAAGGAGGAGGGGGTTCCAAATAGCATATTGCATGAGATTGTTTTCATCAATGTATCCGCATAATTTGCCATCTTTGTATTTATTGCGGACATATTCTTCTTCTTTATCATTAACAGGGAAGACACCATGGCCTTGATGAGCATTAGCACCGATTTTTCTAATGTAGACCAATCCTCTTTCTTTCTTCATCTTTTGATATTCTTCACTATTGAAAATTTCAAAGAATTCTCGACATTGATCTTCTTCAGTAAGGATCCAAGTTTTGGGGAAGAACTTTTGATCATTGAAGCATTGGGGTCTGTCGTGATAATACCTTCCATATTCAACGAGGGATCTTCCAACGTAATCCTTTCTGTAGAGGTGATCATGGCCGGGAATGTGGTTAGATTCTTGAGTGAGGCAAGAGAAATGTTTGCCAACTTGTCTGTATTCACACATAGAGGTGGTAGTGAAGTACATATTGAGATCGTTTCTCAAATCGTAGACAAGTTCGTGTTCAATAGCATCAGACATACGACTGTGAACGTAAGGCATGATATCTCTACCACCCAATCTTGGAATAACCTCATATCTGAGGACAGCTCTGGCCTTGTAATTGGTGATAAAGTTCTTTTCTTCAAAGACCATTTCAGGATGATTGACGAAATGAGCACGATGCTTTTCGCAGTAGTTGTCATCAGTCGTAAGGCCGAGATAGGCTTTATTATACCGGATTTTTGCCTCTTCTGGAGTCATGTTTGGGTCCTCATAAACTTCAAAGATATCAAGCTTTTGTAAGATGTAGAAAGCTGTTTCGGGATCTTTGAACTTGAGGGTTGCGGTTTCAGGGATGTCAATTGTGGTAGTAATTCTGTTGGGTCCTCGAGCATTATAGTAATTATGGCTGATAATCATCAAAGCCAGGAGATTAGTTCCTAGCAAGAGAAGAAAGATGTTTTTGTTTTTGAGCAGCATGTAGGACTTGGAAAGATGTAAGTTGAAGTCCAGACGGATAAAGAAGTTTTGAATTATTAATTAGCTTCACCATGCAAGGTTAAATAATTCTAGTTCGGCGGGAATGTCAGAATTGATCTTTGTCTGTACTTGATGTCTAATTATTTTGTGTTGGCAAAAAAGTTTTTAATTTATACTCAACGCTCTATCTTGCGATTTCAAGAAAAATTGGAGTGCTCGGAAGGTTTTTAGGAGGAGATGATGTGAGATTGAGAAAGAAGAATGGGAATTCTCCCAGGGAAAACTGTCCAAATTTGGGAATCCCAAGAAAAGAAGATAAAATTCTATTTGATAAAAAATAGTGAATGAAACATTTGAGGACAAAACATAGCGCATCTGACTTTGATAAGCGGGAACCAGATATGCAAATTCCGCAATCTCATTCCATTAAAAGTAGAAAAGAGGATTGAGACATTTTTTTTTCATTCGATAAACTACCCACCTAAATTTTGTTGATTATCTTAAGGGATTCAGGCTATTAATCATTGAGACGAAGATGACTGAGGCATTAATAAAGGATGAAATGATAAATAAACGCCAAGATTGAAAAAATATTTCACAAAAAGAGAGAGAGAAATGTTTGTTGATATCTTGATAGGATAACATAAACCAAAAATTTAATTTAATAAAAATTGAGGACATTGTCAATTAATTCTGAGACAAAATTCGCTATTTTCCCGCACAAACTGAGTTTAACAAAATCCCTCGAAAAACACCATAACTCAAGGGTCGTCCAAGATTATGCAGACTTTGAGCAGAATTGAATCTGCTTGACTTTATAAGGCTGAAAAGTTCTTTGTAAGAGTTCCATTCAAGAAATTCTGCTTTCAAAAGTTTAAAGATCCAAAAAAACTTTCCCTCTTATTTGTGCCTGAAATTCAACGGAAAGCCGTTCGATTCGATTCGATTCGAACATTTTCTTTTTTAAAAATAAAGAAACCAGTACTTGGAGGTTTCCTCCTTTGTTAATTGATAACTAAGAATTGGTTCTGCTAGATCCTGGTTGAGATAAAGTTGGAGAGAAGTCTTGAGGACGAGTAAATCTGGAATAGGGAGTCTTTATTGTAAGATTTTCGGGATGGAAATTGAATTGTATGCGAATAAAAATTAAGCAGAGTTAATAATTTATTCGAGTTTTTGGAGGAATAAAGTTGCTTTTTTTTTTCGAACTTTGAGGGGTATGAGAAGTCGTTGGTTTTTCAACATTGAGTTTTTGTTTCCATCAACGAATTGATTGGAAACAATGAAAAGCTTGAATAAAAACTCAATCTAGGGCCCAATAAAAGACAGGCCAAAATCATCGAATATTTTGACTCCTTTTTTCAAGAGACAGAGAGTTATCTATGGAAGCGCTAAAATTCAAATTTCATGACGCCCTTTCGAGGTGATTTCTTAGAGGAGGAGAAAATCCCTATTCTGATTTAGGTGTGACGAAATGAGAGAATGGAACACTGGAAGAAGCACTATTTTTTTTGATGATTCAAGGTTCTGAATGTCATTTATTTTAAACCAAAATTTGGTTTCACCTTGAATTTCAATTTATTGAGGTGTTGAGAAAATTTTTAATTTCCAAGTTATAAATCCCGGAGAGCTTTTCTCTGAATGAAATAATTTTTTTTTTTCATAGAGAATGGAGTCTCTTGATCATGGTTTTTTACTTTCAATTCATTCATTTGAAATGTTGAGTTGATTGTGAGGAATTTCAAAAAAAAAAATTGAGAATTTTTCTCTCAACTCACTTTTTGTCAATAAACTCTTTGGAAATTGGGGGGAAAGAATGGTTCCCTTGATTCAGAAAATCTTCACCTCATGATGTTTTTAGAATCTTTTTTTGAAGTTAAACCTCTGTATTTTTTTTACAATTTACACAAAAATTCAATTTTCTGAAATTGTAAAATATCATAAAATTTGATATTTGTTTTGAAACAAAACTTCATTTCATGATAATCGAAGATGAGTAAATCAAGAAAAAAAGGATGAAGATTTTTTTTTTAAAGAAAAGTTTTTTTTTTTTTAAAAATGAAAATCTCAATTTTTTTTTTTTTTTTTTGGAATTTTTTAAAAATATTTTTAAAAAAAATTTTTTCAAAGTTTTTTTTTTAAAACCTTATTTTTTTTTTAAATTTTTTTTTTTTAT
>Ga0182738_1006586_pt1 | contig 12017 bp, 11 predicted proteins | sample eDN5th30CBELigMG_FD_128876 | JGI IMG/M metagenome (GOLD analysis project Ga0182738, IMG submission 128876) | Enriched Miracle-Growth compost microbial communities from Emeryville, California, USA - eDNA 5th pass 30_C BE-Lig MG (version 2)... ...
CCGAGGAAATCGCCGCGGTCGAGGCCGAGGTGAACGCCGAAATCCGTCACAACGAGGCGGTGACGACGCGCCTGATGACCCCCGACGATGCCGTCGCCGCGGGCGCTCTGGCGCTGTTCGGCGAGAAGTACGGCGACGAAGTCCGCGTCCTGTCGATGGGCCGCAAGCTGGATGGCTCGCGCAACTACTCGGTCGAGCTTTGCGGCGGTACGCACGTGCGCGCCACGGGCGACATCGGCATCCTGCGCATCGTTTCGGAAAGCGCCGTGTCGTCCGGCGTCCGCCGCATCGAGGCGCTGACCGGCGAGGCTGCGCGGCAGTGGCTGGTCGGACGCGAAGATGCGCTGAAGCACGTTGCGGCTTCGCTGAAGACAGCCCCGGAAGAGGTAGAAGCGCGCGTCGCGGCCCTGGTCGAGGAACGCAAGCGGCTCGAGCGTGAACTCGCCGAAGCCAAGAAAGCCTTGGCGCTCGGTGGCGGCGGCGCTGCCAGCGGCCCGGCTGACGAGGATGTCGGCGGCGTGAAGTTCTCAGGGCAGGTCCTGGAGGGGCTCGACCCGAAGGAACTGCGCGGCCTGCTCGATCAGGCGAAGCAGCGGCTTGGCTCTGGCGTCGCCGCCGCGGTTGCGGTGAACGATGGCCGCGCGGCGTTCGCGGTTGCGGTCACGGACGACCTTACCGGGCGTTTCAACGCCGTCGAACTGGTTCGCGCCGGTGTCGAAACTCTTGGCGGCAAGGGCGGTGGTGGCCGCCCGGACATGGCCCAGGGCGGCGGCCCCGACGGATCCAAGGCACAGGAAGCGCTCGCTGCAGTTCGTGCCGCGCTCGCCGGGGAACCTGTCGCTTAACTAGCCGCGCCGGTAACTGGCTCCGCGCGTTTCCGGTTCGCTCCCGCGCGCGGTGTCGCGCCCGCCGTGCGAGGAGTGGCCGTCGCGCTGGGTGCCCTTGATCGTCCCCGCGCTCTCGGAACGCTGGTTCTGCGGCCTGTTGGCGGTCGTTGCGTCCTGCGGCTCGTTGCCGTCCTTCATCGGAAATCTCCTTTTCGCCCGATCAACGGACCGGCGCGCGGAAATATCCGCCTCGGATCAACTGCTCAGCACGCCTGTGCGCAGCTTGGGCCGATATTCGAGCGCACCTTCTTCCATGATCTCGTCACGGAATTCGTCGCGCTTCTCGTGGATCGAGGCGATTACGGGCCCCATTGGCACGCCGATCTCGACCAGCACAGCCTCGGATAGCTGGAGCGAGCTTTCCAGCGTCTCCGGCACGGCGGTCGTTGCGCCCATGCGATAGAGCATGGCGGCGTGATTGGTGTCCCGCGCGCGGGCGATGATCGGCAGGTCGGGGCGGGCAGCACGCAGCTTGCGCACGAGGCGCTGGGCCAGGACGGGCTCGTCCATCGTCAGGATAACTGCGGGGGCACGATCGACGCCGCATTTCTCGAGTACGTTGCCGCTCGCAGCGTTGCCGAACGTCGCGTGGTAGCCCTCGCGTTTGGCCATGGCGACGAGGTCTGCATCCGAATCGATTGCGATGTAAGGCTTGCCGTGGCGCTCCAGCATCTGCGCCACGAGACGTCCGACGCGCCCGCAGCCCACCACGACAACCCGCGGAGCCTCGGGATCTGCCTCGGCCAGCGGCGGCACGGGATCGACCCGCCGCCCGATTGCCCGCCCGACGAGGGCAAGCACCGGCGTGACTGTGAGGCCGATGGCGGTGACGATCTGCCAGAACTGCGCCGTGCCGGGCTGGATCAGCAGCGCCTGCGTCGCCGCGGTCAGCACGATCAGGGTCGTTTCGGACGGGCTTGCCATCAGCAGGCCCGTCTCCGTCGCCGTCGAACGCCGCGTACCCATGATCCGCAACAGGACGCCGGTGACGATCGCCTTCAACACCAGCACACCCGCCAGCGCGGCCATGATCGGGCCAAAGTTGTCCCAGATCGACTTGAGATCGATGCCCATGCCGACCGTGATCAGGAACACGCCCAGCGCGAGGCCCTTGAACGGCGCGGTGATGCCTTCGACTTCCGTGTGATACTCGGTCTCGGCAATCAGCAGGCCGGCGATCAGCGCGCCCACGATGGGCGAAAGGCCAGCGGCGGCAGTGGCGAGCGAGGCCCCGATCACGACCAGCAGGCTCGCCGCAAGGAACAGCTCGGGGCTCTTGGTCCGGGCTGCCTGGGCAAAGAGCTTCGGCAGGGCGACGCGGCCAATAACCAGCAGGCCGATGACGACCGCGCCGCCGACCCAGAGTGTGTGCAGCAGGCCGGACCAGCCATTGTCTCCACCCGTCGGCGCCATCGCGCCGAGCAGGAAGATGATCGGCACCAGCGCGATATCCTCGAACAGCAGCATCGACAGCGCCGCGCGCCCGACCGCCGTCTGAGTGCCGGCGATTGGCAGCACCAGCGCGGTGGACGACAGCGCCAGTGCCAAGCCGAGCGCCAGCGCCCCGGTCCAGTACTGTCCCATCATCGAGAGGAACGCGGCCATCAGCAGGCCGATGATCAGCAGCTCCAGCGCGCCGAGGCCGAATACCAGTCGCCGCAGCTGCCATAATCGGTTGAACGAAAGTTCCAGCCCGATGGTGAACAGCAGCAGGATGATGCCGAACTCGGCAAACGGTTCGAGCGATTCCGGATCGGTGATCGTGAACCAGACCAGCCACTCGTGGGAGTAGACCTGCGCGCCGAGACCGTATGGGCCGACCAGCACGCCGACGAGGATGAACCCGATGACGGGGGTGATCCGCAGTCGTGCGAACAGCGGAATCATCAACCCCGCTGCGCCAAGGATCACCAGCGCGTCGGACAGAAAAGGGGAAATGGTTTCGCCGTGCATTGTTTGCGGTCTATGTCAGACAGGGCATGAACGACACAACAGCCGATGTGATCGTCGTGGGCGGTGGACCTGCCGGAATGATGGCAGGTTTCCTTTTTGCGCGTGCGGGGCTGTCAGTTCGGGTGCTCGAGAAACACGCGGATTTCTTTCGCGATTTCCGCGGGGACACGGTTCATCCATCGACCATGGAAGTGCTTCACCAGCTCGGCCTGCTGGAGGAGTTCCTCCGGCGCCCGCATGACCGGATCGACAAGGCTGAAATCCGCATCGCCGGGCGGGATTACGAGATCGGCGACCTCAGCCATCTCGATACGCCCGCACCGTTCATCGCGATGATGCCGCAGTGGGATTTCCTCGACTTCCTGCGCGATGCGGCGATGCAGCTACCGGGCTTCGCGCTGGAGATGGAAGCGAAGGCAGAAGCCTTCGTCGAGGAAGGCGGGCGCATCGCCGGTGTACGTCTTGCCGACGGGAGCGAGATGCGGGCGAGCAAGCTGGTAATCGCCGCGGACGGACGCTCATCGCTGGTGCGGGAACTCGGGCTGCTGCCGCTGATGCAGCTTGGCGCGCCGATGGACGTGTTCTGGTTCCGCCTGCCCAATACGGACAACGCGGGCAGCGGTCTGCGGGGCGCGGTCGATACCGGGCGAATGGCCGTGCTGATCGACAGGCAGACTTACTGGCAGGCGGCGTTTCTCATCCCCAAGGGGGCAGCGGAAGAAGTGCGGGCGAGGGGGATCGACTGGACCAGGGCCCAGCTGGAAGCGCTCTTCCCGGAACTCGACTTTGCTGAAGGGCTCTCTTCGCCCGACGACCTGCACCTGCTTTCGGTGGCGCTGGACCGGCTGACGTGCTGGAACCGGCCGGGATTGCTGGCCATCGGCGATGCCGCGCACGCGATGAGCCCCATTGGCGGCATCGGCATCAACCTCGCGATCCAGGATGCGGTTGCGGCAGCGAACCTGCTGGCAGGGCCGCTTGCGCGAGGTGAGGCCGCAGACCCGTTGCTGCACAAGGTCCAGGCGCGCCGCGAATTTCCGACGCGAGTGATCCAGGCGGGCCAGAAGCTGGCGCAAGACAATATCATCGGCGCGGTTCTCTCAGGGACTCCGATTACCAAGGCGCCGCTGGTGCTGCGTTTGCTTGAGCGGATACCACTTCTTCGCCGCATTCCGGGACGCATCATCGGCCTTGGCGTGCGACGCGAGCGGGTGGAAAGCTACGCCGCGCCCCTATAAGAACGGTCCTGAGCACGCGATCGCGCGTGTCAGAAATCGGGAGTTACAAAGATGTTTCGCAAAGCCGTTCTGGCCGTTGTCGCCCTGTCGCTGGTCGGTCTCACCGGTTGCAACACCGTGAAGGGCCTTGGCCGGGACATCGAGTCCGTTGGTGAGGCCGGCTCGAAGGCGATCTGACGCCCGCCTAGTTCCACTCCACCCGGTATAGCTCGGGCCGCCGGTCGCCGAGATTGCGGACCGAGCCGCGTTCGCGCGCCCAAGTGAGGGCGGTCAGGTCGAGGTCGGCGAGGATCAGCGTTTCGAGGTTTGCCGTTGCTTCCACCGCCACGCCGTCCGGCGGGAAGCGGTGGTCGCAAGGCGTCAGCACGCAGCTCTGCGCGTACTGCACGTCCATGTTGGCGACGTTGGTGAGATTGCCGACGTCGCCTGCCAGCGCGACATAGCACTGGTTCTCGATCGCGCGGGCGGCGGAGCACTGGCGCACCCGCATGTAACCGGCGCGGCTGTCGGTGCAGAAGGGCACGAACAGGATGTCCATGCCTTGGTCCGCGAGGCGGCGGGCTAGTTCCGGAAACTCGCTGTCGTAACAGATGAGGACGCCGATCCTGCCGGCGTCGGTCTCGATGACCTCGACGCTGTCACCTCCGGCCACGCCCCAGAAGCCGCGCTCATCCGGCGTGGCGTGGATCTTCGCTCGTTCGTGAACCGTGCCGTCACGCAGCGCGACGAAGCAGATGTTGCGGATAACGCCGTCCGCACCGCGAGTAATGTGGCTGCCGCCGATCACGTTGACCTTGTGACGGACAGCCATTTCCGAAAGCGCGACGCGCAGCCGGTCGGTGTGGTCCGTCAGCAGGTCGACGGCGCCCGCGGCATCGAGCTTGTCCCCGGCGCCTGCGAGCGAAAGCGTGAACAGCTCGGGGATGACGATGAAATCCGCCGAGTAGTCGGCTGCAGACGACACATAATAGTCGAGACGCGCAACCAGCTCCGACCAGGGGCCGGCGCGCATCTCGAGCTGGCAGCAGGCAATCCGGACGCGGTCCTTGCCTGCCATCTGGGTCTTAGTTCCAGGAGGCCATTTCGGCTTCGAGGTTGGTGACGATGGTCTCGAAGAACTGCTCGGTGGTCATCCACGGCTGATCCGGACCGATCAGCAGGGCGAGGTCCTTGGTCATCGCGCCACTCTCGACGGTCTCGATGCAGACCTTCTCCAGCGCCTGCGCGAAACGCTCGACTTCCGGCGTGCCGTCGAAGCGGCCGCGGTAGATGAGGCCACGGGTCCACGCGAAGATGCTGGCGATCGGGTTGGTGCTGGTCGACTTGCCCTGCTGGTGCTGGCGATAGTGACGGGTGACGGTGCCGTGGGCCGCTTCGGCTTCCACGGTCTTGCCATCCGGCGTCATCAGCACGCTGGTCATCAGGCCAAGGCTGCCGAAGCCCTGTGCAACCTGGTCCGACTGCACGTCGCCATCGTAGTTCTTGCAGGCCCAGACGAACTTGCCGTTCCACTTGAGCGCGCTGGCGACCATGTCGTCGATCAGGCGGTGCTGGTACTCGATGCCCGCCTCAGCGAACCGCTCCTTGAAGCCTTCGGTCTCGAAGACTTCCTGGAACAGGTCCTTGAAGCGGCCGTCATAGGCCTTGATGATCGTGTTCTTGGTGCTGAGGTACACCGGCCAGCCACGGTCGAGGCCGTAGTTGAAGCTCGCGCGGGCGAAATCGCGAATCGATTCGTCGAGGTTGTACATCGACATCGCGACGCCGGGCGCCTTGAACTGGTAGACTTCGCGGTCGATCTTCTCGCCGTTCTCGCCTTCCCAGACGAGGCGCAGGGTGCCCGCGCCGGGGACGAGGAAGTCGGTGGCGCGGTACTGGTCACCGAATGCGTGACGGCCGACGACGATCGGGTCGGTCCAGCCCGGGATCAGGCGGGGCACGTTCTGGATCACGATCGGCTCACGGAAGATCGTGCCGCCGAGGATGTTGCGAATCGTGCCGTTGGGCGACTTGTACATGTCGTGCAGGCCGAATTCCTCGACCCGCGCCTCGTCCGGGGTGATCGTGGCGCACTTCACGCCCACGCCGTACTGCTTGATCGCGTTGGCGGCATCGACGGTGATCTGGTCGCGCGTTTCGTCGCGCTTCTCGATGCCAAGGTCGTAATATTTAAGTTCGACGTCGAGGTAGGGGAGGATCAGCCGTTCGCGAATCCACTGCCAGATGATCCGCGTCATTTCGTCGCCGTCGATTTCGACGAGCGGGGTTACGACTTTGATCTTCGCCATTGTCTATCCTGTTGCCGGTTGCTTGGTTTGCGGCGCTCTTAGCAGGACGAGCCTCTCGCGCAACGGCAGGAAAGAAAAAGGCGCCGCAAGCGCGGCGCCCTTTACCTTCGTAGGAGCGGAATGGTGGGCGTACCAAGGTTCGAACTTGGGACCCCTGCGATGTCAACACAGTGCTCTACCACTGAGCTATACGCCCGATCCATTCGGCCTGCCCCGTGGGGCAGGCGCGCCATCTAGCGAGCACCTTGTCAGCTTGCAAGGTGGATTAAGAAGGTTTCTCGTCAGAGCGAGGCAGCGGCCTGTTCTTCGAACATCCGCTCGACCTCAAGCACCAGGTCCTTGAGGTGGAACGGCTTGGACAGGACCTTGGCGCGCGGCGCGTCGTTGCTCGCCTTGAGCGCCACGGCCGCAAAGCCGGTAATGAACATCACGCGAGTGTACGGGCTCACCTCGGCACAGCGCTGGGCCAGCTCGATTCCGTCCATTTCCGGCATGACGATATCCGACAGGAGCAGGTCGAAGTGATACTGCTCAAGAAGGGGCAGGGCCGCGGTGCCGCGGTCGACCGCCATGACCTCATGACCGGCTTTCTCGAGGGCACGCGTCAGGTGAGCGCGCATTGCATCCTCGTCCTCTGCCAGCAGTATGCGGATCATGAGCTGTTTTCTCCCTCGCGGCTCGTGCCGGGCTCATACTGCCGAGGGGTTTAAAAAGCCCTCGCGGAATTCGGATTGCCCCCGTTTGAGACAACAGAAAACTCGGTTCCTTACGACCGGAACGCGCGGTGCGGGCCCTAGACACGGCGGGGAATCGGGGCCAGCGTCCGCGAATGGCAGCCAGCGGCCGGGAGCCGGACGATTCGCGGAGCGTAAGCGGCGGGACAATTCCCGGCAGCGGTGGCGTCCCCGCATTCACGCTGTCGCGCAGCGATGCTTCCCCGATTCCCGTCCTTATCGCGGTCCCGCATGCCGGCAGGCATTACCCGCAGGCCTTGGTCGACCGAATGCGCTCTCCGCGCCTCTCCGCGATGAAGCTCGAGGACCGCTACGCGGACAAGCTGGCCGAGGCTGTCGTGCGCGAAACGGATGCCGCCCTGCTGATCGCTCACGCGCCGCGGGCGATGATCGACCTCAACCGCGCCGTAGAGGACATGGACTGGGACATGGTCCGCAACGGCACACCCTCCGGCTTTCCCCGAATGAGGATCGGCCGCCGGGCACGGAGTGGGCTGGGCCTGGTGCCGCGCCGCCTGCCGGAGATCGGCGAGGTGTGGAACGCGCGGATGGAGCCGGAAGACGTAGAGGCCCGGATCGACAGCGTTTACCAGCCGTATCACGATGCGCTCGCCGAGACCCTGCGGGACTTGCGGGAGCGCTGGGGCGCGGCCTTGCTGATCGACCTGCACTCGATGCCCCCGCTGGGCAGGCGCGGCACGGGTGATCCGGTGCCCGATTTCGTGATCGGTGACCGCTTCGGCGCTTCATGCGCTGGGTCGCTGTGCGCTGCTGCGTTCGATCACATCGCTTGGTCGGGGCGCGCCGTGTCGCACAATCGCCCTTACGCAGGTGGCCATGTGCTGGAACGCCATGCTGCGCCCTCCAAGGGTTTGCACGCGATACAACTGGAAGTGTGTCGCGGGGCCTATCTCGATGAGCGACTGGACGAGCCGGGCGCCGGATTCGACGGGATCGTCGATGTGATCGGTGGGCTGGTGCGCCGCTTGGCAGAGGAGGTTGCTACGCTCGGCAGGGGGGCGGGGCTGGCACTGGCGGCGGAGTAACCGCCATTCCCGTCTCTGGCTGCAGGCAAGAAAAAACCACCTCGTGCAATGCACGAGGTGGCCAAGGTTCAGGGAGGAGGTGCCCTCGCGGACACCGATCCGGCCGGGCCATGAGGGAAGCGCCGACCGGACCTTTTGAAAATAAGGATTACCCGGACTTTTTCAAGGCCCGTTTTAACCTTTTAAAACCAGTTAGTTGTTCGACTTTTAGGCGTTTTCTGCCTGAGCCGCAGCCGCGCCGGGGCCTTTGCCCTGACCCGTCTGGCGAGCGAAGATCACCCGCATCAGGTCGAGCGACAGGAGCTGGGCGAAGATCAGGGCGAGCATGCCGTTCTGGTTCCACGTCCGCAGAACGTCGCCACGCACTTCACGCAGCTTCTCCTGGTTGATCATGGCGAAGCCGCGATAGATGTACGGCTGCGGGTCGGCACCATCACCGCGCTGGATGGCGACTTCGCCTTCCATCAGCAGGTCGTGCTTCTTCAGTTCTTCGATGAATGCCGCAGTGCGCTGGCCGGCTTCCTCGAAGCGCTCACAGAACTGCAGGATACCCTGGGTGTGCTCGCTCGGCTGGCCTTCGCCGTCGAACAGCGGGTTGCCTTCCTTGAACTCGCCGAGGAGGTCCGCGCTCGGATCGAAGCAGAGCGACATGTTCTCGCTCTTCGAATCGAGCTTGGCGAGCAGGTAGGGGTAACGGCGGATATAGGCGGGGACGTAGAAGTCCTCGAGCGCCTTGCCTTCCTCGTCGAAGAAGGTGTTGATGCCTTCGTTCAGACCCATGAGGGCCAGCGGAACGGGGTTGTCGCCGCTCGAGAAGACGATTGGGAAGTGGCGCTGCGCCTGCGGGAACTCGTCGACAGTGAGCGGGATGGCGTGCTGCGTCGCGGCCCAGACGGCGCGATCGACGTTCTTGCTGCTCCACTTGCCGTGATCGCGGCTGTTGAGCGGCATGAGATCCTTATAGAACAAGGGCAGGTTCGCTTGCGGCGCGCTGGCCATTCGTAACTCTCCGAAAAAACGTGCTGATCCCTGGCTCCGCGCAGGACCCGGAACCCCCGAAAGCGCGCGCTTTAAGCGTTCGCTCCCTCGCGCGCAAGCGGCACCAGCTTGCCCGGATTGAGCAAGCCTTGCGGATCGAGCGCCTGTTTGACCGCGCGCATCATGTTAAGGGCAACCGGATCGCCGAGGCGGGCCAGTTCGTCCCGCTTGAGCTGGCCGATGCCGTGCTCCGCGCTGATCGATCCGTTCCACCTGGTGACGAGGTCGTAGACCTGGTGGCTGATTTGCTTGCCGTCGCCTTCCTGCCATGCGCGGGAATCGACGCCGGGAGGCGCGATGACATGGAAATGGACGTTGCCATCGCCAAGGTGACCGAATGCGACAGCCTCGGTGCCGGGCCACGCGGCCTCCAGCAGTGGCACGGCCTCGTTCACGAATTCCGGCATGTGTTCGACCGCGACCGAGATGTCGTGTTGGACCGCAGGCCCCTTCGCGCGCTCGGCCGGGGCGATCTCGTCCCGCAGGAGCCAGAAGGCTTCCGCCTGCGCTTCGTTGGAGGAAATCACGGCATCTTCAAGCAGGCCGGCTTCCCACGCCGAGGAGAGCACTTCCTCCGCCAACGCGCCGAGGCGGTCGGCGCTCGCGCGGTCCGCGACCAGTTCGATCAGCGCATGCCACGCATGCTTGCCGGAGAGCGGTTCACGAGTGCCGGGAATGGCGCCCTGCAGATGTGCGACCACGTCCTCGAGAGTCTTCTGCGGGATCACCTCGAAACCCTCGAGCGCGTCACCGGCCTTCTCCTGGCAATGAAGCAGGAGGGAGCGCGCGGTCTCGAGTGAGGCAACGCCCGCCCAGAGGACTACCCGGTCAGCTATCGCGGGGACCAGTTTAAGCGTCGCCGCAGTAACAATGCCGAGCGTGCCTTCCGAGCCGATCAGCAACTGCTTGAGGTCGAAGCCGCGGTTGTCCTTCTTGAGTGCGGTGAGGCTGTTGAAGACGCTGCCGTCCGCCATCACCGCCTCGATACCGAGTACCTGTGCGCGCATCGAGCCGTGGCGCAGGACCTGCGTTCCACCTGCATTGGTCGAAATGAGGCCGCCGATCGTCGCCGATCCCTTGCCGCCGAGTGTGAGCGGGAAGCGCAGGCCCTTGGCCTCGACTGCCTCGTGGAGAGTCTGCAGGATCACGCCCGCCTCGCACACCGCCTGCTTGGCCTCGACATCGAGCGAGCGAATCGCATTCATGCGGCGCAGCGAGAGGATGATTGCCTCGCCGCTTTCATCAGGTGTCGCGCCGCCGCACATGCCGCTGTTGCCGCCCTGAGGTACGATGGCGACGCCATGCTGGCCGCACAAGCGGACGAGGGCCGACACCTCTTCAGTCGAGGCAGGGGAGGCGAGGGCCAGCGCCGCGCCGGTAAATCGTCCGCGCCAGTCGGTAAGCCAGGGCTCCATCAATTCCGCGTCGCGCGTAAACCCGCGTGGGCCGAGCAGTGCGGAAGCGGCTTCGAGAAAGGCGGTGCGGTTGTCCATGGCGCCGATATGGCATCCTGCCCGATTGGGGCCAAGGGTTGCATCGTTGCGTGTGCAAGTTAAGCCGATATTCAAACAGGGAGTTTAGGGAGCAGGTTCGCCGAATGGCCGCAACGAGGTCGACGGAACAATCGAACCGAGCATGAACAGTTTTGCCGTCCTCCTGGCCAGCCTGGCGTTGGTCCTTCCTTCGGGTCTGGGTGGCAGTGCGCCCGAGAAGGACGTGCAGCGCGCCGGAGAGCAGGCCAGCCATCCCGGTGAGTTCAGTGCATCCCCCGCCTTGCCGTTCTCCAGCCTCCTGCAAAGTTACAGGCCCGACAGGCAGAAGCAGGTCCGCATCGAGCAGCGCGTCATCATCCGCGTCGCCCCTGCGCGGAACATCCGACAGGACCTGATGGCCGATCTCCGCGAAGGCAGCCCGGTGTCCCAGCGTTACCGGGAACGTCCGATGAAGCGCTGCGTGCCCATGGCGAATATTGCAGGTGTGCAGAGTGGGCCGGAAAATCGCCTGATCCTTTTCATGCGCGATCGTCACATCGTCACAGCCGCGCTGGAAAAGGCCTGCAGCGCGAGGGATTTTTACTCTGGCTTTTACGTCGAACGCAGCCCCGACGGATTGCTGTGCAGCGGCCGCGACATGCTGCAATCGCGCACCGGCACCGCCTGCGGAGTCCGGCGGCTTTCGCATCTTGAAGCCGTGGGTGAGTGATTCACGACTGCCTGCCCTCGTAAATTCTTGACTTTGCGGCTATGCTCCGCATAGGGCGCGCTCGATCCGGCGGGCCGGCTTTTCGCCCCGTCGCTTGTCGCCTCCGGCGCAGGTCAGATCCGGACATTACGGACGCTTATGAAGTTTGCCGATCTCGGCCTTTCTGAAGAATTGCTGCGCTCGGTCGAAGCGGCCGGGTACGATGAGCCGACTCCTATCCAAGCGCAGGCCATCCCCTCTGTGCTGATGATGAAGGATATCATTGGCATCGCGCAGACCGGCACCGGCAAGACAGCCAGCTTCGTGCTGCCTATGATCGATATCCTGAGTCATGGCCGCCGCCGCGCGCGGATGCCGCGCTCCCTGATCCTCGAGCCGACGCGCGAACTCGCCGCTCAGGTTGCCGAGAACTTCGAGAAGTACGGCAAGAACCACGACCTCAAGATGGCGCTGCTGATCGGCGGCGTGCAGATGGGGGACCAAGTCAAGGCGCTGGACGAAGGCGTGGACGTGCTGATCGCGACGCCGGGCCGGCTGATGGACCTGTTCGAACGCGGCAAGATACTGCTCACCGGCTGCGACCTGCTCGTGATCGACGAGGCGGACCGGATGCTCGACATGGGCTTCATCC
>Ga0182738_1006587_pt1 | contig 12015 bp, 11 predicted proteins | sample eDN5th30CBELigMG_FD_128876 | JGI IMG/M metagenome (GOLD analysis project Ga0182738, IMG submission 128876) | Enriched Miracle-Growth compost microbial communities from Emeryville, California, USA - eDNA 5th pass 30_C BE-Lig MG (version 2)... ...
ACCCACCTCGACTTCACAGGAGTGGACCCTGACTGCCTCGCGTGACCAGCTGCCGCCCACCGCGCCGGCGCGGCTCGTCGTCCTCGCCTCGGGCACGGGCAGCCTCTTGCGTTCGCTGCTCGACGCCACCCGGACCGACGGATATCCCGCGACGGTCGTCGCTGTCGGTGTCGACCGCGAATGTCCCGCCGAAGGGCACGCCGCCGACGAAGGCATCCCGTCGTTCCGCGTCGCCTTGCGCGACTTCGAGGACCGCACTTCGTGGGACCGCGCGCTGACCGACGCGGTCGCCGCCCACGAACCCGACCTCGTGGTGTCCGCGGGCTTCATGAAGATCCTGGGTTCGGCCTTCCTCGAGCGGTTCGCCGGCCGCATCATCAACACTCATCCCGCGCTGCTGCCGTCGTTCCCCGGCGCGCACGCCGTCGCCGACGCCCTGGCCTACGGCGTCAAGGTCACCGGTTCGACGGTGCATCTCGTCGATGGGGGAGTCGACACCGGGCCGATCCTCGCGCAGGAAGCCGTGCAGGTGCTCGACGACGACGACGAGGACACCCTGCACGAGCGCATCAAGGTTGTGGAGCGACGGCTGCTGGCCGAGATGGTCGCCGCCGTCGCCACCCGTGGAGTTGTTTCCGATGGACGAAAGGCCGTGATCCCCGGTGACCGAACGTAAGACTGTGCGCCGCGCGCTGGTCAGCGTGTACGACAAGAGCGGGCTGGTGGAGCTGGCGACAGGCCTCCACGCGGCAGGCGTCGAGCTGGTCTCGACCGGCTCCACGGCCAAGACCATCGCCGACGCAGGCGTGCCGGTGACGAAGGTCGAGGAACTGACCGGCTTCCCCGAGTGCCTCGAGGGCCGGGTGAAGACCCTGCACCCGCGCGTGCACGCCGGCATCCTCGCCGACACCCGCAAGCAGGACCATCTCGACCAGATCGCCGATCTCGGCATCGAGGCGTTCGAGCTCGTCGTCGTGAACCTCTACCCGTTCACGCAGACGGTCGCCTCGGGTGCGAGCCCCGACGAGTGCGTCGAGCAGATCGACATCGGCGGTCCGTCGATGGTGCGTGCTGCGGCGAAGAACCACCCGTCCGTCGCGGTCGTCGTCGACCCGGCCGCCTACGGTGATGTGCTCGCCGCCGTCGAGGGTGGCGGTTTCACCCTCGAGCAGCGCAAGCGTCTTGCCGCGCAGGCGTTCCAGCACACTGCCGCCTACGACGTCGCCGTCGCGAGCTGGATGAACAGCGGTTACGCGACGCCCGAGGGCGACGAGTCGCAGTTCCCGGCGTGGACCGGCGCGACCTGGACCCGCTCGAATGTCCTTCGCTACGGCGAGAACCCGCACCAGGCCGCAGCCCTGTACGTGAACGAGGCCGGCGAGCCGGGGCTCGCGCAGGCCGAGCAGTTCCACGGCAAGGAGATGTCCTACAACAACTACCAGGACGCCGACGCCGCCTGGCGTGCCGCGCACGACCACAGCGAGCCGTGCGTCGCGATCATCAAGCACGCCAACCCGTGCGGCATCGCGATCGCCGACGACATCGCCACCGCGCACCGCAACGCGCACGAGTGCGACCCGGTCTCGGCCTTCGGTGGCGTCATCGCCGCCAACCGCGAGGTGAGCGTCGAGATGGCCGAGCAGGTCGCCGAGATCTTCACCGAGGTGATCATCGCCCCGTCGTACGCCGACGGCGCCGTCGACGTACTCTCCCGCAAGAAGAACATTCGCATCCTGCGCGCCGATTCACCGAAGTCGGCTCCGGTCGAGATCCGTCAGATCTCCGGCGGGTTGCTCCTGCAGGAGCGCGACGTGCTCACCGCGGACGGCGACTCCACTGCCAACTGGCAGCTCGCGTGCGGCGAGGCCGCCGACGAGGCCACACTGCGCGATCTCGAATTCGCTTGGCGTGCATGCCGTGCTGTGAAGTCCAACGCGATCCTGCTGGCCTCGGGCGGCGCAACCGTCGGTGTCGGCATGGGCCAGGTCAACCGCGTCGACTCGGCGCGGCTCGCCGTGACCCGTGCGGGCGATCGGGTCGCCGGGTCGGTGGCCGCGTCCGATGCCTTCTTCCCGTTCGCCGACGGTCTGCAGGTGCTGACCGAGGCCGGCGTGAAGGCGATCGTGCAGCCGGGTGGCTCGGTGCGCGACAACGAGGTCATCGAGGCCGCCCGCGAGGCCGGCGTGACGCTGTACCTCACCGGCGCCCGGCACTTCGCGCACTAGGGAACGAACCACAGACGCGCGGCACCCGCGCGCACCGTCGCTCAGGCGGCGTGCGCGTGGGTGCCGTTGTCGTGTGCGGTGTGTTCGACGGTGTGCTTGCCGCGGCCCTCGGAGATGACGAGCTTGGCAGCGCCACGGTCGAGCAGCTCGCGGATGAGATCCGCGGAGGCGGCGCCGCTCTCGGTACCGCCGACCCGGCTCAGGTCGATGGTGATGGCGTGACCGGTGAGGTCGTCGGGCAGTTCGGTCGACACGGTGCCGCCGGATTCGATTCGCAGTTTCATGGTGTTTCTCCTGTCGAGGTGATCTTGTATGGGTCGCGGTCGGGGATAGAGAAAGGGCACCCGGGGCGTATGTGCCCCGAGTGCCCGAGAACGAGTCGTCGTGTGACTTCTATTCTCGGGATCGCTCCGCCGCGAAGTGGAAGAAGAAGTGAGAAAACGGTACGGAACAGCCGGCTACGTACATCTGCTTGTATCGCATCGGACCGTACCTTCCTCGTGTGAACCAGTTGGTTAACGGATGACCATACACGAACAACGCGGAATGGACATTTGTTATTTCTGCGTCGTCCGTCGGCGGGGTGTGACGCTCAGCCCCTCAGCTTGTCGAGCCACGCCCCGAAACCGGATGTGAACTCGTCGGAGAAAGGCAGGTCGGCGACGTAGTCGGCGCCGGTCGACTGCTGGTCGCCGATGTCCTTGAGCACGTGGTTGGTGCGCGTCATGTGCAGCGACGTCAGGCGGGTGTGGACGAGTGCCGCGTCGAGCGCGTCGACGTCCTCGACCCGTACCTGGATGTCCTTCGACGAGACCGTGGTGAGCACCGGCAGGTCGCCGGCGACCTGTGCGGCGAGCATCCGCGGATCGAGCGCGTCCTCCTCGGCGAGTGCCTTCGCGTTGGCGGGGACGAGCCCGGCATTGCGCAGCGGCTCGGGGAGTGCGTCGCTGAGAGTGCCGTCGGCGCGGAGCGACTCGACTGCGCCCGTGAGCGCGACCCGCAGTTCGTCGGCGATCTGGACGGGCAGCTGTCCCGCGGCGACGACGGCGTCGAGTTGTGCGTCGATCTGGGCGGTCAGCAGGTCGAGCAGACGCACGGCGAGCGGTTCGAGCAGACCGAGACCGGCGATCGAGTCGTTGTCCTGGGCGAGCGACAGCGCGATCAGCGCGCCCTCGCTGTGCCCGACGACGTAGAGCCGCTTCGGGTCGACCCCGCGCTGCGAACCGAGGAAGGCGAGCGCGTCGGAGGCGTGGTCGATGAACGTCGAGAAGCCGAGATCGGCGACGTCCTCGACGCTGTACGGGCCGAGACCGGTCGTGCCGCTGCCGAACTTGTCGTAGCGCAGGCTCGCGAAGCCCTTGCGTTCGAGCACGTCGGCGAGGTGCCGCAGGGTGCCGATCGATCCGGGGAGCAGTGCGCTGTCACCGTTGCGGTCGGTGGGGCCGCTGCCGGCGAGCAGCAGGACGGCGGGCACCGGACCCCTCATGGAGACGGGTACCCGCAGACTGCCGTGCAGGGTCACGTCGCCGCTGGAAAAGGTGATCTCGGTGTCCGACATGTCATGTGTCTATCAGAAGTCGCCGGGTCGGCCCGTATCGAGGGCGCCCCGGTGTGGCGCCGGTTTCGTCCGTGCCGTGCGGGCGCGGCGCACCCGCCGGTAGCCCCGTACGCCGAGCCATCCGAACAGCGCCAGCAGGGGGATGACGAGCAGGGGAGCGAGCAGCGAGATCACCGACGTGACGAACGAGGTGACGCTCTCGACGATCGAGAGCACGGGATTGCCGAAACCTGCGGTGGTCGCGGTGCTCGCGACCCGCGTGCCCGTCTGCGCCGTGCTCACCGCCAGGGCGGTCGGGGCGCCGATGACGATGCCCGCGAGCGCCGCCATCGCGGGATCGAGACTCGCGAACGCCGCCCACGCGGCGAGCGCACCCGCGACGGGCCGTGTGACCGTGCCGACGGCGGACAGGGCGTTGTCCACGAGCGGCACGAGGTCGGCGACGACCTCCACGACGGTGGCGATCGCCAGGGCGACGAGCGCCGAGGTGGACCCGAGCCACTGCATCGATTCGTTGAGGACCACGCCGAAGAGTTCGAAGTGGACCGCGGCCGACAGGAGCAGCAGCGGCAGGAAGGTGCGCAGCCCGGTGGCGGCCGCGAGCCCCAGCCCGAGCAGGGCCGCCAGGATCCAGGTGTCCATGCCGCGAGTGTAGGCGGACCGGTCGCGTGATCGCGGATGCCGAAACGGCGGTTCGGTCGTACCTTGGGTGGGGTGACGTCACCCACACCGCGCCCCTCCACGGTCGGCGAGCTCCGCGCCTCCGGCCACGTGCAACGGTCCGTCAAGGACGAGATCCGGCACAACCTGCTCGCTGCGCTGCGCGACGGTACCGATCCGTGGCCCGGCATCCTCGGTTTCGAGGACACCGTCGTCCCGCAGCTCGAACGCGCCCTCATCGCCGGCCACGACGTGGTCCTGCTCGGCGAACGCGGCCAGGGCAAGACGCGCCTGCTGCGCACCCTGCCGCTGCTGCTCGACGAATGGACCCCGGTCATCGCCGGCTCCGAACTCGGCGAGCATCCCTACGAGCCCATCACCCCGGCGTCGATCCGCCGGGCCGCCGAACTCGGCGACGACCTGCCCGTCGCGTGGCGGCACCGCAGCGAGCGGTACGCCGAGAAGCTCGCGACGCCCGACACCTCGGTCGCCGACCTCGTCGGCGACGTCGACCCGGTGAAGGTCGCCGAGGGGCGCAGCCTCGGCGACCCGGAGACGATCCACTTCGGTCTCGTGCCCCGCGCGCACCGCGGTATCGTCGCCGTCAACGAACTGCCCGACCTCGCCGAACGCATCCAGGTGTCGCTGCTCAACGTCATGGAGGAACGCGACATCCAGGTCCGCGGTTACACGCTGCGCCTGCCCCTCGACGTGCTGCTCGTCGCGAGCGCGAACCCCGAGGACTACACGAACCGCGGTCGCATCATCACCCCGCTCAAGGACCGTTTCGGCGCCGAGATCCGCACGCACTACCCGACGCGGCTCGAGGACGAGATCGCCGTCATCGAGCAGGAGGCGCACCTGCAGGCCCGCGTACCGGAGTATCTCTTCGAGATCCTCGCCCGGTTCACGCGCTTGCTGCGCGAATCGACCTCCGTCGACCAGCGTTCCGGTGTCTCGGCGCGGTTCGCCGTCGCCGGCGCCGAGACCGTCTCGGCCGCGGCCCTGCACCGCGGTGCGGTCCTCGGCGAGGACGATCCGGTCGCGCGTCCCGTCGACCTCGGCACGGTCGTCGAGGTGCTCCGCGGCAAGGTGGAGTTCGAATCCGGCGAGGAGGGAAGGGAATTCGAGATCCTCGACCATCTCCTGCGGCGTGCCACGGCCGAGACCGCCCGCTCGCGACTCGCGGGCGTCGACCTCGGGCCGCTGGTCGCGGCCGTCGAACAGGGCGATCCGGTGGTCACCGGTGAGCGGATCACCGCGAAGGTGCTGCTCGACGAACTGCCCGAACTGCCCGTCCTCGACGCCGTCGCCGAACGGCTGGGTGCCACCGACACCGGAACCCGAGCCGCGGCAGTGGAACTCGCCCTCGAAGGTCTGTACCTGGCGCGGCGCATCGCCAAGGACACCGGCGACGACGGCTCGGCGGTGTACTCCCGATGAGCAGGTCGGCCCGCTACGGTCCGTATACCGGGGGCGATCCGCTCGCCCCACCGGTGGACCTGCGCGACGCGCTCGCCGCGATCGGCGACGACGTCATGGCCGGCGCGTCACCCAAACGCGCCCTGCGGGAGTTGCTGCGCCGCGGGCACGACGGCATGCGCGGCCTCGACAAGATTGCCGCGCAGGCGAACCGACGCCGACGTCAGCTGCTCGACCGCACCAACCTCGACGGCACCCTGCGCGAGGTGCGCGAACTCCTCGACCGCGCCGTGCTCGAGGAACGCAAGGAACTGGCCCGAGCCCTCGACGACGACGCGCGGTTCGCGGAGATGCGGATCGAGGAACTGCCGACGTCGACGGCCCAGGCCGTGCAGGAACTCGCCGACTACGACTGGCGCAGCGCGCAGGCCCGGCAGGACTACGAGAAGATCCGCGATCTGCTCGGCCGGGAGATGCTCGACCAGCGCTTCTCCGGGATGAAGCAGGCGCTCGAGGGGGCCACCGACGAGGACCGGCAACGCATCTCGGAGATGCTCGAGGACCTCAACGATCTGCTCGACAAGCACTCCCGCGGTGAGGACACCGAGGAGGACTTCGAGCAGTTCATGGCCCAGCACGGCGAGTTCTTCCCGGAGAACCCGCAGAACGTCGAGGAACTGCTCGACTCCCTCGCCCAGCGGGCTGCGGCGGCGCAGCGGCTGCGCAACTCCCTCACCCCCGAGCAGCGCGACGAACTCGACGCGCTGGCCCAGCAGGCGTTCGGATCCCCGGATCTGATGAGCCAGCTCGACCGTCTCGACGGCCACCTGCGTGCCGCCCGTCCCGGCGAGGACTGGACCGGCTCCGAGCAGGTGCGCGGCGAACAGGGCATGGGTCTCGGCGAGGCCACCTCGGCGCTGCAGGAGTTGTCCGAACTCGACCAGCTCGCCGAGCAGCTGTCGCAGCAGTACGCCGGGGCGTCCCTCGACGACATCGACCTCGACGCGCTCGCCCGTCATCTCGGTCCCGAGGCCGCGGCCGATGCACGTACTCTCGCCGAACTCGAGAAGGAACTGCAGCGGCAGGGCTTCTTCGACCGGGGCGCCGACGGGCAGTGGCGACTGTCGCCCAAGGCCATGCGCCGACTCGGCGAGGCGGCCCTGCGCGATGTCGTCAATCGCATCTCGTCGCGCACCGGGCAACGAGAGTCGCGGCGGGCGGGTGTGCTCGGCGAACCGACCGGCGCGTCGAAGGCATGGGAGTTCGGTGACACCGAACCGTGGGACGTCGTGCGGACCCTCACCAACGCGACCCTGCGCAGTCCCGGTCTGCCGGTGCGGATGTCGGTGCAGGACGTCGAGGTGATCGAGACCGAACAGCGGACGCAGGCGGCGGTCGCGCTGCTCGTCGACACGTCGTTCTCGATGGTCATGGACGGTCGTTGGGTGCCGATGAAACGCACGGCCCTCGCACTGAACCATCTCGTGTCCACGCGCTTCCGCGGGGATGCGCTGCAGCTCATCGCGTTCGGCCGGCACGCCCGTGTGGTGTCGGCGTCCGAACTCGCCGGGCTCGACGGCGTCTACGAGCAGGGCACCAATCTGCACCACGCACTGATGCTCGCGGGTCGTCACCTGCGTCGTCATCCCAACGCGCAGCCGGTGGTCTTCGTCGTCACCGACGGTGAACCCACCGCCCATCTCGAACCGGACGGCTTCGCGGCCTTCGACTATCCGCCGAGCGCACGCACTCTGGGGTTGACGGTGCGCGAACTCGACCACATCGCGCGGCTCGGAACCCAGGTGACGATCTTCCGCCTCGGCAGCGATCCGGGGCTCGCGCGGATCGTCGACGTGCTGGCGCGTCGCGTCGGGGGACGAGTGGTCGCGCCCGATGTCGACGGTCTCGGGGCGGCGGTCGTCGCCGACTACGTGCGGGCCCGTCGGCGGTCGTAGGAACTCGGCGCGAGGCGCCCCGGGAACTCAGTGGCGCACCGACCGCCACGTGGTCGTCGCTGCGGCGGACAGCAGGGCGGCGGTCACCCAGAAAATCGACGCGACACCGGCGGCCCCGGCGATCGCGCCGGCCACCATGGGCACCGCGACCTGCCCGAGACGGTTGCCGGTCAATCGCACCGCCAGCGCCGACGCGCGGTCGGCCGGTGCGACGAGTTCGACCACCCACGTCATCGTCAGGGGTTGGCCGACGCCCCAGAACATTCCGCACACGGCGAGCAACGCGCCGATGACCCAGGGATTCGGCACGAGCGGCAGCAGCGCGACCGGCACGATGGTCCCGGCGGTCGCGGAGACGAGCAGCCACCTGCGCGGAATCCGGCGCAACGCCCACGGCAGCAGAGCACGCGAGACGATCGACGCCACGGTGCGGGCGGTGAGCAGGATCGACACCAGGAGCACACCGAACCCGAACTGCTCACCGAGCAACGGCAGGTAGGCCACGACCAGGTCGACCGAGGCGAGGACCACCAGGCTCGACAGCATTGCGGGCTTCATGCCCTTCGTCGCGAGCATCGACAGGATCGACTGCGGCGCGCCGTCCTCCGCGGTGCGACCGGAGCCGGGCGGCTCGCGGAGCCCCAGCACCAGCGGCAGGGAGAGCAGCGAAAACACCGTCATGACCAGCAACGCTCCAGTGGTCTCGACGGAGCCGTTGCCGTCGCCGGTGGTCGCGGCGATCACGCCGGCGACGGGCACACCGACGGCCTGACCGACCGACACACCCAGCGTGAGACCGGCGAACCCGCGATCCAGTTGCCCCGGCGGCGACAGGATCGACACGAATGCCTGCCCCGACACCGTGACGAGCAACTGTCCGAGACCGAGCACGACGTTGCCGGCGGCGAGCACGAACAATCCCGAACTGAGAGCGATCAACCCGGCACCGACCGTGGTGACGACGATGCCCGAACGCAGAATGGCGGTCGTGTGCCCGCGGTCCACGACACGTCCCATCCGCACCGCCGCGATCAGCGGAACGATGGCGTAGAGCGCGGTGACGGCACCGATGGTCGTCGCGTCACCGCCCAGCGCGAGAATCCGGTAGGAGACCAGGACACGGATCGACTGGAATGCCGCGTGCAGCAGGGCCGTGGACAAGCACAGATACAGCAGCCAGTGACGCGGAGGATGCGGCATATGTCAGGCGCCGGCGGTCACGACCCGGTCGCCGAGTGGCGACTGCAAGGAGACCTCGAGGGCGCCGACGACGGCGACCATGATGCACATGCGGTCCTGCATCTCCGGCAGCGTGCCGCCGAGGAGCGTCACCGTCACCGTGTCGTCCGTTTCGGTGACGGTCGCGTCGACGCCGAAGCACTCGGGGGTGCCCGTCTCGAAGTGCAGGGCGATCCGGTCGTCGCTCACCCGCGACCACGACAGGATCGTCAGCGGATGCGCATCGACGATGTCGGGTCGCGCCGAGAACGCCGTCGCCCCTGCCGGAACCGGTTCCTCGGGCAGCGCGGGGACGTCCGGTGTACCCGAACTCGATCCGCAGGCCGCGATGAGCAGGCACATCGCGAGGACGGTGATTCCCCGGCAAGCACGGACGACGGAACGCATGGTTCCCACGGTATTCCCGTGTCGCGTGTTCATCACGCCAGCAGGGCGGCGGTCACGCCGATCGCAGGGATGGAGGCGAGGGTGGTGACGAGGGCGGCGTCGCGGGCGAGCACCGTGCCGCGACCGTAAGCGCTCGCGTAGACGAACACGTTCTGCGCGGTGGGAAGCGCGGCGACCACCACGACGGCGAACAGCGCATGGCCGTCGAGGCCGAACACGAAACGCCCCATCAGATACGCGAGCACCGGCTGGGCGAGGATCTTGAGCACCGAGGCGAGCGCGATGTCGCGGCGCGGGCTCGTCCCCTTCTCGAGCACCCGGACGCCCTGCAGCGACAATCCGAACGCGAGCAGCGCACCGGGCACCGACGCGCCGCCGAGCAGATGGAACGGCTGCAGCAACGCCTCGGGAGGCGTCCACCCGCTGATCGCGATGGCGAGTCCGGCCGCGGCGGCCAGGACGATGGGGTTCTTGAACGGCGCGAGCAGGGTGTCGAGGAGCGAGACCCCGGCGCGCATCGTCGACAGGTCGAGCATGGTCAGCGCGATGGGGGAGAGCACGACGATCTGGAACAACAGCAGCGGCGCGACGAACGAGGCGTCGCCGAGCACGAAGACCGCGATGGGGATGCCGAGATTCGCGGAGTTGACGTAACCGGCGCACAGCGCGCCGATGGTCGCCTCGGGAACCGCACGTCGCAGCCAGAGTTTCGCGACGACGAAGTGCACGATCGCGACGGCGAACGCCGTGGCCGCCGCGATGTAGAGATTGGGCGAGAAGATCACCGAGAGGTCGGACGTCGCGAGCACGTCGAACAGCAGCGCGGGGGTGGCGACGAAGAAGACGAGCCGGCTGAGCACCGTCTGCGCCTCGTGCCCGAGTGTGCCCATGCGCCCCAGCGTGAAGCCGATGGCGATGATCACGAAGATGACACTGAACCCCGCGATCACACCCGACACGGTTGCCTAGTCTAAGGACCCTGTGGATGAGTTTCTGAGGCAGGCGCCCGGAGTGCACTTCTTGTCGATCGAAGCCGAGATTTTCGACGACAACTGCGCACTCGGGAACGTTCATCCACAGGGCGACGATCCAGGGTTCCACGTTGAGCGGACGTTGTGCAGGCTTCCGCCATGGGGGAATTCGACGAGCCGTTCAACGGCACCGACGCGCTGGCCGGGAAGTGCCTGACGCCGTACCGATTGCGGGCCATGCGTCGGCTGCATCGCGACGTGTACATCCATCCCGACGCGGAGATGACGGCGTTGCGGTGTGCGCGTGCGGCCTGGCTGTGGGCGCGAGGCGGTGGCGTACTGGCGGGACTGTCCGCCGCCGCCGTGCACGGCAGCAGGTGGGTCGACGGCCGCTCACCGGCGGAGCTGTTCCGGACCGGGAGTCGCCGCGGCACGGCCGGGGTGCGGGTGCACGGCGATGCCGTGCTCGAGGAGGAGATCTGCGAGCGCGACGGGATGTCGGTGACGACTCCCGCGCGGACCGGTTTCGACCTCGCGCGATGGCTGACACCCGCGCGAGCCGTCGAACAACTCGATGCGTTGTGCCGGGCCACCGGTCTGGATCCGGCGGACATCCTCGCCGTCGCCGAGCGGCACCGCGGAGAGCGCGGTCTTCCGCAGGTGCGCGCGGTCGTACCCCGCGTGGACCCCGGCGCCGAGTCTCCACCCGAGACCAGGGTCCGCCTGTTGCTCGTGAACCACGGATTACCGGCGCCCACGACCCAGGTGCCGATCGTCGACGAGGGCAGAGTGATCGGTTGGGCCGACATGGGGTGGCGTGAATGGCGCACTGCCGTCGAGTACGACGGGGTGCACCACTGGACCGACGAGCGGCAACGCACCAAGGACATCGAGCGCTACGAGGCGTTCGCGTCGCTGGGCTGGTCGGTGATCCGGGTGAATTCCGAGCAACTCCGAATACGTCCGCGGACGATCGTCGAACGGGTCCGCAGGGCGCTGCGGGCTTCGGGTGCACCCGTGTGACGTGCACTTCTCGTCGAGAATCCCTCCGGATTTCGACAAGACCTGCACACATGACGACGCCGCCCCTCCCGATGGGGAGAGGCGGCGTCGGAAGCTACGACCTACTTGCTGCTGACGTAGGGGAGCAGAGCCATCTCGCGGGCGTTCTTCACCGCGATGGCGACCTGACGCTGCTGCTGCGGGGTCAGGCCCGTGACGCGACGGCTACGGATCTTGCCGCGGTCGGAGATGAAGGTGCGGAGCAGATTGACGTCCTTGTAGTCGACGTAATCGATCTTCGCCGCGAAGAGGGGGTTCTTCTTGGGCTTGCGTCCCTCGACGGCACGCGACTTCTTCGACGGACCTCGCTTGACTGCCATATCTCGCTCCTCACCGGATTCGACCTGTGGACGCCGGGTGATTCCCCTCGGCGGGCGAGCTCACCTCTTCATACGTCTCGTATCGGTCCATGGTAACGGACGGACGGATGCCTTCCGTCCACCGGTCGAGCGTCACACCCGCTTCTCAGCGCGCTCTCAGTAGGCGCAGGCCACAATGGTGATCATGCGCATTCTGGTGGTCGACGACGACCGTGC
>Ga0182738_1006589_pt1 | contig 12014 bp, 10 predicted proteins | sample eDN5th30CBELigMG_FD_128876 | JGI IMG/M metagenome (GOLD analysis project Ga0182738, IMG submission 128876) | Enriched Miracle-Growth compost microbial communities from Emeryville, California, USA - eDNA 5th pass 30_C BE-Lig MG (version 2)... ...
AGATGTGCAAATTGAAACGGTTTGGGAAAAAAAGCTTTTTAAAACCAAAAGATTAATAATTTATTTTGTTTGATGTCTTTGGATTTAAAAATTTTTTCTTTTGAAAAAATCCCTCAATAACAAAAGTGAAAGAGCGGAAAGAGAATATATCCAAAAAGCCATAGGAATGGAGGGAATGGCCTGTCAAAGAAGGAGGACTCCCTCTTGACTTTCACTCTCAATAGCAGATCTTCAGATTCCAGCCTTAGGTCGAGAGTGCTTTTGATGGATTAGAGAGGAATTTGGAATTATTTCTCAGATTGAGCTGCAAAGCGATCAAGAGTTTAGTGATAAATTTTGATAACATCTAGCATTAAAATATTTAATCGTGGCTTGAAAATTTATTAATGCGCTCCAGAAATGTTTTTTTTCCGTTAGCATGCAAAGTTCACCGCCCCTCAAAAACAAGCTTTTTTGCTCCTTTGACTTGCCTCAAAGGCGGAGAAAAGCCTTTATTTAAGGACTTTGAGAAATGCCATCAAGCAACTTCTCCTCCTTGGGCTTGTTTTCTTTGGTTCAGATGGCTCTCTTAAAGAATTAAGATCCACCTCTAAGACTGAATTTTTGTGAGGTTTAAAAATCTGGCTCAACTCTTTCGCTTATCACGTGCATGGGAATTCATTATGTTTTGATTTGTCCTCTGAGATTCAAACTCCACACAAATAAAATGAAATTTGAACACCGAGCAAATTAAATGAAAACAATTCCGACTTTAGTTTAAGAGGAGATAGGTACTCAGGCCTTTTTGTTAAGCTGACTGACTCTGCTGAAAGCTAGGAAGATGGAGGCTGTTAAAGAATTGAAAGATTTAACAAGGACTATTAAGCAGAGGAGTCTCGTTTGATTTTATTCATGATAAAGCAGATAAATTTGAAGAATTTTTCATCGAGACCCAGTTTGGGAAAAAATAAGAAAAATTAAAAGAATTAAAATTGATTTTGCCATGTTTTTAAATGAAACATTTTCCTAATGAAGAAATCACTTCATTAAAGAAATTGAAAGAGAGTGGGGTGAAGAATTTCAAAGAGCATTATTTGGCCAAAAGAAGGGGAGAAGGCCAGTCAAGGATGGGGCCCTTCTTGATTTTCGCTAAAGAGAGAGCTTTTGAAATATTTGAAAAGAATTCCCGAGATCAAACTGCAAAGCGATCAAGAGTTTCGTATTAAATTTTAATAACATCCAGCATATATCTTGGTTTGAATACAAAGTTAACCGCTGTTCAAAAGCGAGCCTTTGTTGCTCCTTTTGGCTTGCCTCAAAAATGAAGAAAAGTCTTACGTTGAGGATTTTGGTCACTCCCATCAAGCAACTTCTTCTCCTGGGACTTATTTTCTTTGGCTCAGACGGTTCTCTGAAAGAATTAAAATCGATCGAAGTTTTCTGAGGTTTAAAAATTTGGTTCAATTATTTCGCTTATCAAGTGTATAGGAATTAATTAATTTTTGCTTTGTCCTCTGAGATTTCAAATCTGGTCCAAATAAAATTTAAACCGGCCTGAAAATTAAACAGCACCTTCTTTCAACTTGAAACGTGTGTGTGTGTGTGAAGAAACTCATTCAACAATAAAGAAAACTAGCTCAAAAAGCCTTCAAAGCATCTTCTAGCTCTTCCACAAAGTGGAGTTTCGTTGATGAGAGCTCCAAAACGTCTCAAAAATAAACTGAAAATTCAAATCAAATCCAATGATTTACTCTGGGCATTTTTGGAAGGACCTCAAAAGGGTGACGAAAAGAGACTTTAAGGACAAATTTGGAAGGAGCAATAGATAATTAGAGAGTCTAAGGAGGTTATGTATGGTGGTTTGAAGAAGAATTTTTCTGTTAACAAAGAGCTCTTATTTAAATTTTAAAATTCTTTAATAATCTTTTTCCTCATTTAGGCTTCAGAATATTTAGTTATTCAGCGTTTGGAAGACCTGTGCCAATAACTTTGATGTTTTTTTCTTTTGCGAAACTCATCCTTCTTGGAAAATGAATCAGGTTTTCTTTCAATGAGTCTTGTTTCTCTGCTTCATCACTGAAATCTATTCAAATCTCCTCTAAGAGAAACTCAGATTTTCTAACTGGAAAAAATTAATTAAGGTTTTTTAATCATATTCCTTGGCTCATGATTCAAATTAGCTTTTCAAAAACAAAATAAAACAGAATTGATATTATTAGGCAACGTATACGTTTAAAAACACAAAACAAAGATTATTTAACCTTTTATTCGTTTTAAAAATAACACAAATTAATAAAACATTTCAACCCTCATTCCTTCAGCCATGAAAAAGCCTTTCAAGTTCTTCATTCTTCTCAATTGTAACAAGCAAAACTTCCTTTATTTTGTTGACCACTCCAAAGCAATCCTTGTTTCTATCTATGCAACCTGTCCAAATTATCCAACGATCCCGGCCACTTCTCCTATGCTGATCACCCTAGCCTCATCAGGAACGTCAAATTGTAACTTATTCATTCACCTTTTACCTTCTAATTCCCTTGATTTAGTTGTTGCACCCACACAGCAATTCTCTATTACCCTGTTCCTCACACCAACAGACACGTGTACATCAGGAACTTATTATTTATTTTCTATGAAGTAAATCCTCCATCTTGACCATTCCCACAATCCACTCTCAATAGCGTTGGAACAGACTATATGACACTCTCCATTGACTGTAGCAGTCTTGCTCTGTCCGTTAAAGGTACTTGGTCCGTCGATTGGAGCCCCTCTTACTCCGTAAGCAGTTTTTTCCCCAATTCAATATCTCTCATCTGATTTAGGTTTCTTCTGTGAATAGTCCTATGGCCTTCTTTTTTACTTTTGACCTGAGTGCGAAGCTAATAAAAGCAGAATTCCAATCAGAGATCTACCTGACTACAGTCGCCAGAACATTAACAGTCACTTCAAATCCCTATTTCGATTCCAGCTCGGAACTTTACTTGTGCGCAGACAAAGATGGATCATCAGCTAGAGCCTGCACAATTTCAAATTTCATATTAGAATCCCGGTATTATGGAGAAAGTAATTCTGTATATTCCCACCTTGGAGTGACAACAGACCGTATTCTTTGTGTGTTACTTTGTTGTTTTAACCGCTTAATCTAGCCTCTGTCGTTGCATTTTACCCATTTTTATCTGGGTCACTCGAAACTTCTATTGGTTCAGCAAGTCCTGCCTATTTTGGAGACAGTGAAACCAGTCCAACAGAGTCCACTAAGCCAACCTGGGATTCTTCAGTAATCGTTTTCCCTCCTCCCATGAGGTCTAACTCTCTTTCTTTAGAATAATTTTGTCCAAATCTCAGCAGGACAATTCCTCACTTTCCCGCTCCCTTCAATCGTGAGTACAATGCCTACGCTTTCGGCATCCTTCTCTTTTTCTGCATGGGTCAAAATTACCGATCTTTCTGCCACAACTACTACACTCTTTGCGATGTATTCAGCTGCTGTAACATCCCGATCTTGATTCTCAGCTAAATCACATCTAGGGAACGCAAGTTGGATATAAATTTTCAGTGGTAAAATCTACAAGACAGGTCAGATTAGCCTTTGGTTCTGTGAATCTTGGTGGCAGTCTCGCATTCCCAACTGTCACCCTTGATCAGTGGCAATTAGTCGGTTTTACTGTGTCTTTAATCACCAATACGAAATCGACTGAAGGAATGGTTTTTGTGGGGACATCATGGACTCATGTCCGCTTTCAAAATTACAACAACGTATTCGACCTTTCAACTGCATCTGTTATCCGAATTGGTGATACAACCAATTCATTCAGTGGAGATATTTCCGTTGCAAGGATCATAACACCAGGAGGAGGAATTGTCAGAACGACTGATCTTTGTTCATCTGACAGTAGTATTGAACTTGGTGTGGGTTCATTTACCCTTGCTTGCTCTGGAACTAAATCTCTCAATCCTGATGACAATGCATGCGTAGACACATGCCCAGATGGTAGTTTTTCGGCTTCAGACACCGGCTTTGCTCTTTGTGGTAATTTGTTTTCTTTTAGTGTATCCTTAATTCTTGGATAGTCCCTTGTCCAACCCACTGTGCGACATGTGGTAGTACCGAGTGCTTGACCTGTGATTCAACCTACCTCTTATATCAAGGCGATTGTGTTGACACTTGCCCTGATAAAACCTATTCTGATGGATCAGCTTGTCAAAGTAAGCAGGATTCTGATTGAAGTTAAATAGTTTTCTAGGCTGCCCAACCCACTGTGCGACATGTGATAGTACCGAGTGCTTGACCTGTGATTCAAGCTACCTCTTATATAAAGGGGATTGTCTCGGTTCCTGTCCTGATAAAACCTATTCCGATGGATCAACTTGCAAAGGTAAGCATTTTTGGACATTATTTGTCTTCAACTTTTTTGGCGCAGCCTGCTCGGATCATTGTGCTGAGTGTGACTCGACTGGATGCAAAACTTGCGATGATAGCTATCAGCTGAATTCTGAGAAAAAATGTGAATTGAAATCATCGACACCAGGCACTCCAGGTTCAACAACTACTACAACAGCAGAAAGCTCTGGTTTATCAAGTATTTTATGAGAAACTACAAATATTAACGAATATTTCAGGTGGAGCTATTGCTGGAATTGTTTGTGGCGGTGTTGCCTGCTTAGGAGCGGTCGGTGCCATAGTCTGGCATCTTGCCACCAAAAAGCTTGCTTCGAGGGTTGTGAAAAGGTCCTTTTATTTGAAACGACTTTATTTTAAAATTTATTAGAGCCAATACTTTACCCCCTCCTCAGGCCACAGTTTCCCCAGTTCACACTGAAGTGAACCTATTGATATCATGATTTCGCCTTTTTTATTTGTGCTTTGTTGCGCAACGTAAAATATTCATCTGTATTAAATGTGGCTCGCCTCAAATATACAACCAGTTCAAATAAAATATACCTCCATTCTGTATTGTGTTTTCGTTCAAGTAAATCTCTCAATGAAATTTTTCAGATTTGCATTAAAAAAAATTCTTTTTGAAATTTCTATTCCTTGTTTCTGATGTTCTGTCAAGCAATTTATGAAGAGAGAATTTTTTAATCAATCAGAAAGGAGAATCTCTCCAAGATCATCTGTTTGTTGAGGCAACTCGCTTCAGATTTCTTCTTATGAATGTAAACTGATCAGAGTTTGTCAGAGCATTATTTATGCATTGGCAAAGAAATGTCAAATCTTTTCTTCATTTTTTCCCCATACCTTCTCAAGAAGATCAGTCCTCAAAGTTCTTCAACGAATCAGCTGAAACGTTTCAAACTGAAATCGAGATCCATGTCAAACTCTCAGTTGAGATTTTCTCACTCTTGCAAGCCTCAATTCAAAATCAAGGCTTCCTTCCAAATAACTCGGCGGACATTATATTTGAATCAGGGTAATGTTGCCATTCTCCTCAAGTTCGATATCAAACGAGGTCATATCAAGAAAGTTACAGGATAGACAAGGACGATCCTGAGTTCAGCAAAAGTCTTGAGAAACTTCAGAATAAGTGCCTCGAAAAGAAGCTTTTAAAGACCTGACGTCCATGAAATTCTACTTTGCACAAACAAGATTTTCTCTGAGATGGTTTCATTGAGAAATTTCAAAAAGAAATGGCTTCAGAAACCGTGAATAAGATTTTGAGAATTTTTTAGAAAGAAAATTAAAAAGGTCTTTTTAAAAAAATCACAATGTGAGAATTAAAAAAAAGTACTTTTGAGAGGAAAAAGAGTGAGTGAGATTGAGAAGTGGGTCAATCAGTCGAATTCTTTTTATCAAAATGGAGATCTCCCTCTCTCTCAAGGATTCTAAAGGGACGGTTTAAATTTTTTTGTTTCGAGTCGAAAAAAGTTTTTCAAAGAAAAATAATTGAATGTGGATCAACAGGTCAAAGAAAGTTATAAAGGAAATTCCATTTAAGTCGACGTTTTGATTGGAACGATAAGGATTGAAACAAGAAATTCTTCTCTTAATCCAAAAAAAAACGCTCTTGCCTTCACAGAACACCCAACAATAAAATCATCTCATCCCAGCTGAAATCATCAAAATATCCTCTTCACGAAGAAAACCCCTCACAACTTATCCTTCCTCATACCTGTTTAAGTCTTGGGGGAAAAAATTCTTTTGGGTTTTTCTTCATATTCGTCAAAATAAAAGAGAAAGCCCTTCATTTCTCTCATTCTAAGAATCTTTATATATTTGAAGAGGCAGAGGGCCTGATAGGTATTGGTATTTTGTCATTATTTTAAAGAAAATTGTTGCAAGGAAATGAATGTAATCAGCTAAGGAAAAGTTGGGATTATTATTCTAACTTTATATTGATTGAGTCATTTAAGCGGATAACATGACAAAAACGAAGGAAAAATTTCAAGGGTTTTGTATTGGCATCAATTCATGCTCGGTATGAGATCGATTCATCCAATAAAAATTGGATCGGGTTTTATAATCAAAGATCAGGAAATCTTATACAAAATAGGTCGGTCTTCAAATTATATCGATTCATCTCCGGTTCTCACTCAGGAAAAATACTCCTATTTAATCAGGCTTAGAAAGATCAGTCATTCACTTACGTGGCGAAATATCTGTTTTCTTCATCAAGCCTTTCTTATTATCTTTATAAACTTGGACTTTAATTCATAAAATAAAAACCAGAAACAAGCAGCTAAACATCATAAAAGTGCTCTTTTGAGAGTCTAAATGTCCTAATAACCCCAAAAATAAGGTCATATGATCGATAAATTGAGTCCTCAACCTGTCCAGGAGGAGATTTCTCCAAAGTACAACATGAGAAAAATCAATCCGATTAAAAAGTATCTAATATGGGTTCCGTTCCTCATTATATTAGCTTTACTGTTCAACTCAATGAAAGAAACACCGCTTTACACAGAGTCAAGGGATATCAAGGAAGAGTTTGGAAATTTGAACCAGGATCAAGGTGAGCAACTTGACCTGCTGAAATCTAATTCTAATAGCGATATCTTTGAAATTAAGAAGGCCGTGAAAAATGTCATTGGGAGCTTGAAATCACAAAAGAAAGTCCAAAAAATGTCGATAGAAGTGTAAGAAACTAAGATTCTCCATTATTAATTGAGACAAAAGGAAAGAGAAACAGAGCTTGATGAGAATTCTGACCAAGCAAACTTCATTGCAGGATCTTTCGATCCGCTTTTCGAGGTAAGAAGCTTGATCAAAACCAATAGATTGATTGAATAGGAATTTGCAGGGGATTGATTTGAAGAAAGACCTCCGAAAGATGGGCCCATTGCACCATCTATCTCTTGACTTTTCCTGGTTTAGAAATTATCTCTCTTCAAAGGTTAATTTGAATAGCCCCGGGGCATTTACAGATGCTCAAGTTTCTCGTCTGAAAGCAGGTCTCAAAACCCTCCCTTCTTCTTTGAAATGTCTCTCTTTGAACTTCCAAGAGTAACGGAATAAAGATATTAGGAATTTCTTGATGAGTAGGTGTAAAAGGGTTACAGATACTGGAGTGAACCATTTGAAAGCAGGTCTCAAAACCCGAAATTCTTTAACACACCTTTCCCTGAACTTCAGGGCGTAAGTAAATCCAGCCCTTCAGGAATTTATTGAATAGTGCCCAAATAACGGACGGCGGAGTCAAGCGTTTAAAAGAAGGCCTCAAAAACCTAAATTCCCTCACATGCCTTTCTGTGAATTTTCCCCAGTAAGTAAATGAAGAAACTGAGAGGTTTATGGATGAATAGATGTCACCAAATAACAGACGTCGGGCTCTGTTATTTGAGAGAAGCTTTCAGCACCCTCAATTCCTTAACAAATCTCTCTCTGGGCTTGAAAGAGTAAGAAAATGAGGATATTGAGGAGGAGTTATTGATGAATAGTTGTAAACAAATAACAGATAGTGGAGTGAAGCACTTGAAAGAAGGCATTAGGCCTCTCGTTTCTTTAAAGCAACTTTCTCTAGACTTTTCTGGGTAACTAACTCAAGGAAGATATTGAGGAATTAACTGAATAGGTGTCTCTTTCCTTGTAATGATGCAGTGAATAATTCAATAACATGCATCAAAACCCCCAATGCCTTAAGACATCTCTCTCTGGACTTTTCCTGGTGGAAAAATCTTTCAGATACTGGCGTGAAGTATTTGAAAGAAGGCTTCAAAACGTTCACTTCTCTACAGCATCTTTATCTGAACCTCGAAGCGTAAGTAACTTAAGATACTGAGGAATTTATTGGTGAATAGATGTGACTTCATTACAAATGATGGACTGAAGTGTTTGAAGGAAGGTCTCGAAAGCCTCAGTTCCTTAAAGTACCTTTATCTGAACTTTAACGAGTAAGTAGATGAATTTCTTGAGGAATTTACTGATGAATAGTTGCGATTATATCACGGATGTTGGCGTGGATCATTTGAAAGACAGCCTCAAAGCTCTCATTTCTTTAGAGCATCTTTCTCTCACCTTGAAAAGGTAAAACAATGAAGAAGCATTTATTGATAAATAGGTGTCCAAAAATAACAGATAAAGGAGTGTATTCTTTGACAGAAAGCTTCCAAACTCTCGAGTCTTTACACCATTTGGAGCTGAGCGTTCATCTGTAAGAAAAGGAACATATTGATGGGGATTTTATTGATGAATATGTGCAGAAAGATAACGGATGTTGGTGTGGATTATTTGATAGGAGGCCTTGACGTTCTCTCTTTTTCTTTGAAGCATCTTTCTTTAGATTTTTCTGGGTAAAGAACTCAACGAAGATATTGGGAAATTAGCTGAATAGGTGTTACAATATAACAGATGAAGGGGTGAAGTATTTGACAGAAGGTCTCAGCACCATCGGTCCTTTGCAGCATCTTTCTCTAAACTTTAACAAGTAAGTCAATAAAGATATTGGAGAATTTATTGATAAATAGTTGCAAAGAAGTGACTTGGGGTGGAGTCATAGATTTAGAAAAAGGACTCAAAAACCTATATTCTCCACAACAGCTTTCTCTAAGCTCAATTGGGTAACTAAATTATCTTATTGAGGAGCTTATTGAATAGACTTAAAACACCGAAATTCATCAAGCCTTCAAATAAATCTCGATGATGAGGTGAAAATTAAATCTTTGCTGCTATGACAATTCGATATTGTTGTGAGAACAAACTCTGAAATTCTTTGGAATATATATTAATTCAAGCAGCTTTCATAGCTTATATTTAAAAAATTCACTATCTTCTTCAAATATATCAAAAACTTCATATAGGATAAACTCTAAATTTTGTCCTTATTCTGTCCGTCCTGTGCTTGTCCTGGACATGTGCTGGACAAAAAATTTCCTCTGTATTTTTGGAGTCAATTCTTTGTACTTTGGGGTCGTTTTCGAAGAGAAAACTTCTTGTCATTGCCTTGTCCTCAGGTCTTTATTCTCAAGAGGAAATTACTTGGATTGAGGTTTCTGGGGAGGTTTGGTCAAGGGTCAAGGAAAATCTTTTTCCAGGAGAGGTCCAGAACAAGCCTGAGTGTTCGCCGACCGACATTTTCAATGGAATTCATAGAGATGATATCATAAGACCCTTCACTATGGATGAAAATCTGATTTTGCAATTGAGACGACTGTGCCTCCAAGGAGACCAAATAATCTAATTTTAGACATTTATCCTCTCAATTCCAAAAGAAAAGCTCCTTCCAATTAAAATCTTTGAACAAAATGCCAACACGATCCCATTCCTAAATGAAGCTCCCTCAGCCTTCACCTGGAGAAGCCTTATCTCCGAGGCCCAAAATCTTTCCCAAGTATCTCCGAAGAGCTTTATATTTGAACCAGAATCAAGGAACGACCCTAATCAAGCTCAATGTAAAGAGATTTCATATCAGAGAGATCATTGAGATACTTCTAGATCATGATAACAACACAACGACTTGCATAAAGACACATAAAAATGTTCCTGAAGAAGAAGCTCTTTAAAAATCTCACTCAACTCGATTTATATTCTTTTAGCCATCGGTATTGGATTGAAGATCTCAAAAACTCAAAAAGTCTCGTCAGCTTTGTCTGCGTATCACATGAAGAATGCAGTCAACCCGCCATCATCACCAGTACTTGAAAAGACTGGGCAAGGGTCTCCAAAAGCGCCTTTCTCAGATGTCAACCATAATGATATAAGAAAGGTTTACAAGGCGATCGGTAGCTTCTCAAAACTGAAAGCTTACTGTGGAAATGGGGAGTTTGAGAAGAGAATGGCAAAAGAAGAGTTTTTATGCCTTTATAAACACTTAAACAGACTTCATGGCCTTCAAGATTTTGACTGTTATTTTTCAAAAGCAAGCCAGAAGGGTTCTCTCGGAAGTCTCATCAATGAAAAGAAAATCTTGCCAAATGTCGCCAAACTCTATCTCAGTCTGAATGCATTTTGCCAAAAACCAGAACAGTTCACATTGACCCATTGCTTTCCACATTTAAAACAACTTGAATTAGACGGCGCTGAACGCTTTACGTCTCTGAAGTCTTCTCTTGCTCAAAGTTTTCGAGTCCTTTCCTCTCTAGAAAACCTTCGTCTTGAGCTCAGTTCATCCAAAACAAAGCGCGATGATCTCTTCAAGGCGTTACTCGAACTGCCACAGATAGTCTCCTTTTCCCTTTTAAACTACTCTCTCACAGAAACTTCTTGGAAAGACTTGACCAGCTTCATTCAAAGGCAAAAGAGCCTGGTCTCAATGAAGTTCGAGATATAGAAACTGAGCCCAAGAAAGACAAAACGCCTTGCCAATCAGTTCTTTGAAGACTTTCTCGCTAGCTTCAGTCATAAACCTAAATTACAGTCCCTCTCCATTACTTGTGACTATTTCCCACTTCCCAACCTCTCTCAAGGCTTGAAGCAGATCTGTGGCACTGAGCAATTAAGGTTCCTTGAGCTTGGAAATTGGTCCAAATTTGGCTCATCGGTGCCTCTCCAGGCTCCTTTGCAGGGTCTCTGTGAGTTTCTGCTTCGAAATAAAAGCACATTGTCCGAACTGAAGCTCAACCTCCCTTTATTCAGGCAACAAGAATTTAATAAAGAGCTAAGCATGGCGATCTCTCAATTATCTCAACTCAAATCTTTCAGGCTCGATCTCTCATCTTACTCTCTTATAGAATTTGGAGATGAGGACTCTCCGAGATATTTAAATGATTTTGGTCCTCAAGGTAGGGAGAACCTTTGGGATCCTTGTTTGGATAAGATCCTCCCACAGCTCAAAAACCTTGAGACCCTTAAACTGAGTTTTGGTTTATTTATAATGATCCCTCCGAAAGACAGAAGGTGGATAGGTAGAACATTCAAGGTACTCCCTTCTCTCAAAAACTTGAAAGAATTTCATTTCATGGTCCCTTTCGTTCACTTGTCCAATAGTGAAGTCTCCACCATAAATTCTGCACTGGAGAAGATGGAGGGCCTGCATGTCTTGGAATTGTTTAATTGGAGCGGGCTTCCTATTGATAATTCGTTTCTGGATATTGTAGATAATGTTAAAGCTCTTCAGCTCCGTCGACCTTATTATAGGAACTTGTCTTTCTAAATTATTGCTGTATTCTGATTCATAAAAACAAGTCTTTGTATGTTATCTCATTTGAGCTCAATTCTAGGTTTTGTTTCAAATTCTTTTTTCTTCATTAAATTGTTCTCTTTCAAGTCATAAGAATTTTGAATTTCCAACCTGGTTGTACTCTCTTTCAGCTTAAAATAATTTTTTGAAATGTGTGAAAATGAAAAGAGTGGCAGCTCTTATAAGAGTCATCAGAGTTTTTTTGATTTGTGGGAAATCAGAATTTTGAGAAATTTTTTTTTAGATAAAAAAAAACTCTCAAAATCATTCATAGAAAAATTTGATTCAATTCAATTCCCTTTTTTCATCATCTCAAAAAAATAAATAAATATTTTTAAAAGTATTTCTTTCCATTCGAAAACAAGACAAAAAAATTCCAAAGGACCATTTCTTAAATTTATAAGACGTTCACAGCATCCTCAGTTCCAAAAGAAAAATTTTTCATATTAATCAAATAAACTCTTCCTCACAATTGATGAGTTC
>Ga0182738_1006591_pt1 | contig 12012 bp, 12 predicted proteins | sample eDN5th30CBELigMG_FD_128876 | JGI IMG/M metagenome (GOLD analysis project Ga0182738, IMG submission 128876) | Enriched Miracle-Growth compost microbial communities from Emeryville, California, USA - eDNA 5th pass 30_C BE-Lig MG (version 2)... ...
CCGGTCTGTTTGCTTTCGCATTTCTCGGCATTGCCGTCTATGCGCGGGATAATGCGGCCGCGCCTGTCTTCGCCTTCGGTTTTATTTTCGCAATGCTCTATTTCCTGACAGAGCTTGCCATGGTGCAGTAACCTTAACCAACTGCGAGACATGATTGGATATTCAAGGCAGGTATTAAGCGGCTTTTAGGTAAGCGATTTCGCGCCACATGGATGTTGCGGCCTGTCGTAATTCACGGTGGTCTGCAGAACTGAATTTGTTGCGTGGGAAGTAGTGAAGATTGTAAATGGGATCGTGGATTGAAGTGAACCGTTGTACATGTCGTGCTGACTTAAAGCGCTTCATGATCCGCTCTCTTCGCCGAACCGGTTGATGGGAATTCTCAGCCCGATTGTTCAAACCCTTGTGTTGACGATGATCGCAAACGGTGAGGCCAATCTCTCGCTTTGCTGCACCATAAGAACGCAATTTGTCGGTGATCATGATACGTGGAGAAGTGCCTTGACCCGACAGAAGTTTGCGCATGAAACGCTTGGCAGCCTTGGCATCACGCCGTCTCTGGACAAGAACATCCAGCACAAAGCCATCCTGATCAACAGCGCGCCAAAGAAAGTGGCGTTTGCCGTTGATCGTGACAACCGCTTCATCAAGATGCCACCTATCACCAAGGCGTGGTGTGCGACGGCGAATTGAATTGGCGTATTGCCGACCGAACTTTTCAGCCCACTCGCGTATCGTTTTGTGGGTGACGGTGATCCCACGATAGGCCAGCATATCTTCAACCATGCGAAAGCTCAGCGGAAACCGATAATAGAGCCACACAGCTTCAGCGATGATCTCAGCTGGAAAACGATGGCGGTGGTAAAGCGAAGCGCGTAGTTCAGTCATCCCCACTTATCGCCGGTGAAACTTGCTCTCAGGTTAACGTTACGCTGCCTTTCGGCCATATCTTCGAGACGCGCCTCATATATTTCTGCGATCTTGCGCAAGAAGCCGGCGCGCTCCTCAACCGGGGTTTCGCTCCAGGAAGAGAATGCCCTACGGGCGGCTGTGACCGCTCGATCAACATCCTGAGTTGAGCCTGCCGAAATGGTTGCATAAGGCTGCTCATTGGCGGGGTTGACGACGGCGATGGTGTCGGTTCCGAAAGGTTCGACCCAAGCGCCATCGATATAAATGTCAGTCTTTACGATGTAATTGGTGTTCTGGTCGGATTGGAGCACGATATTCCCCTCTCTGGTAATTGTTAGGTTTTGCAGGGTGACGTTGAATACAACGGTTCCCGTCGGACACGATCTCGTTTCAGTATCCGAGAAATTGAACCGGTTGCTTGTTCGGGAAGTTGTGAATGGCAGCCTGGAAATCATGCGTATAAGTGGCTTCCATGAAGGCTGCCTTTTCTGCCTCAAGTTGAGCCGCCAACGAAAGATCCGCGGCCAGCAATTGCTTGAACAGTCCAAAGGCTCGTGTTGGGCCAGAGGCAATTTTTTGTATCAGGGCAGAAAGCTGTTCCTGGTAACTGCTATCCTCAACCACGTCGTTGACGATCCCAACTGCTTTGGCCTGACTGGCATTGAGTTTGCCACCCTTGAGCATAAGGGCAAAAGCAGCACGCGGCCCCAGCTTTTGCCGAAGATACCAGCTGCCGCCGCAGTCGGGCACCGTCGCCAGTCGATCATAAGCAAGAATGAACTCTGCTGATTGACTGCAGATAGCATAGTCTGCCGATAGAACCATGCTCAATCCGGCGCCAGCTGCCGGTCCGTGTATTGCCGCGATGACAGGCACTGGCAATTGCTGCAGGATTAACAAAGCTGGGTGCATGTGGCGCAATATGCGCTGCAAGACAAGATCAGCCCGATCAGGGGCGGCTGCAAAAGCCGCGACATCTCCACCTGCCATAAACGCTTTGCCCGCGCCTTTGAGAACGACGCAACGTATGCCCTTGTCCGATGCTATGGCTTGCACGGCCTCATGAAAGGCCGCTGCCATCGCCTCATCGATAGCGTTGTATTTTTCAGGGCGGTTGAATGTGACGGTGCTGATGCCGGTTGCTCTATTCATATCGACAAGGATTGGGGTCGTCATTTGTGGATCCTTTGATACAGTTCTGCAGATTCGGTTGGGGAATGATGCGGCTGGTTTTGATGGTCAATGTGACGCTGCCTAGAATAATGAACGTGCCGAGAATGGCATTGAGACTGGGATGAATGCCCCAGAAGAGCCAGGTGACCGTAATCGACCAGATCAGCCCCGAATAACCGAAGGGGGCGAGGAGGGCAGGTGATGTCATGCGGTAGGCAATGGCGCTTAAACCTATGCCCATGCTGGAGAATGCCGCCGCAGCCCCAAACTGGGCAAGGTGTAGGACTTGCAGTCCACGCCAATGCTCTATGGCGAACGGGGCGACAAATAGCGCCGAAAAGAACGCGCCAAAAAACGAGATCGTCCACAGGTTATCTTCGGACGGAATCCAACGCGAACTGATCGCGTTGATGGCGTAAAACACGCTCGATGTACCAGCTAACCCGATAGCGTAATTGAAGTTGGATGCCCGTGGATTGATCGCCACAACCACGCCAAGGAAACAGAAACAGATCGATAGCCATGTGCGAAAGCTGACATTCTCCTTGAGCAGAAAACGGGACATCGCGGTGATAATGACGGGTGTCATAAAGAGAATGACTGTCGCCTCAGCGACAGTCAGAGTTTTCAGGGAAGCAATGTATAAATAGGCGGCAATCAAGCCAAAAGCTCCCCGCAGCGCATGGAGCCCAATTCTGGCCGACCATATTTTGCTTCGCCCGGTTGTCCGCACATGAAACAGGTAAAGAATCGGCAATGCCATCAGGCTGCGGATCAAAATGATCGATGACACATCATAGTCGCTGATGAGAAACTTGGTCGTCGTATCATTCAGGGTAAAAGCAAGACTGCTTGTGCAAAGAACGGCAGCGCCAAGGAAACGCAGTGGGATCATGCGGCCCCCTCAAGGTCAGTCGCGACCTGAAAATACTCGCAAGGACAGTGCTCAAGATGGGGAAGGGTTGTCGCGGTCGGTACATCATACATGTGGACGCGCCATGACCGCGACAGGTTGCCGCTCTGGAGGCCACGCCCGAACTATCAGACCAGCCGTCGGCGACACGGGATTCGGGGCTCCTGCGTGCTGCTCCGGGGGTGGTGAATTCGACGATACTGGGCGATGATTCAGACTACGCCCTTGATATGGCGTGATCTTTTGCAGTTTCATGATGTTCCCCTCCAATTGGCCCTCTTTATGGGGCTCCGACTAAAATCATCGTGTTATATCTGCATGTTAATAAAAAGTTGGACGTTCAGCAAATTTTTTGTTTGACTTCATCCGCGACGAATTTCAGTATCTAATCATCAGGTTTGATTGCAGCAGGGAGTGGGGCGTGAAGACCCGAGTAACCGAGCTATTGAAAACGAAATACCCGATCATTCAAGGCGGAATGCAATGGGTTGGTCGTGCCGAACTTGCATCAGCTGTATCGAATGCGGGCGGCCTTGGAATCTTGACAGCACTGACGCAACCTAGTCCCAAAGCACTAAGCGAAGAGATCGCTCGCTGCCGGCAGATGACCGATAAACCATTTGGGGTCAATCTCACGATACTCCCCACGACAGCGCCTCCACCTTATGAAGAATATCTTGATGCGGCGCTACAGTCGGGTGTGAAGGTGATAGAGACGGCGGGACGCAGTCCAAAAGAGTTCGTCGAGAAAATAAAGGCGGCTGGTGCGGTTGTCGTTCACAAATGTACGGCTGTACGTCATGCGCTGTCAGCGGAACGGGCTGGTGTCGACGCCATCTCCATCGATGGATTTGAAGCGGCGGGGCATCCGGGTGAGGATGATGTTGGCGGTTTGGTCCTTTTTGCCGCTGCAGCGGCGCAGGTCAAAATTCCATTGATCGCCTCGGGCGGTATCGGCACTGGCGAAGGCATGGCGGCAGCTTTCATGCTCGGTGCCGAGGGCGTGAACATGGGGACGCGCTTTTGTGCCACCAAAGAAGCTCCCATTCATGAGAACATCAAACAGGCGCTGGTCAACGCCGGTGAGCGGGACACCAATTTGATCTTTCGAACGTTCAGAAACACCGGTCGTGTTTTGAAGAATGCAATCTCCGATGAAGTCGTCGCTATCGAAGGTCGGCCGGGCGGTGCGGAGTTTACAGATGTTCGACCGCTGGTTTCCGGAGAGCGAGGTCGCCACGCGCTGACAACTGGCGAACTGGATAGCGGTCTGGTCTGGGCAAGTCAGACGCTTGGGTTGATCAAGGATGTTCCGAGCTGTCAGGAGCTTATCGAGCGTATTGTCAGTGATTGCCGCCTTGCCATGACAAGGGGGTTACACGCATTTTCCAACTGACTTTTGTCAGCGGAATGCCGAATAAGGTGCTTTGGAGGAAGTACCTTTGCCGGTTGTTGCATGCAAAAAAAACGCGGCTAGTGGGCCGCATAGGGAGGAGGAACAATGAAAAAGACATTCATACTGGGTGCAGTGCTTGCCATGGCAGCCGGTTCGGCTGGGGCTGAAGAAAAGGTCAGTTATGCGTCCTACGGCGGCGCCTATCAGGAAGGCGTGCGAAAGGCCATTCTTGACCACTTGCCCCAAGACCATGGCATGACCGTTGTCGATTATGTACTGGCTGGTGGTATCCGCGATATCCGTACCAAGGTGCGTGCAAATGCGGTCGATATCGATGTGGCCGAACTCTATGGTGGTCTGTGTGATCTGGCCGGTAAAGAAGAGCTTCTGGTTCCGCTCGATTATTCAAAAATTCCCAATGCGGCTGGAATCCCGGAACACCTGCGCTCAAAATATTGGGTAGGATTCACCGCCTATACGTCGGTCCTTGCCTATAACAAAAACGTTTATGGTGACAAGGGGCCACAAAACTGGGCCGACTTCTTCGATACGGAAAAATTCCCCGGCAGCCGCGCTATCTCGGGAAATTCGCCAGCGACAAATATGGAAATTGCCCTGATGGCCGATGGCGTGGCCAAGGACAAGATTTATCCCATTGATATGGAGAGGGCGATGGCCAAATGGTCTACGCTGAAACCGAATATCAGTGTTCAATGGGCCACGGGCGCGCAGGCGACCCAGCTCGCAACGTCCGAAGAGGTCGATATGTTATCGATCTGGGCAGCCCGCATAGATGCCGCCATCAAGGAAGGCGCACCTTATACCTATAAGCTTGACGACGCGGTGATGGATGTGGAATGCCTGGTCATTCCCAAAAATTCACCCAATCCGGAAGGTGCAATGCGCCTGGTCAACCATCTGCTCGATTCAAAATATCAGGCGAACCTGCCAAATTATATCGCCTATGGGCCGATGAATCAGGATGCCTTCAAACAAGGGCTTGTACCCGCCGACAAGACGGCGAGCATTGTCACGAGCACCGAGAATCTCAAGAAGCAGCTCATCACCAACATGCCGTACTGGGCCGAAAATCACGAAAAGGCGCAGACCATGTGGGACAAGGCTATGATGCAATAGCTGGTTCTGGAAGGTTGGGGGCTTCGGCCTCCAACCCGGAATTTTCTTCATGGAGCCCAAGATTACAGTCTGTAGCTGACAATGCTGCGGTGTCCTGTTGTGCGCTGATGGAAAGCAGAGATGAAACACTCCTCGACGACGGCTTTGCCGGTTACGATCCAAGCACTGTCCAAACATTACGGAACGGTCCGGGCGGTTGACGACGTATCGCTGGCGATTAAAGCCGGTGAATTTCTCACATTACTCGGCCCCTCCGGGTCAGGAAAAACAAGCCTTCTGATGATGATTGCGGGCTTTTCCCGTCCGACGGATGGTTCGATCAAGATTGGTACACAGGAAATCGTGCATCTTCCGCCCCATAAGCGCAATATCGGCATGGTTTTTCAGAACTATGCCCTGTTCCCGCATATGTCGGTATTCGAGAATGTCGCTTATCCGCTGCGTTTGCGTAAGATCGGTCGAGCCGAAATCGAGGAACGGGTCAAGAAAGTACTCGATCTGGTGCAACTCGGTGGCTATGGCGAGCGTAAGATCACCGAACTGTCTGGGGGACAACGCCAGCGTATAGCGCTGGCGCGCGCCATCGTGTTCGAACCGCGCATTCTGCTGATGGATGAACCCTTGTCCGCGCTCGACAAGCAACTGCGGGAAACGATGCAGATCGAAATCCGCAAACTGCATGACCGGCTGGACATGACGACCATTTCTGTCACGCATGATCAGCGTGAAGCGCTCACAATGTCGGACCGGATTGCCGTATTTTCGAAGGGCAAACTGGCCCAGATCGCGTCGCCGACCGATCTTTATGAACACCCGGAAAGCCGTTTTGTAGCGGAATTCATTGGTGAAACCAGTTTTCTGCCGCTCCGGCGCACTAACGCAGGTGTCAGCTATGGCGACCAGGACGTGAATTTGTCGGATGATGTTGGCGAACTGCACGACGACATGTTGCTGAGCATGCGCCCCGAGCGCCTGCGTTTTGCCACAGACGAAGCGGCGGCGCGCGCTTCGGGAGCAAACCTGTTTTCGGGTCAGGTCGTCACGGCCATCTACCAGGGTGAATGCCTGCTTTTCGAGGTCATGCTGGATGGTGGCCATAAGGTATTCACACGCATTGCCAACCGCTCGGAAAATCTGCGGGCAGTGCCAAAAGTTGGTGAACGCGTGGCGTTGCGTCTGGAACGGGCGGACGCGCGGCTTGTACGCGCGGAGGCTTGATGATGACAAAAGCTGTTGTCTCGTTTCCTGTTGCAGCCCCCAAACCAGTGACGCAAGCGGAACTGGATGAAAACCGCCGTGCGCTGAACCGCGAAAAAAAATACGAAAGCTGGTCGATGGTGCGCCTCACCATCCCTGCACTCGCTATTGTTGGCATCTTGATGGTGGCGCCGCTGTTGTGGTTGCTTTCGATGTCTTTTGTCGACATCAATGGAGAACATGGTCTCGGAAATTTCCGATTGTTCTTTTCGGAACCTGTCTACATCGAGATGTTTCTCAATACGTTCAAGATCGCGCTCATCGTCACCGTTATCTGCCTGCTGCTCTGCTATCCGGTTGCCTATCTGATGTCGATCCTGTCCCCCAAATGGGCGGGGCTACTGATGTTGGCAGTGCTGGTGCCCTTCTGGACCTCCGGGCTGGTGCGCACCTTTTCATGGCTTATCATTTTGCAGCGCAACGGCGTGGTCAATAAGACATTGCAAGGCCTTGGCTTGATCAACCAGCCGCTGGCATTGGTCAACAACACCACCGGCGTTGTCATCGGTATGGTGCATATCATGATCCCGTTTCTGGTGCTGCCGCTTTATGCATCGATGAAGGCCATCGACGCCAATCTGATGCGTGCTGCCGCCAATGTGGGGTCGTCGCCAACGCACGCGTTCCTGCGCATCTTCCTTCCGCTTTCAATGCCCGGAGTGGTCGCTGGCGCCATAATGGTGTTCGTCATGTGCCTCGGCTTTTACATCACGCCCGCACTGCTCGGCGGTGGCAAGGTAAAGATGATTGCGCAGCGCATTGAGGAGATGATCTCGCTTTACCCGACATGGGGTCCTGCGGCTGCCCTTGCGGTGTTGCTGCTGGCAATGACGGCTCTTTGCTTGTGGATCAGTCTGGTGTTGGTGCGCCGGCTGTCGTCGGATCGATAGGTGGTATGATGGAAGCTCACGTTTCTCACCGTGCACGTCTCTGGCTCTACATTCTCGTCGGACTGGTGCTGTTTTTCCTGATCGTTCCCACCCTGATCGTCATTCCGGTTTCGTTCAGTTCAACGACATCACTGGTTTTCCCGCCAGCAGGCTGGTCCACACGCTGGTATGCTTCATTTTTCGGTCAGGAAAAGTGGATCAGCTCGCTCTGGGTGTCGCTGCGGGTCGCATTCGGGACCATGATCGTTGCGACTGTCACCGGCGTGGCGGCATCCTACGCTCTTAATCAGGGACGCATCGCCGTTCAGGGTCTTTTGAAGACGGTGCTGGTTGCGCCGCTGGCAGTGCCCTCGATCCTGATCGCTGTCGGCATTTTCTTTGTCTATGCAAAGATCGGAATGCTGTTGAACACCATTTGGGGCATGATCCTCGGCCATTCCGTGGTTGCGATGCCGTTTGTGATCCTGACCATGCTGGCCGGTTTCAGCAGTTATGACTCATCGCAGGAAATGGTGGCACGCAGTCTCGGTGCCAATCGGCTCAAAGCCTTTCTGACTGTGACTTTGCCTCAGCTCAAGCTTTCGGTCGCAACCTCGATGCTGCTGTCTTTCCTGATCTCTTTCGACGAATTGATTATCTCGCTGATGGTGGCATCGGGGCCCATGTCGACATTGCCGCGCGTTACCTTCTCCACGCTGCGCGATGATCTCGATCCTACATTGGCGGCGGTTTCAACACTCATGCTGATTGTCACATCGCTACCACCGCTTCTGCTGCACATTTACAGCCAGCGGGCAGCAAAGAACGGTGGTTGATATGATTGCAGAACTTAACCGAGAAATGGATGGCTTTGTCCACCTTGAGAGACACGGATCCGTACTTGAGATCCGTATGGTCAAGCCAAAGGTCAATGCGATCTGCCGCAGTCTCAGCCGCAATCTGGAGAAGGCAGCGCTCTATTTGCAAGGTGATCCCGATCTGCGCGTCGGTATTCTGTCCAGCGGGTCAGAGCGTGCTTTTTCAGCCGGTTATGATTTCAAGGAAGGAACGGATCAGAACAGTGGTGCAAGCACCGAAGGCGCAAAAGAGGGTGGTTTCGGCGGTATAACGACGTTGTGGTCACTCAGAAAGCCGCTGATCGCTGCTATCAACGCCCCGGCCATTGGCGGTGGTCTCGAAATATCGTTGGCATGCGATATTCTTTTGATGGCGGATGACGCCTTCATCCAGCTGCCCGAGCTCGAGCGTGGACTGCTGCCCGATGGCGGGGGACTGCAACGTCTGCCACGCCGTATTCCCTATTATGTGGCAACCGCGATGATCTGGACCGGCGAACCCATGAGCGCGCAGGAAGCGCAGCGTTGGGGGTTGGTTTATCGCACCGCGTCACGAGAAAATCTTATGCCAATGGCATTGGAAATAGCCCGGAAAATTGCGGCATCTGCACCGCTGGCACAACAGGCGTTGAAAGAAGCGTTACGTGCCGTGGATGGCATGTCAGACCGCGACGCCATGAGATTGCGAGCTGGCGATAATCCGGAGCTGTCCACCTTTGCCGCCATGTTGTCCTCGGAGGATATGATCGAAGGCCAAAAAGCCTTCCTCGAAAAACGACCGCCGCGCTGGCGCGGACGCTGAACCAATAACTGAATGACAATTGAGACTGCCCAACCCTTGTGGCTGGGCAGAAAGGGAGAGCTATGTACAAATTTCTGGAAATTGAACGTCATGACGCGGTGGGCGTTATTGCGCTCAACCGGCCGGAGGCGCGCAATGCGCTCGGTATGGGGATCACCATAGAACTGCGCAAGGCACTAAAGGAAGCGGCGGCTGACCAAACGCTCCGCACCCTTATTCTGGCTGGACGCGGTGGCGCCTTTTCAGCCGGTGCAGACGTGAAGGAATGGGCGGCGGGCAGAACGGATTGGCCGGACATGAACTGGGTCGAGGAGTCGCTGCGACTGGTTCAGCAAGTCCATGAAATGCCCAAGCCCGTTATCGCCATGATCGACGGTGCAGCCGTTGGTGCCGGTCTTGATATGGCTTTGGCGTGCGATTTTCGCTACGCATCGGAAAAGGCCAAGTTCATCTGTTCCTATACCAATGTCGGCTACAACCCGGACTGCGGCGGAACCTGGTTGATGCCGCGCGTGATTGGTCTCGAGGCGGCAAAGCGTTTTGCTTATACGGGTGAATTATGGACCGCCCAGATTGCGCTTCAAAATCGGCTCGTCAGCCACGTCAGCAGCTCTGACAATCTGTGGCAGGACACGCTGGCCTTCGCCCGGCAACTGGCAAGCGGGCCGACTGTCGCCATCGCGCAGACCAAGAAATTGCTGAACAGCGCTCATACGCGCAGCCTATCCGATCAGCAGCTGGAAGAAGTAGCGGCGGGCAAGGTCTGCGCACAGACCCAAGATCATAAAGAAGGCCTGGCTGCTGCCAATGAGCGCCGCGCACCGAATTTCATCGGCGCGTAAAGGGGAACACCATGGATTTTGCATTAAGTTTTGAACAACAGGCGCTCATCGATTCACTGGAAGAGTTCTGCAAGCGCGAACTTTATCCGCACGAGAATCTCGTTGAGGAACTTCGCTACGTTCCTGAGGAAATCAAACAGGAAATTCAGCAAAAATCGATCCAGGCGGGCTTCGCCGGGATGAATCTGCCGGAAGAATGGGGTGGCCCGGGTCTCGACAAGCAGACCAAGATGCAGGCTGAACGCGTGCTTGGTAAATCGAGCGCCGCGCTCACCATGTGCATGAACCGTGGCGTTACCGGCATCCTCTTCAAATGCAAGGGCGACCAAATTGAAAAATATCTGAAGCCAGCTATCCGAGGCGAACGTAAGGATGCCTTCGCGCTCACGGAACCCGGTGCGGGGTCTGACGCACGCGGCATTACGACCAAGGCCGTGCGCGATGGGGATCACTGGGTTATCAACGGGGTGAAACAGTTTATCTCTCACGCCGATATCGCAGATTTCATCGTTCTCATTGCTGTTACCGGCGTGGATGAAACGCCACGCGGACCACGCAAGCGTTTTACGGCGTTTCTGCTCGACAAAACCCTGCCGGGACTGCGTGTAGAGCCGATGAAGTCGATCGTCACCCGTGGCTATAATCCGACGATGGTCTATCTCGAAGATGTTCGTGTTCATAGCGATGATATTCTGGGCGAAGAGGGCAAGGGCTTCGATACTGCCAATGAGTGGCTCTACGATGGTCGGGTTGCTTTGGCCGCCCATTGTGTCGGTCGTTCTGAACGCATCTTCGAAATGACCAAGGAGTGGGCCGGAACCCGCAAGGCGTTTGGCAAAACAATTGGTGAATTCCAGGGGGTCGGTTTCAAGGTTGCCAATATGGCGGTTGATATAAAGCTCGGTGATCTTATGGTGAAAGAAGCCGCGTGGAAAATTGAGAATCAGACGATGAACCGCACTGAAGCGTCGATGGTGAATTACTGGTGCTCGGAAATGGTGTTCCGGGTTGCGGATGATGCCGTGCAAATCTTTGGTGGCATGGGCGTCATGGAAGAATTCCCCATCCAGCGTTTCTGGCGAGATGCGCGTATCGAACGTATCTGGGAAGGTACGTCCGAGGTCCATCAGGATATTATCGCAAAGGATCTGTTGAGACCGTATCAATAATAAGTGTCGCCGTTAGTCATCGGCCTTCGAGAAGGTAAAGAATGCGGAAAGCTGTCAAAAAGAGGCAAACCAACGAAATCAGACGACAGGATCTGATCCTTGCGACGCTGAATTCAATAGTCAAACATGGCTATCTGAATTCGACGATCAACACGATCAGTGAAGAATCTGGTTTTTCACGTGGATTGATAAACCACTATTTTGACAGCAAGGAAGATCTGCTGACCGCAGCACATCGCTATTACCTTCAAAATGGGGACGATTATTACCGGCACCTTGTATCATCGGTGAAGACCGGGAATTTCGATACGCTATACTTTGTTGCCTGCGGGCCATTTTTCCACGGACGCGGATATCAACAGGTTCATATTCACTACAACAGTGCCGCCTGGATTGTTCCAGAGATCATGGCATTACATCGCGAACTATGGGGCAAATACCGCGCGTTTCTCGGACGTCGGCTTGCCAAGGTCGCGGCAGAAAAGAATATGGAAATTGATGTCCGTCTGGCGGCCATCGCTCTTACGCAACTGGCGGACGGGCTATGGCACGGCTGGGTCATGGAAGAAGCCTATTCGGCCGAGGATTGCTGTATCATCATCCGCAAATGGCTGTGCGATCTGTTTGGCGAAAATCCCGCCGATCATCCGCTGCTGCCCAATTTCGATGTGGAGAATTTCCCGAC
>Ga0182738_1006592_pt1 | contig 12010 bp, 10 predicted proteins | sample eDN5th30CBELigMG_FD_128876 | JGI IMG/M metagenome (GOLD analysis project Ga0182738, IMG submission 128876) | Enriched Miracle-Growth compost microbial communities from Emeryville, California, USA - eDNA 5th pass 30_C BE-Lig MG (version 2)... ...
CATCCTTGCGGTGATCGGAGGCTGCCTGATAGCCGCCGCCGTCCAGGCGCATGGCCATTTGGGCGCAGCCGAACTCCAGGTCGAAGCGTGGCGCCACCTCGACTTTGTGGCCGCGCTCGCGCAACCCCTGCACAGTCGCCTCCGGCATGTTCCATTCCACCCGTACCTCGCGGTTGTCATCAGCCACCCGCCAGCGCGGAGCATCGCTCGCCACCTGGGGGTTCTGGCGATGATCGGCAACGCGGCATGCCATCTGCACATGGCCCTGCGCCTGAATGGAGCCGCCCATCAGGCCAAAGCTGGCCAGCGGCTGGCCGTCCCGCATGAGAAAACCTGGGATGATGGTGTGGAATGGACGCTTGCCTGGCCCAACCTGGTTGGGGTGACCGTCGCGCGTGCTGAAGCCTTTGCCCCGGTTATGCAAGGCAATGCCCGTGCCAGGAACAACCACGCCGGAACCAAAGCCTTTGAAATTGGACTGGATCAGCGACACCATCATGCCATTCTTGTCTGCGGTGGTCATATAGACGGTACCGCCCTGGTGCGGGTTGCCCGGCCCTGGGTCAGAGGCGCGCGCCGGATCAATGAGCCGGGCACGAGCGGCCAAGTAATCACGGTCAAGCAGCTTTTCGGTCATGTTCTCGGCCATGGTCGCGGGGTCGCCGACATAAGTATGCAGGTCGGCGAACGCCAGCTTCATGGCCTCTATCTGCAGGTGTATGTATTCGGGGGAGTCAACCTGCAAGGACGAAACATCAATGGCGTCCAGCATGCCCAAAGCCATCAGCGCCCCGATACCCTGGCCATTGGGACCGATCTCCAGCACATCCAGATTGCGATAGCGCATGCTGATGGGATCGACCCAGTCGGAACGGTTGGCAGCCAGGTCCGCCTCAGTGATCAGCCCACCGGTCGCCCGCGCATGCGCGGCTATGGCAGCCGCCAGCTCACCGTGGTAGAAATCGTCGCCGCCCGAGCGTGCAATCTTGAGCAAGGTATCGGCCTGCCCAGGGCAACTGAAACGTTCGCCGGGCAATGGCGCACGCCCTCCAGGCGCAAAAGCGTCCATGAAACCAGGCTGATCGCCCAATTCGGCAACCTGCGGAGCCCATTGTCGATGAACGGTTGGAGACACCAGATAGCCATCGCGAGCGTATTTCAGCGCGGGCTCGAACAAGTCCTCGAACGGCAGGGTTCCGAAACGGTCGCATAGGGCGCGCCAGCCTGCGACGCCGCCGGGCGTGGTGACCGACCCCCAGCCCTTGGAGGGCATGCGATCCAGGCTGCTGAAACAATCAGGCGTCCACGCCGCGGGCGCCCTGCCGCTTGCATTCAGGCCATGCATTTGCGATCCATCCCAGACCAGCGCAAAGAGATCGCCGCCGATGCCATTCATGCACGGCTCGACAACCGTCAGTGCAATGGCAGTGGCCAGCGCCGCATCCACTGCATTGCCTCCTCGCATGAACATCTGCAGCCCGGCAGCACTGGCAAGCGGCTGCGAAGTGCTTACGACGTTATCGGCCAGCACCGGCACGCGCTGGGATGGGTAACGGAAATGCCAGTAATCGGAAGTGATGGTATCCATGGGGTATCTCGATAAAACAAAAACAAAAAATGCGCGTCTACTGTGGAGGAATGCCCGCCCGCTTGACGACATCGCGCCAGAAGATGTGTTCGTCAGCCACCGTCTTGGCCAATTGCTCCGGCGGCCCGAACTGCAGTTCCGCCCCCTGCGCGGCCATGGCCTCTATGAGCTTGGGCTTTTCCAGCGCCCGCGCAAGCGCGGACGACAGTTGCCGGACAATTTCAGGCGGCGTTCCCAGCGGTGCGAACAGACCGAAAAGGTTGTCCGCCACCACATTTTCCACGCCAGCCTCCTTGAGGGTCGGCACATCGGGCAGCAGGCTGACGCGTGAGCTGGATGCGACAGCCAGATATTTGAGTTTATTCCCTTTCACCAGCGGCATGGAGCCCGTGACACTGTCGAACATCATGACGGACAGCCCGTTGACCACATCCGGCAGCGCCTGGACACTGCCCTTATAGGGGACATGGGTAATATCCAGCTTGTTCTGGGCCTTGAACATTTCCCCCTCAAGATGAGAGAGCGTGCCCACGCCTTGCGATGCAAAATTGTATTGCCCCGGCTTCTCGCGGATATAGGCAAGCAGCTCCTGCACACTATTGACCGGCAGGCTGGCCGGAACAACCAGGGAATGCGGCACTGATCCGATCAGGCCAATGGGAATGAAGTCTTTTTCAAGGCTTGCAGCCTGGTTCTTGTAGATGGCGGCGGCAATGGCCTGGTTGGTCGTGGCGGCCAGGTAAAGCCCATAACCGTCAGGAGCGGCGCGCGCGCCCGCCATCAGTCCTATGGCGCCCCCCGCCCCAGGCCTGTTCTCCACCACCACAGACTGCCCCAGCTCTGCCGAGAGCTGATTGCCCACCGCCCTTGCAAGCACATCTGTGGCACCGGCAGGCGGGAAGGAAATCGTTACTTGAATGGGCTTTTCGGGATAAGCCGCCTGGGCACCGAGCGGCACTGCGGCAGCCATTGCCGATGCGCCAAGGAGCAGGCAAGCCCGGAACAGCCCTCGCGACCGCGAACCGTCGGATTGATTTCGCGTTGGCATACCCATGGTGAACCGTGAAGCAAATACTGTCATGCGAATCTCCAGTTAGAGGATTTCTGAAACTGCTTCGGTACAGACAAAGGCTGGGCGCCGGCCGCTGGCCGCCGCGATGAATTATTGCGCCCATATTACTGATATGATTTGATTAGAACAATTTGATTTTTTTATTCGTAATTACAAAAAATTCTTATGAGTACGCTCCGTTTCCTGCGCACTTTCCTGGTCGTGGCCAAGAGCGGGACGTTCGCGGACGCAGCCGATACTGTTTCACTGACCCAGGCGGCAGTCAGCTTCCAGATGCGGGCGCTGGAAGAGCAACTGAATCGGCAATTGTTCGAAAAACAAGGGCGTATCTCCGTCCTGACGGCTGCCGGGCGGGCCTTGGTGCCCCAGGCCCAGGCGCTGCTGGATCAATATGACCGGCTGTGCACATCCGATCTTCCCCCCGAAGATCTCTCGGGGCCTGTCGCGTTTGGCGCCATCGTGTCCTGCATGGCGCCGCTGTCGCGAGGGGTATCCCGCCTCAAGGCGCGCCATCCCCGTCTGGATGTGCGGCTTTCGACGGGCCGGTCTGGATTCCTGATTGAGCAGGTTGTAAACGGGCAGCTCGATGCCGCTATCGTCGTGGAACCCACACACAAGCCGCCGTCGCAGATACGCTGGGTTCTCATGCGCGAAGAGCCGCTCTTCGCGCTGGCCCCCTCGAACGCGCCCGTGAGCACCGCACAGGAGGCGCTATCGCGCTATCCCTTCCTGCGCTTTGATCGCGGCGAATACACCGGCCGTCTGGTGGACAGGGTCATCAAGCACATGCGCTGCAGTGTGGATGAGTTCCTGGAACTCAACTCCATGGAAACACTGGTTGAGCTGGTGCGTCAGGGCGTTGGGGTCACTGTCCTGCCCCATCCCGCCGCCTCAGGCTGGCGCAATGATCCCGGCCTGAAAATGCTGCCATTGCCCGGAAAGCTGAGCGCTATCGTGCGCCACATAGGCATGGTCGTCAGGATAGACCATCCCAAGCCAAGGCTGATCGAGGAGCTGCAGGAGGTGTGCGCCGCCTCCGAAGGCCATGGCTGATCTTGATGCCACGCGTTGATCCGGTCTATGAAATGGCCCATCAATTGATTTATGATGCAAAAAAAGCGACAATTGACTTCAATTATGAATCATCCTTTGATATCGCTTCTCTTGCCTGAATATCGCCGCCAAATTCTTGGGCTTCTCTTGCTGCACCCAAACGAACAATTGCATGGCCGGGAAATTGCGCGCAGGACAAAACTGGCCCCCGGCACTGTTACACGGGAGCTGGGAAAGCTTGTGCAAGCCGGTTTTTTGTTACGGGAAAAGCGCGGAAATCAGCAGCTATATAAAGCGGATACTTCTTGTGTGATTTTCGCCGAGCTGGCCAGCATACTGAAAAAAACATCAGGTATTGCAGATGTCCTTTCGGATGCTCTGTCCTCACTGGGTGACGCAATACAGATCTGCTTTATTTATGGTTCCATCGCAAGAGGAAGCGAAAGCGCAGATAGCGATATAGATTTGATGATCATAGGCACGGCCAACTTTCAGGAGGCGGTTCAAGCACTATGGCCGTTTCAGACTCAGCTTGCCCGCGAAATCAACCCCAAGGTCTTTAGCCCCTGTGAATGGAAGGCTCGTCTGAGCGAGCCCTTCTTGCGCGAGGTTCTCGCCAAGGAGAAAATATTCTTGAAAGGAAGTGCCAATGACCTTACAGAACTTGCTGGGAATCAGTCTGGATGCAATAAAGATTGATCCAGCGCACATCACCCAGCTTCTAGCCGCGGCCGACCGAAATATGGGCGACGCGCAGTTACAGGGCCTTAGTGATGAAAACCGCTTCGACGCAGCATATAAAGCCATCATGCAATTGTCGATGCTGGCGCTCCATGCCAATGGCTACCGGGTCCTCACATCAAGACCAGGACATCATTTGACTGCCATCCAGGCATTACCTCTTACCGTACAGTGGCCTGCGGAAAAGGTCTGGCCATTGGATGCGTTACGAAAACAACGGAATCTGGCAGATTATTCGGGAGATCTCGTACCTCCCTCCACGGTGGCGGCATGCATCGAAAACGCCAGAGCCCTTCGCCAGCATGTAGTTGCATGGCTTGAAAGCAATAAGCCTGATTTAATTACGATTCAAAACCAGACCTAATGGACATATAGGTATTGCATAACTGCATTCCAGCCGCAGCCGGGCCCCTCTCTGCGGGGGCTCGGGCTGCCTGGCTTACTCTATTTTGATGCCTGCCTCTTTCACCACGACGGCCCAGTTGGCAACCTGCTCCCTGGTCCACTGGCCGAACTCATCCGGCGACATGGTCAGAGGCTGCGCGCCCAGGGTATCGAGCTTGGCCTTCACATCGGGCAGCTCAATGATCTTGGCCAATTCGGCATTCAGCTTCTCAACAACCGGCTTGGGTGTGCCCGCAGGCGCGAGAATGCCTTGCCAACTGCCGGTTACAAAGCCAGGAATAATTTCACCCACTGTAGGTACGTCCGGCAACTGCGGCAGACGCTCGCTGCTGGTGACCGCCAGGAGCCTGATCTTGCCGCTCTTGACATGGGGATAGGTGGCTACCATCCCATTCGTCGTGACATCGACCTGCCCGCCGATTAAATCGCTGAGCGCCTGTGCGCCACCCTTGTAGGGGATATAGCCCCAGTCGATGCCCGTCTTCTGGGCGAACAGCACCCCAGCCATGTGAGGCGCGCTGCCTATGCCCGCCGCCGCGGCAAAGTTAAGCTTGCCTTTGTGATCCTTGGCGTACTGGATCAGCTCCTCCTGGGTCTTGACCGGCAGTTCATTGGTCGTGACAAGCAGGTGAGGTGAATAGGCCAGCATGCTGACTGGCTCAAGATCCTTGACCGGATCGTAAGGCAGATTGGGATAGACGCTTGGGCTGATCGTGAGGTTGCCCAGGTCAAGCAGCAAAAGGGTATAGCCATCAGGCTCGGAGCGAACCACGTAGTCGGCGCCGATGTTCCCGTTCGCGCCGGCACGATTCTCGACGATAACCGGCTGGCCGACGGCCTGGGCCAATTTGTCGCCCACGAGCCGGCCCAATACATCAGAGGTTCCTCCTGCCGGGAAGGGTACGACAATCTTGATCGGACGATCAGGGTAGGAAGCAGACTCAGCCGCGGCAACAGTAGGGGCGATGAATATGGCCGCCATGCAGGCGGCCAGCAGGGAATACAAGTGTTTTCTCATGTTGTCTCCAGGGCGGCGCGATACGCCGCGTTTGTTTGAATGACGAACTGGCGCGCACCCGCGAGCAAATGCGAGAAGTGATGGCGGTCTCGGCATCACCTGGCCATTTCGGCAGAATATGATAATCCACTTATATGTCGTCATACAACAACTTCTATCAAGCCCAAAAAATTCCAGGCCGGTCTTGAATCTGGATTCGCAGCGCGCTCAAGCATCCTCCGCCTTGAAGGCGCAATGCATTGAACCGCAATACATTGAAACTACAACGCATTATCGGCTTTTCATCTACGTGGTTTGGGAATATTCAAGTTGGCGGCATGATGCTCCCAGCCTGTAATAATGGCGCATCGGAGCATTGTTGAGGGCCGCCCAACAGGCCATATGTTATATGACAACACATAAGTTAAAAGCCTCAAGCGCCCTCAACGGCGGGCGCGGAGACAAAGCCCGGCAATGCTGGCCAATACTGCTGACGCCCACGGCACAGCAGCAATAGCCTGTATGCCTGCTCTTGGCTACCCGCGCCGCGATGGGCGCTAGAAACCGGGAGATTCCGTTGCCATGCTGCCAGGGTTGCCCCATGGCGTCTGTGCCTTGGATTCCGTTTCGCTTTCCTGAGAAGCGGTGGGTGCCGCCTGCGGCACAGGATTCAAGATAGACAGATCCGGCTCTTCCCCGACACCGACAGGCGCTCGCCGTTCCGCATCAGGTGCAACAACATTGGGAGGCTCGAGCGTAGGCGCGGTATCGGGTATCTGAGCCGCCGGCGCCTGCACCGCATCGTCTTGCCCGGCCGTTGCGGCAGGCGGAGGCATATCGGCCGGCTGCTCGCTGGATATGCCGCGCTCTGGCGCAGCAGTTTGCGGCTCAGGCTGCCTCACCTGATCTTCAGGCGGCGGCGCGGCAACCGGCTCATCGCTTGCCTGCGCACCCCTGCAGTAGCCTTCTCCCTTTTTGACGGTCAGGCAATTGCTGTAGTCGGCCAGCCATTTCATGCCGGTTTCCTTGCCGTCGGTATGGCGGATGCGCTCCTGAACGCCATCACGCTCAAACTGAATACTGCCGCCCTGCCGGGAGCCAAGGAATGTGCGCGTGCGGTCAAGGTCACGGATCGTGACGAGATAGTCGTTTCCCCCGCCATCTAGGCGCAGGAAAGTGCCTTCAGGACCGTTCCACGTGCCTCGCCACTCGTCAGTGGAATACACCGCAGGCTGGGTGGACGCGTCCGCGCGAGGCGCGACCGATCCCGAGGGTTGAGGGCTGACGCATGCGCTGAGCAGCAGCGCCGCGGAAACGGCTGAGAAGGCGAGTCTGTTCATGAGGGGCATTATATTTTCAAATCAGCCATCCCTGAACTCCGGCGCCCAATGAAGCACGCGCCGCTCGATCAGCGTGACGCCGTAGACCAGCACGATGCCGACGACTGAAAGCAGAAGCACTGCGGCGAACATGTCGGTGGCGTTGAGCGTGGCCAGGGCGGTGATCATGAGGTAGCCCATGCCGGTGGTGGAACCGACGAACTCTGCCAGCACGACCCCGATCAACGCAAAGCTGATGGCGTTGGGCAGCGACGCGAACGTCCACGCGGCTGCGGTTGGAATGCGTACCCGCCAGAGTATCTGGCGCGGGGAACCGCCAAGTGTCTGGCAGAACTGCAACAGCTCACGCTCCACGCTGCGCCCGCCCTTGTAGGTATTGAAGAACACCAGGAAGAAGACCACAAACCAGGAAGTCACCACCTTGGATGCCACACCCAAACCGAAAAACATGGTGATCAGCGGCACAAACGCAATACGCGGCATGGAGTTGAACGCCACAATGAATGGATTGAGGACATCCGCAACAAAACGGTTGCGGCTCAACGCCATGCCTACGATAAAGCCGCTGCCCACGCCGACAGCCAGGCCCAGAAAGGTGGCGCGCAGCGTAAGCCAGAGGTGCGGCCAGACAGAGTCGGGGCCGGGCTGCATCCATTCCCAGAGCCTGACCGCAATCTTTGAAGGTTGGCTGATGAAAAAGGGATCGAACACCGTGTTGGCAACGAACCAGGGGATGCGCGTAAGCCCTTCCCAAAGCCCGAATATCACGATAAGAATGCCTGCCTGCCACACGGTGATGTGTAGCCTGCGCCGTATCGCGCGGCGGCGCAGCCTTGCAAGGGTCGCGGCATGCTCTTCAGGGGCGGTAGCGGTCGTATCCATCGTCTGACTCACGCCGCGCTGCGGAACTGCTCGCCGAGCACGCTCCAGATACTCTGAAAATGTTTCATGAAGATCGGACTTTCCCGAACGGTAAAGACATCGCGCGGACGCGGAATATCGATGTATTCGTCAAGCAATACCTGGCTGGGCGGAGACGACAGTACGATGACACGGTCAGACAAGGTGATGGCCTCATCCAGATCGTGCGTCACCATCACAACCGTCTGCCCCAGCTTGCTCCAGATCTCCATCAACTCGCGATGCAAGTGGGTCTTGGTGTGTGTATCCAGAGCGCCAAAAGGCTCATCGAGCATCAGCAGGCTGGGCTCCACGGCCAGGCTCATGAGCAGCGCAACCCGGCGCCGCATGCCGCCTGAAAGCTCGTGGGGATAGGCTTGCTCGAAACCGGTCAGGTGCCCGAGCTCAAGCAATTCCGTCACCCTGGCCCTCACCTGTGCTTCCGGCACGCCGTGAAACCTCAGCCCCAGCGCAACATTGCGGTATACCGTGAACCAGGGCAGCAAGGTATCCTTCTGAAAGATATAGCCCAGGGACGCAGGCAGCTTCCCCTGGACCGGCCTGCCCGCCACACGTATGCTGCCGGAGGTCGGTTCCAGGAAGCCGGCGATCATGTTGAGCAGCGTCGACTTGCCGCAGCCGGAAGGTCCGACAATGGAAACGAACTCGCCCTTCTCTATGGCCAGCGATACGCTGCCCACTGCCCAGGTATGCCCCTTGTCCGTCTGATAGGCCTTGGAGACTTCCTTGAGCTCAATCACGATGTGATGCCTCTGGCCTTGCGCACAAAGCTCATGTCTGCGCAGCGCGAGTACGGCACAGTCTTCATCTGCTCGTTCGAGAACTGCCGCCCGTCGCCCATGATGGCGGCCATGCGGTTGTAGGCGTCCTCGGTAATGATATTGTCCTGCAGCCAGACGCTGGCCTTGTAATCGCTGATGGCCTTGAGTACCGAGGGACGGGCCAGCGCGTTGAGGTAATCCTTGTAGACCGTCTCGGTGATTTCCTCTGGCGTATGCTGGTTGATGAAGTCCTGCGCCTTGACCAGCCCATTGACGAATGCCTGGATGTCATCCGGCCGCTTCTCGATATCATCGACGAGCGCATAGGCGGCAATGCCGGGCACATCGCCTTTCATGTATGTATTCCAGACCTCGCTGTCGATACCGTTGAAGATCGGCGTTCCCCACCCTTCCGCGACAGCCTGTTCCATCATCGATGCGGTCGCCATGGTCGCCGCCACCGAACCAGTCTTGAGCGCCGCCAGCATGGTGGCAAGATCGCCAAGCGGGCGGATGTCCACCTTGTCCGCGATCCCGGCCTGCTGTGTCAGGTAGATCGCCATCAGCGCCGTGACAGATCCGGGCTGTGTCGCGCCAACCCGCTGGTTCGCCAGGTCTTTCAGGCTGCGAAACTTTCCGCTGTCATAGTCAGCCTTGCGCACCAGCACGTTCGCATAGGTCATGCGGCGGTCGAAGCCAAAAATCAATGCCGCCGGCTTGCCCGCAATCGTCAGGGCGGGCGCAGCGGTGGCCGCTGTGGCGCCAACCAGGATCTGCCGGGCAGCCAGCAACTGATTGGTGCGCGGCCCGCTCTGGCTGTTCAGATACTTCACATCCAGCCCGGCATCGGCAAAGTATCCATTCTTCAGCGCCACATAACCCGCGGTAAAGATGGGGTCTATGCTGCCCTGCCCGTATGAAACCTCTTTGCCTGCGGCCATTGCCGGGCGAGCCCCCAGCATGCCCAGACACGATGCCGCACCGGATGCCAGCAGGAATTGACGCCGTTTTGCCTGAATCGGCCAGATGATGTCTGACATAGTTTCTCCTGGCGCAAGCGCCTGTGTGAGCAAACCTCGCCACATGCGCCACGCATGCCTCCCTTCCGGGTTTGTTTTTGAGGATGCTGCATGGAATCTGAGTATAGGCCTGGCTGGGGCCGCTGTGAAACCAGGTGAGCGGGCATATTCCCGAATACAACAGTTACAGCATGCCCACGCGAAGCTATTAAACTGTCCCTGTCCATGCGGTCACGCCGTATGGTCGCCATCCGCAAAAATCATAAACCGGGTGCATCACCCCGGTGGGGAGACACGAATCATGATGAGCCTTCAATTGGCCCGCAGCGTGGGCCTGGGCCTTGTCGTCTTTGGCGCCACGGCATCCGCCCAGGATATAAAACGCGACGAATTCTTCTGGCTCGGAGAGATCAACAAGGCATCTCTCGTCATCAATACTGAAGAAGGCCTGCTCGACAAGGCACTGGCGCCGCACTTCGCCCAAGGCATAGAAAAAGTGCTGGACGATGGCAACAAGGAGGGCGGCAAGCGCCCTTCGACAGTAATCACTTTCGAGCCGCTGATGATAAAAGCGGCGGGTCCGGAAATCACGCTGCTGCACGCGGGACGCTCAAGCCAGGATATGCACGCAACCTACCGCGCGGCCATTCTGCGCGACAATCTGCTGGCCCTGGCCCAGCAGCTTCAGAAGACTTCCGACACACTGGTCAACCTGGCGGCAAAGCATACTGATACCGTCGTACCCAACTACACCAATGGCGTTGCCGCCCAGCCCAACAGCTATGGGCACTATCTGCTTGGACATGCGGCCGGCCTGCGGCGGGATGCGCAGCGCATTCGCGAGGCCTATGCGCGCATCGACCGCTCGGCCATGGGCACGACCGTGCTGAATGGCACGGGCTGGCCGCTGAACCGGGAACGCATGGCGCATTACCTGGGCTTTGCAAAGCCGGTTGAGAATGCCTACGACGCAGGCCAGATTTCTTCTATGGAGCATCCTGTGGAGGCTGGCTCCATCGTGATGAGCATTGCTTTGCACGCGGGCCATTTCGTCGAAGACCTGCTGACCCAATATGCACAACCGCGCCCGTGGATACTGCTTCAGGAGGGCGGCGACAATACCTATGTGTCGAGCGCGATGCCACAAAAGCGCAACCCTGGGCTGCTGAACCGTACACGCAGCAGCGCCTCCACCGCCATGACGCTGGCCCTCGGCCCTGCCATCCAGGCGCATAACATCACGCCCGGAATGCCCGACCCCAAAAGCGCCAAGGCCAACAGCGAAATGGTCGACAGCGGCATCAAGACGCTCAAGAACTGGGATGCGGTGCTCAAAGCGCTGGTCATCAGCCCCGAGCGCGCGCTGGAAGAACTGAACAGCGACTGGACCGCATCGCAGGAACTGGCCGACGAACTGATGCTCAAGCACAAGCTGCCTTTCCGCATCGGTCATCACTTTGCTTCGGAAGTCGTCAGCTACGCCAAGCAGAACAATATCAAGCCACTGGACTTCCCCTATTCCGAGGCACAGCGCATCTACGCCGAAGCGGTACATGGCATGGACTACCCACAGCAGCTACCCATGACTGAAGAAGACTTTCGCGCCGCGCTGGATCCAATCGCGATTGTCAAGCGCCGGGCTACGGCAGGCGGACCGCAACCCGCGGAGATGCAGCGCATGCTCACCAGTGCCCGCGAAGATCTCGCGGCGCAGCAGACATGGATAGACGAACATCGAAAAACGATAGATTCCGCGCTGGGCCAGCTTGACGCGGACTTTGGCAAACTGCTGCGCGAACCAGAAGCGAAAGCGACTGAAGATTCCGGCGCCTCCCCCGCCCCGGCTTCATCCAGCAAGTAAGCATCGATACACCGCGCGGGCTGATCCGCGCGGCGTGTCGGCATCTGACGATGCGTCGGGACATTTCAGATTCAGCAATCCGTAAGAATAATCATTCTTATTTGCCATAGAATTATGACTCAGGAACCCCCGGAGCCATTTCCATGACAGATAACACTCGGCGCGCTTTGCTGCGCAATGGACTGGTGCTCAGCGCAGGCGCGCTGCTCGGCACCCCGGCGATCCGCCTTGCGCATGCAGCCGATGCGCAGA
>Ga0182738_1006593_pt1 | contig 12004 bp, 10 predicted proteins | sample eDN5th30CBELigMG_FD_128876 | JGI IMG/M metagenome (GOLD analysis project Ga0182738, IMG submission 128876) | Enriched Miracle-Growth compost microbial communities from Emeryville, California, USA - eDNA 5th pass 30_C BE-Lig MG (version 2)... ...
ACCAGGAAGCTAGCACATTTTCTATCAACTGACAGTTTTTAGCGCGATGGGCCTCAGCGCGTGATAGGCAGTAAGACGTGCAGACCGATCGACGAGGACGTCCCCGGCTGGTGGCTTCCAGCAGGCCGGGGCGCAGCGCGCGCGACGAGATCCTCGACGCCGCGGCGGAGCTGTTCACCACCGTCGGCTACGCGGCCACCTCGACCCGGCGCATCGCCGAGAGCGTCGGGATTCGGCAGGCCTCGCTGTATCACCACTTCGCCGCCAAGGACGACATCCTCGACGCCCTGCTGGCCGACACCGTCGACCCCTCCGTGCAGCTGGCGGCCGAGCTGCTGGCCGAGGGAGGGCCCAGCGCTCCCCGACTGCACGCACTCGTCGTCGCCGATACCGCGCAATTGTGCGGCGGTACCTGGAATCTGGGCACGTTGTATCTGCTTCCGGAGCTTCGCCTCGAGCGCTTCGCCGCCTTCCGCCGGCGCCGTGCCGAGTTGCGCAGTCACTATCAAGCGCTGTCGCGCGCGGTGATCGCCGAGCATGACGGTCCCGCGGATGCCGACGATCTGTCGTTCCGGTTGGTGGAGGCGGTGATCAACCGCCGCTCCGATGACGGCTCCTGCCCGCCGGATTATCCCTGGACCATCGCCGAAGCGGCGTTACGGATTTTGGGCTGCACCCGGGGTTTCAGCGCGATGCGCACCGAGACCGGCCAACGCTTGGGTTGGCAGCCGCGGTAGACCGCAGCCTGTTCAGCGCTCGGCCAGCTTGGCGGCCAATCTGCGGTTCACCGGCTCGGGCAACAGGTCGGCAACATCACCGCCCATCGACGCCACTTCCTTTGCCAGTGACGACGACACGAACGAATACCCCGGTGTGGTCGCCACGAAGAACGTGTCGACACCGGCGATGTGCTTGTTCATCTGAGCCATCTGCAGCTCGTACTCGAAGTCGGTGCCGGTGCGCAGGCCCTTGACGATCGCGGTGAGCCCCCGCTGCCGGACGAAGTCGACCACCAAGCCCTGACCCGACTCCGCGCGCACGTTGGGCAGATGCGCGGTGGCCTCGGCGATCATCTCCAGGCGCTCATCCAGGCTGAACATGCCCTTCTTGGCGGGATTGACCAGCACGGCGGCTACCACCTCGTCGAACTGGGCGGCCGCGCGCTCCAGGATGTCGACGTGTCCCAACGTCACCGGGTCAAAGGAACCGGGGCATACCGCGCCACTCATAGTGCTCGACGCTAGCAGCCGGGGCTACTCGAACTCGGCCAGCTCCAGGCGGGTGTCGCCGTACCGGCGATCAGGCCAAGCCTCCCAGCCGTCCGGCCAGCACACCGCGGGACTCGACGCCGCCCGTTCGATCACCACCACGGTGCCCGGGCCTGCCCAACCGCCGGCGGTCAACAACCCCGGCAGCGCGTCGATCGTGGCGGCATCGACCTCGTAGGGCGGATCGGCCAGCACCAGATCCACTGGCGCCTCGGTCCCACCGGCCAGGACCGCTGCCACTGTGCCGCGACGCAGCACGGCGCCGGCCAGCCCCAGTGCGGCGATATTGGCGGCCAACACCTCGGCGGCGCGGCGATCCGATTCGACGAAGAGTGCCGATGTAGCGCCGCGAGACAGCGCCTCCAAACCAAGCGCACCCGACCCCGCGTAGAGGTCCAACACCGACATTCCGGTCAGGTCCATTCGGGAATCGAGCACATTGAACAGCGCCTCGCGCACCCGATCAGTGGTTGGCCGAGTGCCGCGCGGTGGCACGGCGAGGCGTCGCCCACCGGCTGCGCCCCCGACGATGCGAGTCAGCTCAGCACCACCAGCAGGTCTCCGCCTTCGACCTGCGCGGTCTCAGCAACGGCCACCCGCGCGACGGTGCCGTCGGCCGGCGCGGTGATGGCCGCCTCCATCTTCATCGCCTCGATGGTCGCCACGGTCTGTCCGGCGGCGACCTTCTCCCCCTCGGCAACCCCGATGGTGACCACACCGGCAAACGGTGCCGCGACATGGCCCGGCTTGGTGCGGTCGGCCTTTTCGGCAACCGGCACTTCGCTGGCAATGCTGCGATCACGCACCTCGACCGGTCGCAGTTGACCGTTGATGATGCACATCACGGTCCGCATGCCGCGTTCATCCGGCTCGGAGATGGCTTCGAGCCCGATCAGCAGCTCCACGCCGCGCTCCAGCTTGACCCGGTGTTCCTCGCCCTGACGCAGGCCATAGAAGAACTGGTTGGCCGACAATCGCGAGATGTCGCCGTAGAGTTCCCGATGCGACTCGAATTCCTTTGTGGGGCCGGGAAACAGCAGCCGGTTCAACCGGGCCTGGCGCTGCGGTCCAGACTTTGCCAACACCGCCTCGTCATCGGCCGAAAGCTCTTGCATCTCCCGTGCCGGACCGCGACCCTCCAGCGCTTTGGTCCGCAACGGCTCCGGCCAGCCACCGGCCGGGTCGCCCAGCTCTCCGCGCAGGAAACCGATCACCGAATCCGGAATGTCGACTCGGGACGGGTCAGCGGCGAACTCGTCGGCGCTCACGCCGGCACCGACCAGGGCCAGTGCCAGATCGCCGACCACCTTCGAGCTCGGGGTCACCTTGATCAGCCGACCGAGTACGGCATCCGCGGCGGCATAGTTGTTCTCGACATCCTCGAACCGGTCCGCCAACCCCAGCGCCTTGGCCTGCTGATGCAAGTTGGACAGCTGGCCGCCGGGAATCTCATGGCGGTATACCCGCCCGGTCGGCGCGGCCAGCCCGGACTCGAACGGCGCGTACACCTTTCGCAGCGCCTCCCAGTACGGCTCCAACTCGCCCACCGCGTCCAGCGAGAGCCCGGTGTCGTAGTCGGTCTGGGCCGCCGCAGCGATGATCGAACTCAGTGCCGGCTGGCTGGTGGTGCCCGCCAGGGGCGCAGCCGCGCCGTCGACGGCGTCCGCCCCTGCCTGCCAGGCGGCGACGTAGCTGGCCAGCTGACCACCCGCGGTGTCGTGGGTGTGCACGTGGATCGGCAGGTCGAAGCGACTGCGCAGCGCGCTCACCAATGTGGTTGCCGCGACGGGGCGCAACAGTCCCGCCATATCCTTTATCGCCAGCACATGGGCGCCGGCGTTCACGATCTGCTCCGCGAGCCGCAGGTAATAGTCCAGCGTGTAGAGCGTTTCGCCCGGACTGCTCAGATCGCCGGTGTAGCACATCGCGACTTCGGCGACCGCACTTCCGGTTTCGCGCACGGCGTCAATGGCCGGAAGCATCGAGTCGACATTGTTGAGCGCGTCGAAGATCCGGAAGATGTCAATACCGGTCTCGGTCGCCTCCTGGACGAACGCCGAGGTCACCAGCTCCGGATACGGGGTATACCCGACTGTGTTGCGCCCGCGCAGCAGCATCTGCAGACAGATGTTGGGCAGCGCCTCACGTAGCGCGGCCAGCCGTTCCCACGGGTCCTCCTTCAGAAACCGCAGCGCCACATCGTAAGTCGCGCCGCCCCAGCACTCGACCGACAGCAGTTGCGACATGGTGTGGGCCACGTACGGCGCCACCTTGACCAACCCACTGGTACGCACCCGGGTGGCCAACAGCGACTGGTGGGCGTCCCGGAACGTGGTGTCGGTAACCCCGACCGCCCGCGACTCCCGCAGCCAGCGGGCGAACCCTTCTGGCCCCAGCTCGACCAGCCGTTGCTTGGAGCCCGCCGGCGGCGCCGCCGACAGATCCAGCTCGGGCAGCTTGTCCCGCGGGTACACCGCCGAGGGCCGGGTGCCGTGCGGGCTGTTGACGGTGATATCCGCCAGGTAGTTCAAGATCTTGGTGCCGCGGTCGGCCGAGGAACGCGCGGTGAGCAGCTGCGGGCGCTCGTCGATGAACGAGGTGGTGATGCGCCCGGCGGAGAAGTCCGGGTCGTCGAGCACGGCCTGCAGGAACGGGATGTTGGTGGCGACCCCACGGATGCGGAATTCCGCGATCGCCCGGCGCGCCCGCTTCACCGCGGTGGGGAAATCCTTACCGCGACAGGTCAGCTTGACCAGCATCGAATCGAAGTGCGCGCTGATCTCAGCACCGAGGTTGGTGCCGCCATCCAGCCGGATGCCCGCCCCGCCCGGGCTGCGGTAGGCGCTGATCCGTCCGGTGTCGGGCCGGAATCCGTTGGCCGGGTCTTCGGTGGTGATCCGGCATTGCAACGCCGCCCCGTGCAGCGTGATCGAGTCCTGCGAGAGGCCCAGGTCCGCCAGCGACTCACCGGCGGCGATCCGCAACTGTGACGACACCAGGTCGACGTCGGTGATCTCCTCGGTGACGGTGTGCTCCACCTGGATGCGCGGGTTCATCTCGATGAACACGTGGTGGCCGCGCTCGTCGACCAGGAACTCCACGGTGCCCGCGCAGGTGTAGCCGATGTGGCGCGCGAATGCCACGGCATCCGCGCAGATCTTCTCGCGCAGAGCCGGATCGAGATTGGGCGCCGGCGCCAATTCGACGACTTTCTGATGCCTGCGCTGCACGCTGCAGTCACGCTCGTAGAGGTGGATCACGTTGCCGTGGTTATCGGCCAGGATCTGCACTTCGATGTGGCGCGGGCGCAGTACCGCCTGCTCGAGGTAGACGTGCGGGTCGCCGAACGCCGAATCTGCTTCCCGACTGGCCGCTTCGACCGCATCGGCCAGCCCGTCGATGTCAGCGACCCGGCGCATCCCGCGCCCACCGCCACCGGCGACCGCCTTGACGAACAGCGGGAACGTCATGTCTTGGGCTGCGGCGAGCAGTTCCTCGACCGAGGACGACGGCGCTGACGACGCCAGCACGGGCAGTCCCGCCTCCCGCGCGGCGGCCACCGCGCGAGACTTGTTGCCGGCCAGCGCCAGCACTGCCGCGCTGGGACCGACGAAGGTGATGTCCGCATCCGCACAGGCCTGCGCCAGTTGAGGATTCTCCGAAAGGAAACCGTAGCCCGGGTAGACGGCGTCGGCCCCGCATCGCACTGCGGTGCCGACGATCTCATCGACTGAGAGGTACGCGCGTACCGGATGGCCCTCTTCGCCGATCTGGTAGGACTCGTCCGCCTTGAGCCGGTGCAGCGAGTTGCGGTCCTCATACGGGTAGACCGCCACTGTGCCGACCCCGAGTTCGACGGCAGCCCGGAACGCGCGGACAGCGATCTCTCCGCGGTTGGCCACCAGCACTTTGGAGATCACAATCCACCCCTACAGCAGCGTTATCCAGTAGTCCTGAAACCGAATAAATATCAACAGGAATAACGCGATAAACCATAACGCAGCGATGGTCCAACGCCATCGGTGCAAATGCTGCAAATTTTTGCGTATACCACCCTGCTCAGATGCTAGGGCTGCGAATATCACCAGCAGGCACAGCGTGACCGCCCACACCACCATGCAATACGGGCACAGCGCGCCGATCCGGTACAGGCTCTGGAAGATCAGCCAGTGCACGAAGCCGGCGCCAGCCAGCGTGCCCAGCGTCAACCCAGTCCAATACCACTGCGGCAATGGCACTTTCGCAACAGCCAATACGCCGGTGACGACCACCACGGTGAAGGCGACGATCCCCATCAGCGGGTTGGGGAACCCCAGCACGGAGGCCTGCGGGGTGACCATCACCGATCCGCAGGACAGCACCGGATTGAGGTTGCACGAAGGCACGTAGCCGGTGTCCGTGAGCAGCTTGATCTTCTCGACGGTCAGCGTGACCGAGGCGGCCAGTCCGATGACCCCGCCGATCAGCACCGTCCAGGCCCGGGATGCCGCGACCGGCACCGCCTGAGCGGGCGGTTCGACCGCCGGAGCCGTGATGGTCACGACTCCTGAGCCGGCACGGCCATACCGGGCACGTCGCCGACGATCTCGCGGATCTTGGAGACCAGGGCTTCCGGAGTCGAGGGGCGGTAGTCCTCGCCGTTGATGCGCAACGTGGGGGTGGCGTGAATGCCCCCGGCCGCAGCCATGCCGCCGACCATCTTGAGGTACTTGCCGCTGTTGATGCACGCCGGAACTCCGCCTGCAGCGCCGGCTTGGCGGGCGATCTCGATCAGGCGCTTGTTGTCGGGGAACTCCGTGCCGATCTCCGACGGCTGCAGCTGCTCGGTGTAGAGCGCGGTGTGGAACCGGCGGAAGGCGTCGTTGTTCTCGTCGGCGACACAGTAGGCCGCGGCTCCGGCGCGCGAGGAGTAGTCATCGTTCTGCGGCCGATCCAGGATCGCGACCATGTGGTAGTCGGCGGCGATCGCCCCGCTGTCGATCAGCCGGGACACCGTCGGACCGAGCGCCCGTTCGAGGTTGCCGCAGGCCGGGCAGAGGAAATCTTCGTAGAACGTCAGCACGGCCTTGGGCTCGTCGGTCCCGTCCTTGGTGACCAGCTTGCTCGAGGTGACCCGGATCGCCTCGCCGGCGCCGGCGCCCTTCTTGTGACCGTTGGACACCACGATGTATCCGATCAGTCCCACCGCGAAGACCACCACGATGGCGACAAGGCCGATCTGCATTGCGAGGTTGCGCTTCTGGTCGCCGGCCCTCAAGCCGGAGGCGCCGGGGCGTTTGGGTTTGCTGGCCACAGTCGGTTGGTCCTCGTGTTCGGTGGTTGGTTTGCGGTTCAGCGTACCGGCGTGAGCGCCGGACCTCAGCCGCGGCTGAGGTGCGCGCGCAGCGCCGAGATCAACTCACTGGTCGCGGTCGCGCTGCCACCCCCTAGGGGAAACAGGTTGATGAAAGCGTGCGTCAACGACGGCATCTGCCGTAGGTCCACCACAACCCCGGCCTCGCGCAGTGCCGCCGCGAAGGCTTCGCCTTCGTCGTGCAGCGGGTCGAATCCGGCGACGGCCACCAGCGCCGGCGGCAAGCCGGACAGGTCGCCGGCCAGCAGCGGCGACACCCGCGGGTCGGTCGGGGCTAGCTGTGAGCGACCCACGTATTGGTCGGTGAACCAGTCGATGTCGTGCTTGGTCAGCAGAAAACCGTCGCCGTAGAGGGTGCGCGAACGGGTCTGGGCGGTGCAGTCGGTGACCGGGTAGATCAGCCACTGCAGAACGGGTGCCGGTCCCCCCTCATCGCGCGCCCGCAGTGCGACCGCGGCGGCCAGGTTGCCGCCGGCGCTGTCGCCACCGACTGCGACCCGACCGGCAATCCCACCCAGCTCCGCGGTGTGGTCATGAGCCCAGCGGAAGGCCGCGACGGCATCGTCGAGCGCGGCCGGGGCGGGATGCTCGGGCGCCAGACGGTAGTCGACCGACAGCACCGCGATGTCGCCGTCTCGGCAGGTCAGCCGGCAGAACCCATCGTGGCTGTCCAGGTCGCCGATCACGAATCCGCCACCGTGGTAAAAGACCAGCAGCGGCTTGGCGCCGCCCCCGACCGGGCGGTAGTGCCGAGCGGCGATGTCGCCGGCCGGGCCGGGCAACACGATGTCGCGAACATCGACGTGGATATCGCCGCCGCCGAGCCCGGCGGTCGTCTGGCGCAGCTGGGCGCGAGAGGCGACCGCGTCGTCGCCGATGATCAAGCCGTTGATGCCCATCGCGCGCTGCGCGGCCAGCGTCAGCCGCAGGGTGGGGTCCAAGGTCTTGCCATCGATGGCCACCGACCGCCCGCCGGTCAGCAACCGCTGGACCCCGATCGGCAGCATCGGCGTCACCTTCATGCCGACTCTCATGGCTCTGCCCTGCAGCTGATCGGTCCATCGCGCGCCCCGGCCGGAACCGGAGCCGCCTGGCAGACTTCGTGTCATGGCTGCTGAAGATAACTTGCGTTCAGTCACGCTCAACGACGGTAATTCCATCCCCAGCGTCGGTTTCGGGGTTTACAAGATTTCGCCCGCCGCGACCGAGCAGGCGGTGCGCACCGCACTTGCGGCCGGATACCGCCATATCGACACCGCAGCCCTGTACGGCAACGAGCGGGAGGTCGGCCGGGCCGTCGCGGCATCCGGCGTGGCGCGCGACGAGGTGTATGTGGTCACCAAGGTGTGGAACTCCGACCAGGGCTACGACTCCACGCTGACAGCATTCGACAAGAGCATGGATCTCCTCGACCTGGATTTTCTGGACCTGTACCTGATCCACTGGCCGCTACCGGCAGCCGGCAAATTCGTCGAGACCTTCCGGGCGCTGGCCCACCTGCGGGACCAGGGCCGGATCCGGTCGATCGGGGTGAGCAACTTCGCGCCCGAGCACCTCGAAATGCTCATCGACGGAACGGGGATCGTGCCCGTGGTCAACCAGGTCGAGTTGCACCCCCGCTTCAGCCAGCCCGAACTGCGCGAGACGCATGCCCGCCTCGGGATTGCCACCGAAGCCTGGGCACCCCTGGGGCGAGGTTCACTGCTGGCTCATCCGGTGGTTACCGAGGTGGCCCGGCGGTGCGGAAAGACACCGGCGCAGGTGCTGATCCGCTGGCATGTCCAACTGGGTAATATTGTGATTCCGAAATCGGTGCACCCGGGGCGCATCGTCGGCAACTTCGACGTCTTCGACTTCGAACTCGGCACGGCGGAGATGGCCGAGATATCCTCGCTCGACGACGGCGCCCGATTGGGACCGGATCCGCGAACATTCGATTACACAGGTAGGTGAAATGACGTCGGGCACTGCGATCCCCTCGGTCACCCTCAATGACGACCGCACGATGCCGACTCTAGGCATCGGGGTGGCCGAGTTGTCCGAAGCCGAGACCGAGCGCGCGGTCTCGACGGCGCTTGAGCTGGGCTGTCGCTTGATCGATACCGCCAAGGTGTACGGCAACGAGGCCGCGGTGGGCCGGGCTATCGCCGCGTCGGGGGTCCCGCGCGAGGAGGTGTTCGTCACCACCAAGCTGGCCAACGCCGACCAGGGACTGACCGCCGCCATCGAAGCCTGCAAGGCCAGCCTGGAGCGGCTCGGAATGGACTACGTGGACCTGTACCTCGTCCACTGGCCGGCGCCGTCGCTGGGCATGTACGTCGACAGCTTCGGCGGACTCATCCAGACCCGGGAGCTGGGACTGGCCCGGTCGATCGGGGTGTGCAACTTCACCGCGAGTCACCTCGACGACGTGATCGACCTGGCGTTCGAGACGCCGTCGGTCAACCAGATCGAGCTGCACCCGCTGCTCAACCAAGCTGAGCTGCGTGCCGCCAATGCCGAGCGCGGCATCATCACACAGGCTTACAGCCCGCTGGCGGTAGGCCGGTTGCTTGACCACCCGACCGTGACGGCTATCGCCGGCGAGTACGGCAAGACCCCGGCACAGGTGCTGATCCGATGGAGCCTGCAGCTGGGCAACGTGGTGATCCCCCGGTCGGCCCAGCCCGAGCGGATCGCGGCCAACCTCGACGTGTTCGGCTTCGAGCTGGCCGACGAGCACATGGCGAGCCTGGGCGGCCTCAATGACGGCACCCGGGTGCGGGAAGACCCGCTCACCTACAGCGGTATCTGAGCGGGCTCCGCGCGAGTCCGACCCCACGAGGCTGAATCCTGCGACGGCGCACCGGCGTGTCCCGTCGTGAGATTCGGTCTCGACGGACGCTCCCCTATCCGGTCGGGCAGGTGGCCGCTGCCTCACGCAGCACGTCGGCTGACGGCCGGTCCAGGCGCAGCGCGTAGCCCCGCAGGACCGCAATGTAGGCAATGGCGTACTGGCACGCGAACGATTTATTCGGCGGCATCCACTGCCCAGGACCCGCATCGCCCTTGTCCTGGTTGCCCTGCCCGGCGACCGCCAGCAGGTTGGCCGGGTCGTTGGCGAAGCGCAGTCGCTGCCGATACGGCCAGGCCGACGCGCCCATGTCCCAGGCGTAGGCCAGCGGCACGATGTGGTCGATCTGCACCGCCTCGCCGATCTTCGCGCCGCGGGTGAAGGCGACAACGGCGTTGGTGTAGGGGTCGTGCAGGGTGCCGGTGGCGACCGCGTTGGCGCAACGCTTGGTCGACACGTGCGTGATGTCCACCAGATCACGGTTGAGGATGTCGTCGCGGGTGTCGCAGCCGTTGTGCCCGCCCGGCGCGTCGTTGTCGTCATCCCAGGCGTCGCCGAACACCGAACGGCGGTAGTCGTAGCGGTGCGTGCGGGCCGGAACGACGGTGATGCCGGCCAGGACATCGGCGCCGGCCGCCACCGTGGGCATGCCGGCCTGCGCCGCCAGGGCACGACTACGATGGCCCACAGCCGACACCGTCTGGTAGGCCACGACGACGGCGAGCACGGCTGACACGGCCAGCCACAGCAGGGTCTTACGGCTGGTCATGATTTGTCCAGGTAGTCGATGTCGGTGAAATGCGCGGCGAGCGTAGCCAATCCGGGATCATCCGGGTTGGCTGCCCAGGCCTGCATGCAGTACGCGCGGGCCGCCTCGATCACTTCGCCGTGGTCGGCCAGCGACAGCAGCTTGAGGCCGCCTCGCCAGCCGGACTGGTTGCGGCCCAACACATCTCCCTCACCACGCTCGGCCAGATCCAGATCGGCCAAGGCGAATCCGTCCAAGGTGCCCGCGACGGCCTTCAGGCGCTGACCCGCCTTCGATCCAGGGCCGCTGGAGGTCACCAGCAGGCAGAGGCTGGCATGCTCGCCGCGGCCGATCCGGCCGCGAAGTTGGTGCAGCTGGCTGATACCGAACCAGTCGGCGTCGGCGATCAGCATGACGGTGGCATTGGGCACGTCGACACCGACCTCGATGACCGTGGTGCATACCAGCACGTCGACCGCACCGCTGCGGAACGCCGTCATCACCGCGTCCTTCTCGTCCCCGGTTAGCCGCCCGTGCATCAAGCCCAGCCGCAACCCCGACAGCGGCCCGGCTCGCAGCTGATCGAACAACCCCACCGCGGTGGCCGAGGTTCGGCCGCCCTCATCGGCTGAACCGGGTTTGCTCGGCTCGTCGGTCTCGTCGATGCGGGGCGCCACCACGTAGGCCTGCCGTCCGGCCGACACCTCCTCGCGGATCCGCGCCCAAGCCCGATCCAGCCAGGTCGGCGTCTCCTTGACGAAGATCACCGAGCTCGCGATCGGCTGGCGGCCGCGGGGCAGCTCTCGCAACGTCGAGGTCTCCAGATCGCCGTATACGGTGAGCGCCACCGTGCGCGGGATCGGAGTGGCGGTCATCACCAGCAGGTGCGGAGTGATGCCGTCGGGGGCTTTGGCGCGCAACCGATCTCGCTGCTCGACGCCGAAACGATGTTGTTCGTCGACGACCACCATGCCCAGGTTGTGGAATTCGACCGCGTCGACCAGCAGGGCGTGAGTGCCCACGACAATGCCGGCCCGGCCGCTGGCGATCTCGGCGCGAGCCTGCTTCTTGGCGGCCGCGGACATCGAGCCGGTGAGCAGCGCCACCGCGGTGGCATCGTCGGCCCCCTCCAGCTGACCGCCGAGCGCCAGCGGACCGAGCATGTCGCGTATCGATCGGGCGTGTTGGGCAGCAAGGACTTCGGTGGGCGCCAACAGGGCGCACTGATAGCCGGCATCGACCAACTGCAGCATCGCCAGCAGCGCGACGACCGTCTTGCCCGAGCCGACCTCGCCCTGCATCAGCCGATTCATCGGACGGCTGGCGGCCAGTTCCGCTTCGAGCACCCCCAGCACCTCGCGTTGTCCGGCGGTCAGCTCGAACGGCAGCCGCCGCAACAGTTCTGCGACCATCCCGTTGTCGCGGCGCGGTGCCGGTGACCCGGATTCGGACAGTTCACCGTTGCGACGCATCGCCAGCGCCCATTGCAGACCGAACGCTTCGTCGACGGCCAGCCGATCTCGGGCGCGGTCGCGTTCGGCGGCGTTCTCCGACAGGTGGATTGCGCGCAGCGCTTCGTCTTCGCCGAGCAGATCCCGTTCGGTGCGCACCGCAGCCGGCAGCGGGTCCGGAACCGGATCGAGGACGTCGAGCACCTGCCGCACACAGTTGAAGATGTCCCAGCTCTGCAGTTTCGCGGTCGCCGGGTAGATCGGGTAGCAGCTGCGCTCGAAGTCCGCCTGGTTGACCTGCCCGCTGACCTTCTGCGATGCGTCGGCGATGTTGCGCAGCGAACTGCTGCC
>Ga0182738_1006595_pt1 | contig 12004 bp, 13 predicted proteins | sample eDN5th30CBELigMG_FD_128876 | JGI IMG/M metagenome (GOLD analysis project Ga0182738, IMG submission 128876) | Enriched Miracle-Growth compost microbial communities from Emeryville, California, USA - eDNA 5th pass 30_C BE-Lig MG (version 2)... ...
CGCAGGTTCTCTGCCAGCCAGCGGGAGCGGATGCAGCCCGCGCGGATGGGGAACACGGAAAGCGGCGATATCGCGATGGGAATATGGTTCGTCGTCAGCCGTACGCGCGTTGGGAAGTGTGAGCATCGGCCCGGCAGGGCTGAGTTCGTGCAGTGCCCATGGGCTCTTCAGCAGGTTGTACAGCCGCACAGAAGTCACGTGCGCGGGCAACTCTGCACCCGTGTAACTGTGATTACCCGCAGTCGTATCGAGCCCTTTGGCTTTGATGAGCTCATCCATCACATGCAATGCCGTTAGCAGAATGGCCTGAGAGCCGTACTGGACGACGAACGCGTAGCCGCCGAACACCGATTGCTGCCCCGAGCGAAACTCTGGTCTTACCAGGAATCCTGAAGGGACATCAGGTGATGGGCACGCGCATCCGCGAATACTGAGCCACGGCGCTAGCGTCTCGGTTGGGGTTCCCTCCTAGCGGCGGAAACGGTGTGTCCCCGGCTTCGGCGCGGCGATAGCTTCGTCGGGATGGACCACCCACCCGTCGCGATAGCCTTCGTAGCACGTGGTGCACAGATCGATGTCGGGGCCCTGCGGGCAGATCTCGCAGCGGAAGCACGGCCCGATAATCGGGCTCAGGCCGCAGTTGTGGCAGTGGCTCCAGACATGGACGACGTCGGGTGAGTTCACAAGGTCCCTCTTGGTTGGGCTGCTCGCGCTTCCTTGCGGCCGGGACCTATTCTAGTGATGCCGCACAAGGCGTCGCCATGGTGGTGGGCAGCGCCTCCCTGCTCAGCGCAATGCAATCCCTGGCACGAACGTCTCCGCCCACGTAACGGATTCCTCGCCGTCTGTCCGTCTTCTGTCTGGGGCCGTCGGAAGGTCAGCCGTTCTTGTGCTTGCGACCCGACCTTGGACGTCTGGCGGGCTAAACCTTGCGCCTGCGGTCTCCGGTCCAGCCTTCTGCCTCAATCGCTGCAACGGCGCGGTGAGTTGCTCAGTTTCTGGCGGTTCAACGCCGGCCTTCTGGTGAGAATGCGTGAAGCTGCGTTCGCAGTCGATGCCATTTCCGCCCGACCACGGGGAAGGAACTCCACGATGTATCCCAGCACAACCTCCCTCATCAAACCGGCCGCCTGGCTTGCGGCGGGCCTCGCCATTGCCTGTCTCGCTGTTGTGGTTTTGCGGGTCTTCATCTATCCCAGTGCCCCAGAATGGCGCAGCTACACGACGGATATCGGTGAGCAGCGGCAGATCACTCTGCCAGATGGCTCCGTAGTCGATCTGAACACTGCAACCACCCTGCAGTTCAAGCAAACCCAAACGTACCGAGTGGTCGAGCTAAGCGCCGGTGAGGCGCGCTTCCACCCCGCCAAAGACGCTGCGCACCCCTTTGTTGTTTTCGTAGGGGATCTGGCGATCCTCGACGTGGGCACCCAATACATCGTGCGAAGGCGCGAGAACGGAGCAGTGTATGTGCTCGTTATCGAGGGGGAAGTCTCGCTGATCGGGCGCCGGGAAATGCAGGGCGATCTGCAGTTGCCGAGCTTTCAGCGCGTGCCAGGCTATCAGCAGTTGCGGGCCTCCCAGCAACTGCCTGCCTTTCAGCGTCAGAGGCCCGAATCGGAGCGAGCCGACGTTGCGATTACCGCGGGACAAATCGCGGCGATAACCGCGAACGGCGGGACGACCGTACAGCCACTTACTCCGAACGAACTAGAACGATACGAGGCATGGCTCGACGGCAGAGTCATCTTCGACAGCACTCCGCTGGAGGAGGTCGTCTCAGAGTTCAACCGCTACAACCACCGCAAGATGCATGCGATGGAGGGGAATACTGCGCAGCTCAGTATAGGCGGCGCGTACAACCCCCGAGATCTCACCGGGTTCTTGAGCAGGCTGGAGCATATCGACGTGCGCTACTCCATGCCCACCGACGGAGAGGACGCGGCCATTGAGCTCTTCGCCACACCGAAAGCGAATCGACACGTGCAGAATCGGTGACCGAGCGCCCGTGTCAACGGCGCCCACGGTGCAAGGGATGCTTATGCCCACTCACACCATGGTGAGCGTCGCGAGCTGAGCGGGATGGCGGGCTAGCGCTGAACCACGCCAGCGACCCTAATTGTCACCTTCTCGGGCTGCCGATCCATCTGAAGCTCGGGATAGGTTGCCAGCGCATTAACCCACGCCTGCGGATCATCGAGCGGCACATCCCCCCGAAAGCGCCGCTCGCGCGCTGGGCCTATCACTTCGATCTGCGGCAAACGACTGCGACGATTGATCTCGTCGGCGATGGCCGCGAGAGTGCGATTACTCCACTCCCGCTGGGCGGCGGAGCCGCCAGCCGCAGCCGCATGAGCGGGCCTGGCAGCCTGGATGTTGCCAATAACGCCATTCGGCGCGACCTCCACAGATTCGCCCTGACGCAACCGGATTCTCTGGAAGCTGCCGTCCACCCGTACGTCTCCAGCAGTGACATAGACTCCGGTGCGGTCATTGGGGCGCAACAAGACATTGAAATCCGTGCCCATGGCAGTGATCAGAGCACTACCGGCCCGCACCCGGAATCGTTGCCAGAGACGGTGTCGAAGATGGAACTCGCCGCCACCGCGAGTGACCTCGATGTGACTGAAACCCGCAAGGCTCTTTTCGCTAAGTTGCGTATTCGGGAAGATGGTCGCGCGGGACCCACCGGAGAGCTGCACAACCGCGGCGACCGCGCCGGTGCGATACGCGCCGATCTGCACGTTAGAGCAGATCCACACCACGAGCAGCAGCATAAGGACGGCGAGAAGCGCCAGAAGTCTCCGGGGCCGAGTAGCCCCGATCACTGCCGCGGCAGGGAAATAAACCTCATGGGTCGCCGCGCTCTCAACCTGACGAGAGCCGCGCCTGGCTCGCGCGCGGCGCAGCGTCTCGTCGATCTCGGCTTGGATCAGGAACTCCGGAAGGTGCAGCGGCGATGCCTTGAGCCACACGGCGAACTCGTCCGCCGTCTCCTGACGCGGTTCGGCTTCGAGCCGATGCAGCCACTCAATGGCCTGCGCCGTGGTTCGCGTGTCGTCCTCCTCAGGGCGTGTCGTTGTCATCTGCGGCTCCTCCGCTGGGATACAGCATCTTCCGAAGCTCTTTACGGGCGTGCATCAGGTCCTGTCCCACAACGGACTCGGATATACCGAGCTGCAATGCGATTTCAGGATACGTGTAACCCTCGAATGAGAGCCGGAACACCTGGCCGCGACGGCCGGTCATGTGCATGACCATCTTTGCCAGATCCAACTCGAGTTCCGCCTCGGTCATTCCCGCTGAGAGTTCCCGAGGATGCTCCGCTGCCTCCTCGAGGAGATCTGAGCTCACCGTCACTACCTCGCGTTCGCGCAGCCTGCGCCGAACCAGTTCAGTGTGGAGGTTGTCCAGAACGCGGTTCGCGTAGGCTCGGAGCCAGGGGATCTGCGCCAATGCACCGAACTCCGCCGCGCGCGTGAACGCTTCCTGCACACAATCTTCGGCGTCTTGCCGATTTCCGAAGCGCTTTTGAAGGCGGATATTGAATCGCCGGTGATAACGCCGATAGATGACGTCCAGGATCTGTCGTTCGCTGGGCCGGCGCCTTGTTGGATCAGTTGACATCCCATCCTCTACGTCGCGCCGAGAGCCAGCAGGCATCCCGATGTGCACCCTCGCACTCCAGTTCGACATGACGCACGCACGCGCAATTTCCGTTATTGGGTCGCATGAAATCCTTTCTATACGTGTATGCAAAACGGACGCCCCATGCGGGGCCCGCCCGAAGCCTCCCGCTCCAGGCAGGCGCCAGTGACCATGGTGGAACCTTCTTCGACATTTCCACACTGACTTATCCGCGCACCTCGTACGCAGTGGCCCCGTGTCCCTCACCTGAGTACACACCCGCTTACCACTAGAGATGAAATTCGGGCCGTTTCATTAGGGGTGTGGGGAAGAAATAAATCGCGAGCGTCCAGCGTCACTCATCGGTTAAATAACGCCGGCGCGGCACGAGGCGCGCCATGCATCAATGCAGCTGAGGGAGGACGATGAAGTTTGCGCAACGCGGGCAGGCCGTCTTGCTGGCGTGGCTCCTGCTTCCGGAGATGTGCGCTGCGGATCCGCGGACGGACCTCCTCGAGTTCAACATTCCTGCCCAGACTCTCGAGAAGAGCTTGCAGGATTTCCGCTTGCAGGCACCCGACGTCTCCTTGCTCGAGCCGGCGGAGATTTCTGCGACGGGAACGGCGCCGGCAGTGCGGGGCAGGTTCACAGCCGAAACGGCGCTGGCGCTTCTGCTAAAGAACTCCGCAGTGACAGTGACCTTCGTGCCGCCGAACATCCTCACCCTGCACCAGGAATGGGCCGCTGGCGGTACGGCCGGTACCGCGGACGGCTCCGAAGCCATTTCGGAAATCTTTATCCGCGGATCACGCACGCTCAACACCGATCAGCGTCGTAGCCAGGATGATCCGTTCGCCTATGTCATTTTTGATAGCGAGGCGATCTCGCGCAGCAGCTGGGCGGATGCCCGCTCATTCCTGGCCGCCGAGCTACCGGCGTACAGCACCCGTAGCGTGTCCCTCGGGGTCGGAGCCATCACGGGAGCCACGGGGCAGATTACGATGCGCGGGTTGCCTTCCACTGAAACTGTCATTCTCTTCGACGGTCACCGCCGCGCCGGGACCTTCACGGGCGGCGAGTTGCAGCAGCCGGACGTTTCGATGACGCCTCTCTCCCTCCTCGAGCGTGTCGAGGTGCGTACCGCTTCCGCGTCAGCTCTGTTCGGCTCGGACGCCGTGGTCGGTGCTATTAACCTCATCCGTGACCGTAAGACGCCTCGCACGCGTATCTTTCTTCGCGATGAGGAACTCACTGAGTTCTCCGCAGGCACTCAGCAGTTCAGTGCCGAGCACGTCAGGGAAGTGGGACAGGGCCGGGGCTGGCTGGCGCTGGATGGAGCGCTGCTCCGGCAGAAGGCCATCACGCTGCGGCAACGCAACTTTCTCACGGCAGGTCGGTTGAGAACGCACAGCAATTTCCCGGAATTTTGGGATTGCTCGTCGTCTCCGCCTCTTGGCTCACTGCGAAATCTGCGCGCAACCTGCGGCAACACCTTTCCCATCAACGGCGGCGTGCGCTACCTCTACCTGCCTGCAGATTTTCAGGTGGGAGATAACCTGTCTCAGCTCACAACGAGCGCCGGGCAGTACGATCTCACGCTTGCGTCTTCCGCACAGGTACTGGGCGAGTTCTCCACGGTCCGTCCCAAACGAGAGACTCACTCCGTCAGCGCTGCCGGGGGATGGAATTTCGCTACACGCTTTTCCGTGGATCTCGATGCTGGCTTCGCCGAGAGCTTGCGCGAAGGGAGCTTCAGTACGCTGGATGACGTAGTAGGTCAGGCTTTCTTCGTGCCTGCCGCGCACCCGGCCAATCCACTCAGACAGGATCTCTTGGCTAGCCGAGGCACCAATGTCGGCGATGGCCCCCTATCACGCCGCGACCAATCTATTTATGCGACGGTAGGAGCAACGTGGCTCATGTCTGAGGCAGCCATGCTGCGCGTGGATGACGCCTGGTCAACGTCTTCCGCAACGATCCGGCAAGCTGTCCTCGAGGGGGATACTTCAGGCCTGATCGCGCTACTGATGTCTCCCGCCCGAGACGTGGGATCGCTCGCCCGGTCCGGCATGTGGCTATCCGAAGAATCGGGCCCGCAATACTCGAATCTGCTCAATGAGACCACACTGCGCTTCACACACTCACGAGTGATGCTCCCCGCGGGCCCGGCGAGCGTTACTCTCACAGCGCAACGGCTGTTTGAGAAGACAGCCGACCCTACAGTACGCGACCCGGCAAGAGATCAAGTTGCTGCACAACGGGCTCGAAGCACGATGAGCACGGCGGTGTCGGCCAACGTGCCGTTGCTGAGACCTCGTGTCGAGAGGGGCCCCACGCGGTTGGCATTGGATTTGGGAGTTCGCCGGGATTCCGTCGTGATTCAGGCTGCGCCAAACGCCGTTGAGCAGCGCGACCTGCGCTTTTCAGCCGTCAGCCTCGCGACGGGGCTACGTTGGCAGGTGCAAGACTCGGTGAGCGTAAGAGCGGAGTGCACAACCGGCTTCCTGCCTCCACCACTTTCCTCCATCAGCGATCGATCACCGCTGTACCTCGAGGATCTGCATCTCACGGATCCGGCGCGCGGAGGCGAACAGCTCGATGCCGCGCTCGTGATCGCCGGGGGGAACTATGATCTGCGTCCGGAGCGTTCGCGTGCGTGCGGCGGTGGATTCGTTCTGGAACAGTCGGGAGACGAGCTTGCACAGGTGCACTGGAGGTTCTCGGCTGACTACACGCGATCTGTGAAAACCGGCGGGGTGCTGACGCCGGAGGACCTGTTTTTCGCGAATCCTCAGAAGTATCTGAATGATTTCCCGGAGCGAATCCGGCGCGCTGCACCGGGTGCCCCAATCTACGCGATCGAAACCTGGAGCATCAATTCCGCGAGTCAGATCGTCGAGTCCATCGATGTCCGGTTCGACTGGAGCAGGCGTCTGTCTGCCGGGAGCCTTGGGATCTATTTCATCGGCAGCGCGCAACCGGTGTCGAGAGGCCGCCTGGCACCCTCGATGTCCCGCGAAAACGAGGCCGGCATTGGCAATCTTGCGAGTCCCATATGGCGCGGCGTCGCGTCCCTCGCCTGGAAAGGGGAGGAACTCGCGATGGGTGCGAACGCGAGGTATACCTCTCCCTATGACGTGTCACGATTGGATGCGATTCTGAAGAGTCAGGGGCGCGAGAACGTGGCGTCACAAACCTATCTGGATCTTTACGTGGCGTATACGTTGCCCAGGTGCTTCGTCCAGGGTGCGCAGTTGCGCCTCGACGCGCGCAATGTCCTCCATCGCGATCCGCCGGTAGATCTGGCCGAGACAGGTTACGCGAGCCGGTTCGGCCTCGATGAGTTTGCTTCACTGTCCCTGTCGCTCAATGTGCGGCTTTGAAGCGCATTGAAATCACGCCACGCGCGTGCCCAGTTTTCCGCGCCCAGGAGCTCGAAGATCGGCGCGCTGGAAAGCGCATCCAGGGAGGGCACCGGGCTCAATGTGGACTCCAGCCTGGCGCGATCGATGATGCCGGATTTGACCACCAGCCCGTCGAGCAGGCGCTCCCGCACGTAAGGAAGATTGTTGTACAGAATCGTCGACGCCATGTGTTCAGCGGCGCCTTTGCCGACCCGCTGCACCACCTCGGTTGGCAGGTCGCGGGAGAATGCGGCCCGGGCGAGGGCACGGTCGGTGTGATTGGCGATCTGGAACCAGGTCGGGATGCGCAAGCACAGCTCGACGTGCGGCTGTGAAAGCAACGGGGATATGGCGTCCGGATCTCTCTCCAGATCAAACGGCCCTCCAGTGAATCGTCGCGCACAGAGAAGGCTCATCTGCCATCGGCGCCCTGGAGGCAGCGAGCAGGATTCCGCGCTGCTGTGGTCTGCTGCCAGCTCGTTCAATACGTGTGAATGCAACAGCGTGTCGCCGGGCTCCTGTGTGAGGAGTTCGAAGAAGGAGGGGTACGATGGGCGCAGGCGCGCCCAGATCGCCTGTGCGAGGACGCTCCAGATCGTGACCCCCGTGGTGTGCGCTGCATGCATCAAAAGTTCGAGCAGGCCTGGGCTCGCGCCGTGCTGCCGAAGCAGGTCCGCCACGTACAACGGCGGATGGTTACGGCAGAAGATCTCGTCGCCGCCATGCCCACGGAAGATGGCCCCAGCGCCTAGTCGATGCGCGAGTTCTGGCTCGATTCGATCCACCGTCGGAAGATGGAGCCCGGGGCTGCACTCGAATACCGCCGAGTACTCACACGCGCTCAGATCGTCGCTCGGCATTCGGGGCACCTCAATCAGTTCACACCCAGCACGGCGGGTAACAAGGCGTGCATACACGCGTTCATCACTCTCTCCATCCGAGCCAAACTGTGTAACAGCAGTAACACGCAGCCTGCTCGGCGAGCTGGCAACGCAGGAGAGAGTGATGGACGAGTCGAGCCCGCCGGACAAACCCACAAGTACATGCGCGTGCTCAGCGGTCCAGGCGCGCGTGCACGCGCGCGCGGTGGACCGTAGAGCAACGGCGGCCGCCGGTGCGGCTGCATGGAACGGCTCCGAGGCAATACAGCTGGCGCTCCACATTGTGTGACGCTTGCTATGGCTGCCGGACGCGTCTTCACACGTCCCACCCGCAAGTTCGCGGACCTCATTGAGATGGCAGCTGCCGACAGGCTCCGGACCCATAAAGGTGCGCGCAAGCGCGGCCCAGTTGATCGAGTGCAATCGGATCTGGAGTCCGGCGAGTGTCTGCATGTCGGAGGCGTACATCCGCAGACCTTCGACTGCGCTGTGAAGACAGGACAATCGTGCGAAGGGGCCCCGAATGGCTCGCATCGGATAATTGACGTCACCACTCAGGAAGCCCACGTAGTTTCCCCAGTAGTGCTCGACGAGCAGTTCACCGCGCGTTGCGATGATCCGTTGCGCCTCCGCCGGTGACAGGATGGCACGCGTGCAGGAAGATTCCTCCTCGCTCGAACTGGTTGGTTTTGTGAAGAGTGTCCCGATCAGGACTCCGCCATCGCCAAGTAGCTGAGGCTTCGGATCGGAGGCGCCAGTGGCTACCAGGATGGCCACGCAGGGCGTCTGCACTGCCGTTTTCAAATGTCTATTTTGAAGGAACGCCCGGCGAACGCATTCCATCGCGAGCGGCTCGAAGGCGGCATCCCACACGAATGCGATGTAGCGAATCACGTGTGCGTGCCGTCATGTCGTGAAGATAGTGCGAAAGCTGCGCACATACTCAGGCGTTCCATTGAGGACGAAATGCTGCTGCTGCAGCCAGCTATGGGCCGCGAAGGGACGCAGGCGAACGCCGATAATCCATTGCGCCCGCACTCCGTGCTGAGCCAGAAACTCGAGTAGCACGAGTGAATCGAGAAGACACCGGTCGTGCCGGGCGAACACGAACATCCTTATATAGGTGTAAAGGGTTAGAAGCTCGCGGGTTCGGGCGATATCCGGGGCGTGGCGTTACGCATCGCGAGGCGTTGCGCACGCCGCGCGACCGCACTCAAGCGTCGGCATCGAAGCATGAGAGTCGCGGTCGCAAGGGCGCGCATAAACGACAGCACGTCGCGAACGCGCACCTTCGGTCGCGTCATATATCTCCAGGCCATGAGCTCGTCCGTAGGTTCATTGTGAGCCGCAGGTCTGTAGGATCGCCCCGGCTTCCTGCGTGGACAGAGAACGCCGTCGTTGCAGAGCGAAGCGATGAGCGCGCGGAGGTCCTCCTCGTGTAGCTCTGCAGGGGCGGGGGAACTCTCAGGCCATCCTTCCACCGCGGCGACGAGCGCGCTGGCCTGGACAGCGTCGAGTCCGGTGTACACGTCCCGCTCTAGATTCAGAAAAATGGCGCCTGTGGGTGTGATGCAGGCTCGCGCGTGCTCGGCGAGATGGTAGTTGCGCACGACGACCCCCGATGAATGGAGCGCGATCACTTTCTGGCACGCGGGCGGCTCACTACACCGCCCGCGTGCGGCCCCTCCTCAGGGGCCGATGCGGATGGCACGCCAGGAGAAGGTGAGGCTGTCCCACCAGTTTCTGCCACTGAAGTCGCGGGTCTGCCGGGATGCTTTCCCAAGCGATACTGCTACGTGTCTCATGTGTATTCCTTTCGGGCCGCAAGGCCCGCATGTGACGCGCAGAGACGTTGAAGAACAGGCTCCGCACTGTCAAGGAGGTGACTGATGGGGCATCGCAGATGAATGTTTTGGCGATCAGCCTCTGCTCTGTCACCGGAGTATTGGGTATCCGGACATTGTCCGGAATCGTGGGTCGCCCGTCGTCTCATGTCCTGAGAAGCTGATGGATATAAACCACATCAGGGACCCGCTTCCAATGAGTGAGCTCAACGCGCGGCAGATTTTGCTGGAGATTCTCGAAGACTGGTTGACGAAAAAGGCCGCGACCGCTCCCGCGTTGGATGAAGACGATATGAGCGCGCGTCGCTCGATTCGCACCAGCGGCGCTGGATCGAAAAGACGAGCCTATGCCGATGCCAAGACTCCGAAGCCATCTCACATTGGCATGCGCGACGGCCATTGCTCCGGAAACGCTCCTCTTGGGAGTAGGCGATTCCTACGGGGGATCGAATGATGCGTTGACGGACCTCGCTTCGCTAGCGCGATCCGCTGCGGAACCAGCGTGTGAAAAGCACTGTCGGGCGGCCTCGCCGCGTTACGGACGTGCAGATCCGCACTATTCTGGCGTGGCAGGCAGAGCTCGTGCAGCTGAAAGCTGCGCGGAAGGCTGTGAAGACGATCCGGCAGCTCGCACGAGAGCTGCAACTGTCGACTGCGACGATATCCGATGTCATCCGGAAGCACGGTGTCTTCAAACAACCATCTCCGGAAGAGCGTGAGGCTACGCTGAGGCAGCGGCGTGCGACATTGGGTGGCTCACGTGCCTCACAACCACGCGTGTCGACTCTCTCGGATGCTCAGTTCGCAGCGATCGTGCGGTGGTGGGGTGAAAGGCAAGGGCTGAGGCGGCAGATGCAGTGCATTCCGTCCAAAGCGCAGATGGCACATCAGCTGGGTGTGGCCCGTGGCACGCTGGAGCGAATGCTCGCACACGTAGCTCGACACCCATCGAGTAATGTTGCTCAACGAGGCTCGCGGAGCTCGCGACTGGCCGCGCGCCACGCGCAACGATTGCGCGCATGGCAAAGAGAAAGGGAACTCATCCGGCTGCAGCACTCGAGATTGCCGGATGCGCATGCATTCGCTGGACAACTCGGCATCAGTCTGGCATTGCTTCGGCGGACGCTTGCTCACTTGAATGAAGGCCGTTGAACGCCAGTCACTTGAATGAAGCGGCGAAGCAGTCTGCGTGCAGGCTTGTCTTGTCACTCGAGAATGGTTTGTGCTGAAAAGCGACTCGGCGATCTGTTCCGTAGATTCTTTTGGCACCGGTGGCGGTGTCGAACTGGCCGATGCTGCCAACGCGATTGCCCATCCCGCCATGACAAGCACGACCGGGCGACCGAGACGAACCACAGACCTGCAGGTTCAAATCATCCTGAAGTGGCACGCGGAATATCGCGAGTGGAGGGCGGGGCGTCCGGCGATTCCCACTGTGCGCGAGCTGGCACGCCATCTTGGTCTTTCACGGGGCGCAATCACGGATGTGATTCGACGACATGGGGTCTACAAGCAGGCCTCGCCGGAACGCCGGATTAGCGCACAGCAATTACGTGACCGGGTGATGCGCCGGATTAATAAGTAGCGACTGCCAACGTGCGGCGGCGATGCTCCTGCTTCCGGGAACGATAGCCATTTGGCATTCCCCGCCCCCCTTGTGCTACTGTTCCCGCCCAGCATGAACGTCCACCTCATCCGCCTGATCTCGATTACCCGCCCGGCTTTCGCGGAAAGCCGGGATTGCGACGGGTTATCTCGAGAAAATGGTTGTTTGAGGACGTGGTGTCATGTCATCCCTTCTTTCTGTTCTTCGCCTTCGCGTACGCGCTGAGGCCGATCCAGGCGTTCTGGCGCGGGTGCTGGAACGCTTTCAAAACATCAACGTTCTGCCCCGTCGCGTGATCGCCGAATACGCCACCGGCGAGATTTTTCATATCGAGGTCGATGTGGTGGACGTGAGCGAGCACACGCTCAGCATCATCGCAGCGAAGGTAGGGCAGACGCCGAACGTGTTGGATGCGTACTGGCATTACGCATGAACAGCCCCCGCCATCAGTGGCAGGGGCCGGTGAGCGCAATCTCTCCGATTAGCAGCCTGCCGGCGCTGCCATCGACAGCGCAGCAGCCCTGACCTCATTTAGGAACACGATCCGCCGACGTCCAGAAGCGCGCCGTCGCCAGCGGCAGCGCGCGGAAGAACGCATTGATCGAGTGAATCTGCCCGCCCCACACCTTGAACGCTTCGAAC
>Ga0182738_1006598_pt1 | contig 11998 bp, 7 predicted proteins | sample eDN5th30CBELigMG_FD_128876 | JGI IMG/M metagenome (GOLD analysis project Ga0182738, IMG submission 128876) | Enriched Miracle-Growth compost microbial communities from Emeryville, California, USA - eDNA 5th pass 30_C BE-Lig MG (version 2)... ...
AACCAATGTGAAGGTAAAGTTATTCATAGAACTCATTATATTAAGAATAAATAGCTGATACAACAAGTTCGAATAGTACAGAACCAGCAGCTGCTCCATATACGACTTTCACCAAGAGAAGTGTTTCTGCTTCAAAAGCAGCAACAACTACAGCTGACGTCTCCACACAAGTCGTTACTGTGGCTGCAAGCGGTGATCCTGTTGCAGTACAAGCTCAAGTCAGCGGCAGACTTTTTGTCAGCATCCAATATTTCAAGATTACCTATTCCACTGATATCCTCAATATTTTAAAAGAGACAGCGCCAAAGCCAGGAAAGGGAGACCCATCATATGTCCCAAATGTCTCTGACAAGATCAAATCAGGCATCACCTCAAGAGAGATCCCTTCAGCTTTCAGTCAGTACGGGCTTTCATCAAGTTTCATTCTCAACTTCTGGAAGAAAATGATCTTAATTGCCATCATTACTGCTGTTATCATGCTGCTTTCTTCTATAGAATATGGAATGGCACTGAGAAGACGTGCTCCTCACAAGCTGCAGATCCTTGTCAAAGAGCTCGTGCAGAATTATTTGCTGACGCAATTGTATAGTTGCTTGGGGGAAATTATGCTTTATTCAACTCTCCAATACAGGACACTCCATTTAAGCAGCAGATCTGAGTGGTTTGACTTCATTGTCTCCCTTATTTTCCTCGCTCTTGTCTTCATCGTGCCAATCTGGCATTACCAGTTTATTGTAAAATACCAGAAAATTAAAGAGTCTCACGAAAATGTCAATGATAAAGAAGTTATGACACGCTTCCAGCAAGGAAACCTTGGAGTCAAGCTTTTTTACGACTTGTTTAAAGACGAGAACAAGTATCAGCAATTCTTTTTGATCTTCCTCGCTGGTAGAGATATCATTTTCAGCTTGCTTCTGACCCTCTTATTTGATCACCCTCTTGCCCAGATGCTCATTTTACTCGCCATGAATATTGCAATGATTGCTTATCTCCTTGTGCTGAAGCCTTTCAAAAACATTTTCAATTTAGCTCAGCAACTCTTCTACGAAGCTCTTTTCTTCGTCGCGCTTGTTACCCTCATTCTTTTGATTGCTTTAGACAACCATTATCCAAACGACGCAGATTCCAGAGAAAATCTTAGTAGAATCATCATCTATGAGACTTTGGTCTTCAAATATGGAACTCTTGCTATTACAGGCATGAAAGTCGGCATAATGGTTGTTGAAGCCTACAAAGATTACAAGAAAAAGAAAGCTGTGCCTCCTCCAGAAGCTGAAGCTGTTAAGCCTGAAGCCAAACTTATTGGAATTGAGACTGAAGGAGCTCCTTGTTTGCCAAATGGTGAATCATCTCCTCCAAGAAAGATTGAGGATGTAGAGCCAGGTATAGATGAAGAAGGATATCCGATGGCTGCTATGCATTCGCCACAAAATGTGAATCATCAAAATACATTTGCGAGACTTTCGACTCAAAATTCTCCAGTTCATTCCAGGTATTACCAAAATAATGCGCATGCAAGGGCACTAGAGAATGAAAATGAGATGATTGATATCTCTCCTGTTAATTATAGAGATCAAAATAAGTTCAATGAAGAGCAGCCACAGGATAATTATGAGCAAAATGCAAATGAAAATCATAATAATTTTAATGAGGAGCCATATCAAAGTCATTACCAGCAAGATCGGCCTTATTCTGGGAGTGAAAACCATTCAAGGCATCAAAGCAATTTCAATGAAGAGCCATACCAAAATAATTATCAGCAAGATAAACTTTATTCTAACTACGCTTCGATTGATATGAGACATAGAAATGATTATAATGAAGAACCACCACGAAATGACAATTATGCCTCTCAAAGTCATTCAAGACATCAAAGTAATTTCAATCAAGAGCCATATCAAAATGATTATCAGCAAGATAAACCTTATTATTCTGAGAATAGAAGTGATGATCCCCCATATTACTCCAGACAGCAAAGTAATTGGAGGGATCAAGAGCCCTAAGAGAATAGTTTTAGGGGGAGTTTTTCTTATTTTTTGCATGGTTGATCAAATCTCTTATTTTATTTGTTTCCAAAGAATTTCAAACGTTATTGTATGTATGAAAATTGCATTAAAAAAGATATTGTCATCTCTTCTTTTATTCGTTTTGTCAAAGGGCCCTTTGAAGTAATTAATGTTAGTGAATAAAACTATTTGTCACTCCAGTAGAGTTGAAGGAAACAATATTCTGAGAAAAAGTTTAGGATAAGATGTTTAGCTTGCAGCAAACAAAGATCAAAATGTCATTCAACAAAAGCAATTTTCTTATATAGAAATCCCAAAGAACTTCTCAAATCAGAAAAGTCGGCCAACATCTCAAAATGAGTTCATTCAACCAAAAACTATCTCAAGTATCTTTCAATCCGTCATAAAAATGCCCTATGGTGTCCATTAAACTTGATAAATATCAATATTACAAATCTCATAACCTTCTAGTCTCACTCACTCATGCATATACCTTTTTCTTTTTAAGAAGTAAATTGTGTATGACACTGTTCCTCTAAAAAAGTTGGAAAGCTATATTCTTTTTAAAAAGACTGAAAAGAAGAACTTTTCCCCTCAGAAACCCAAATTCTCAACGATCAGATGAAGAATCTTCAATGCTAGTTCAAGAGATGACGAGATCTGGGAACAAGATTTAATAAATAAGAGAAATAATTTTATTCGAATTATCTTTGAAATTTATTGCCAGATTTTCTTAATCAATTCACTCAAAAATCTTTCGTTAAAACATTGACAAGGTGCTTAATTAAAACAAAATTGAAAGATCTCTGGCTCAAAAAGCGCTTCAGAAACTCAAATATCTCCTTGCAGAAAGCTTCCTCTTTTTTCCTCTCTTTTACAAGACAAACTCTCCTCCTCAAACTTCTCATTCAATTGATGACTTTCAAATAAAAAACCAGTTTGTATAAAAAATCTTCTTTTTCTCCTTTTTAAAATCTGAAAAACTCCAGTTTAATGTTTATGCATTCAATCCATAAAACTCATCCGCTAAACTCCAATGAAAAAATCTAACAGCTGAGCTATTGTACCCTTTTTTCCTCAATAATCATTTACAGGCTTAAAAAAATTTATGAATCTTTTGGACAGTAAGGGAGTTGGTGGCCAAATTTCACATAATGAGTTCCTCCTCTTTTTCTCTCTCATTAATGAAGCACAATAGTTTATGGTTTGGCCCGTTTCATTCTCCTTTCAAGCGTCAAGGGATTGAAAGATCAGTTTTTTCACTGCCAAGGATAAAATAACTTTTTCATTTAGATGTTTTTCGAGCGAGACCACAATTTCAAATTAAATAAATTTTATTAGAATGGGTTTGTATGACTTCTAAAATTGGCCTTTTGAAACAGAGTTAACAAGCTTTCTTCTTCAACGATATTTCCTCCCAGCTTGTCTTCAACCCTTCTCAACGTATCGATTAACTTTGCAGAAAACAGTCTCAATAAATTCTTTATCCTTCTTTTTTAAGCTTATGGCAATGAGAGGCCATATCTTTTAGAATTAAAAAGCATAACATCAAAATTTCAAACAACAAAATAGCTCGGTTAGCAAACAAATTGCAGAAATTAATTAATTGTCGGAATTGATTTTTTTAATATTGTGAAATTCCTTCAGAGAAAAACTCCTCGTGGCCTTCTGAGCTGAGCTTTATCCTTTCCAAGAACACGATTTCGAACGAACCATTCTCAGGCCTCAATTGATGCTCGGGAAAACAAATTTACTTCATATTTCATATAAAAGCTCACAGAGAACGCAATTATTTTAAGACAACAAAACTCCACAAAACACTGATTCATTCAAACACCCACAAAACCAGAGAAAATTTGTAATATATTTTTTTAATGAAAAATTTTAATCTTAATAAACTTCTTCTCTTTCTATTTTCTTGTCATTTCCTGCTTTCAGAAGTTACTGTTACCAGCACAACCTGCCCCATTGAGAAGGAAGTTGCCGGCTCCTCTTGTTCAGTTTCACAAACCTTAACCAGTTCTGACTTTAGCAGTAAGGCATTAGCATAGTTTTCCCCCTCTAAAGGCTTCTTCTTAGTCTCTCCTGAAGCCACAGTAGCTTGTATTCACCAAGTCGTGGAATTGTTTGACCAATGCACTCAAGATCCAGATGTAGTTTATTTCCGAGCAGAGTAATAATTTATTAAAACCCCTCCCTCCTTACAAATCACTCCAATAGAGGGAAATATGATGAAATTAATTCTGAAACAATTTTGGAGTTTTTATGGTCAGGCTCAAATAACGAATTTCAAATGTACGCAGTGACTTCAACTTCAACCACTGTTGATCTAATTACTGCAGTTCCCAGCGTAAACATGCTTTTTTCAACAACACATCGTCTCATTACAAATTATTAGACACAACCGACTCAAGCTATATCTTATTTTGTGTGCTTTGATTTTGCCAATGGACAAGCTTCTGGAGGCATCAATACCCTTGACGGTCGGAGTGCAAGCACTCTTGCTGTTTCAGATTACTTATCAATTGGAACATTCAAGGATGTTGTTTTTTCCTTCTGCAATAATGGAACAGATTCATCCACTTGTGGTTTCTACAATACAAGGGTCTCTTTTCCAACGTCCCTTCCCATCAATCCATACCCGTATCTTTGGGGAATTGAAGGTAATGAGAAAGAGAGAATATTTTATGGAATGAACTTTGCCTAGCTAACATCATAAGAGAATATGAAGTGAACGAAAATACAGGCACGACCCTTAACGATGAGGCCAAGGGCAAAGATGCGACTTTTGGCTCGGGTTCTAACTCACCAGGCTGGTCACAAACAGTATTTCCTCCTTTCAGCTCAATATTTATAAAGTTAGAATTACGGTGTTTCCTTGACAAGAGCGAATCAATACATTACAATCCCAACCTTTACGATGCAAACTTCTGATCTGGTCGTCACAACTTCTTTTACAGTCAGTATGTGGATAAGATTCCAAGAAATCCCCACGACTTCGAGTTATATCATCCGTCGTTCAACTCATGATGTAACAATTTTCTCACTTCTGTCTCACTCACCCCTTATTCCGTAGCTTTCTGAAGACTTATTTGCATTGATGGTTGATTCGACTGGAAAATACCTCGTTAAAGTTGGGGCTGCAACATTTCAATCAATTTTTACAGCAGCCTTGTATTGGCAGCTAATTTCTGTCAGTTTCAGTATGCTATCAGATTACAAAACATTCTATGCAAGTATGGCATATAATAGTGTGATCTTTACTGGAACTGAATCGACATTCTCCCCTCTCACGACTGCTTTATCATTTTCATCAAATGATCAAATTCGTATTGGAGGCCCTACGGGTGTCGTGGCAACAGTGTATAAAATCAAAATTTACAGTCCTGGCTCACATCTCTATTCTTCCTGTAAAATGTCCCTCTCAGATCTTCTCTCATAAAATTTATTTCAAACAGATTCGTGCGGAAGCGATACAGCGACAACAACCTTCTCAATTGATTATACGCCTTATATGTATACATGCGATCAGGCTTGCTCTCAGTGTTATGGTCCGGATTCGACTGATTGTATATCCTGTTCCACCGCCGTCTCCGCCTCGTATGGGCTTTACAATGGCAGATGTCAATCTTGCCCTGCAAAAACCATAAAATCAGAGACATTATGCTCCAGTAATTTTTTTCATTCTTACTCCTCTCTCTTAATCTCTCAAAGGCTGTCCTGCAAATTGTGATGTCTGTTCTTCGATGAGCAATTGTACCAACTGCACTTCTGGCTACACCCTCACTAGCGCTGGACTTTGTGCTGCACGTAAGAATACAAATTTCCTGACCCTCAAAATTTACCCCTTCGATAGCAACGACTGAGACCTCTTTCACAAAGGGAGCTGTTTCTGCGACAAAAGGAGGAAGAACAGCAGCTGATGGAACCACTCAAATAGCTACAATAGCCAGTAATGGTGATCCTGTGGGAGTTCAGGCTCAGGTGAGTGGCAGAATCTTTATCAGCATCCAATATTTGAATATCACTTATTCTCAAGATGTGCTTACGATCTTGGCTGCCACTGCGGCGACTCCTGGGGAGGGAGATCCAGCGTATACCCCAGACATGCCAGACTCTGTCAAAGAGGATATTACTTCACGAAGAACTCCTTATGCGTTCGATAGATATGGAGTTGCATCAAGTTTTATTCTGAATTTTTGGAAGAAAATGATGCTACTTATCATCATCTTTGCAGTTGTCGTCTTGACTGCTGTAATCGAGTTTGCAGCAACCACATGGCAATGGAAATTCCTGCCACCAATGATCTTCGCCCTCGCAAGACAATTCCCACAAAGCTATTTATTATCGGAATTGTATAGTATGCTGGGAGATGTCGTCTTGTACTCCACTCTCCAATATAGAACCTTGCAATTCCGAAGCAAATCTGAATGGGCTGATTTCTTTGTCTCAATACTCTTCCTGCTTGCGGTATTTTCGATGCCATTCTGGCATTTCCGCTTTATTATGAAATATCGCAAAGCAAAAGAAACGGCTCATTTTAGAAAGAACAAGAGCGTTCTCACCTTCTTCCAAGAATCCAACATGGGTTTCAAGCTCTTTTTTGATGATTTCAAAGACACCTTCAAACGTCAACAATTCTTCTTGATGTTCTTGACAGGTCGAGATCTCATTTTTAGCTTGATCCTCACCACGATGTTTGATCATCCCCTCCCTCAAATGATCATCTGGCTTGCTCTCAATATTGGAATGATGATTTACCTTTTTCTTTATAAACCCTTCAAAAACCTTTTCAACCTTGTCCAACAAGTTTTTTACGAAATTCTCCTCTTTGTTGCTCTCATTGTCCTTCTCATTTTGATCTCATTAGACATGAGAAACTCAGCAGACATGACCACCAGAGATGTCCTTGGTAAAATCCTCATTTTTGAGAGCTTGCTCTTCTCTTACGGAACGATTTTGATTACTTGCTTGAAAATCCTCTTTATTGGCTTTGAAGCCTTCAAAGAATATAAAGCAAAGAAAGCCCAGGCAACTCAAGCAAAATATGCATCAACTGAAGAGATTCCAGCGGTTGAGGCTACCTCACCAGAAAACGAGGGAGAGATTGATATCTCACCATCAAATAGGCCTGAGCTTAAAGCTTCTGTTTTCAGCCTTGCAACTGAAGAACTCAATCATAAAAATCAGCCCTATTCCCATTCAAAAACTAGCTCAATACAAAGCAATGACAAAAGCAACCTGTTGCTTTTATCGACTCAAACTCAGTTTATACCGCCTGATTTGGAATCGAAAAAGACGATTAAACTCAAGAAATCAAAAACTCCTCATCCAAGTAATTTGAATAGGGAGAAGGATGCAAATGAGAACGATAATTCTGATGTTGTTGATAACTTGATGTTGAATTTTGCTCATGAGACCGATCCCAATACTCCAAATTATTCTTCAGCCAGCTCACCGGTAAAAGACTTTAAATTCATGAAAAATTAAAAGAAGAAGCAAATTGTAATTTCCTCTTTTTTGCAAAAAAAAATTTCAATATTCAGTTCATAAAAATCACTTTTATTGTGATGGGATGATTGATTAAGTAATTTTTTCACAATTTATTTTGTAAATATTCTCCGCGTTTATTTTTATGCTAATTTGAGTGAATCTTCATTTGATGTTGTTGAAGTCCTCAAAAGGAAAAATGTTCATCTCGATTTCAAGTTATGCTGAATTGAAGTTTTAAAAAAAAATTTGCAGCCATTTTTTCATGAAATTTTATCAAAATGATTTTGACTCTTTTCATTAAATTTTTGAAACCATCAAATTTGAAAAAGATAAAATATTGGAAACTCTCAAAGAGAAAGAAAAATTGAGCATGATGAAAAATTTGTTCTTATCAAAAATTCCTAAAGAAATTTTGAACTTTTGATTCGCACTTTTTTTGTTTAAAAAAATAAGTATCTTTACGAATTTTGTTGAGTTTTTTTTTGCTGAATTTTCTCAAAGAAAATCTCAGGCTTTTGTCTGAACCAATCTTTCCACTCTTGCTTCCTCAGCAAGAAATTGCATAATGAACTTAATTTCGAGAAAAACTCAAATAAATAAAGTTCATCAAAAGCCTCAGGGCTCATTACCTGAGCAGAGAATCTCAACATTATGAGACCCTTCCAGAAAGTTTCACCGTGTTTTCTCATAATAAAAGGGGGCATCTCGGGAACGAGTTGGCCTTCAACGACCAGCCTTATTCAAGAGAAAAACTATCCAAATGCTCAATAAGACAAAGAATTATGACAAAAAAGTTTCAAAGGAAGGGAAAATTCAAAGACCGAAAAGGTTTCTTTGATAATGGTTCTCAAAAACTAGATGCTTCCCCCAAGAGCACTTTCTTTTCCATTCAGAACAGTTAAACGAGTCTCATTTCTACTTAAATATCTAAGGATCGTTTCAATTCTTTATTTAAAAAATAAATTAAAACCCTAGAGACCCCAAGGCCTGATTTCTTCTCCTACTGGATCGAAAAGAATTGAGCGATACAGAGAAAGATAACCTTTGAAGAAAGGAATTGAAACCGAGCCTGTCAAATAAAAATTAGTTCTCTGGAATATCTGCTAATTTTATTCCACAATAGTTTAATTAATTTTTTTGAGATTGTCACTGAGAAAAAAATCTAAAACTGGATATTGAATTTAATGGCTTAAAATTATCTCTCGCTAGCCGATCTCTACTTTTTCAACAAACTCCTTCATTTCCAACTCATCCCCTAAAACCTAAGCCCCCGAGCAATGAGCTACCAAGAGCCATATTCAATTCCCTTCAAAGCTAACAGTATTGAAGAAGAATCCATTTAAAATCTTTATTCTCTTGAGAGTCCACTTCTTTACTTCTTGCAAACTCTTGAGAGTTCGATCTAGGTGTTAAGATCCCGAGAGCTTTTGTAGACAAAGCAGGACATTACAAAAAGTGCTTTTTCAATTAATTTTGATTGCTGAACTCAAAATTCAAAATTCAACATTAAATCAATCCACACAATAATTATGAGTTTATTCTATATAAAAAAACCATAGCAGCTATAGGTTTATAAAAACTTTCAATTCCTCTCTTTTGAAATCCTCAAAACTTCTCAGAGTTTTTCTCTCAAAATGAAGGTGCTACGTCTCTTTTTAAGTAGGATTGAGACTGGGGAGAGGTTTGTTGATTTTTGGTTGAAACACAATTGCAGGTCACTAAATAAAAATTAATTTGAAAATCTAGCGAGCCAGCACATTCTTACATTCCTTGAAATCAAATCAAGAGAATAAAAGTGCCTTAACTGCTTCTTTTTGGAATCCTTACTCACCTTTTTTCTTCATTCACTCAGAGAAGCCTAAAACTTCACATCACCCAGGAGGCCTAAATTTTACATCATTAGACTCTTTTAAGTTTCGCTGGTGACACAATGAGAAAGTCTTTGTCTATCAAATGCTTTCAATGGGTTCGAAATTAACTCTTCTCAACTCATCACAAAGAAAGAGAGGGAGAAAACCATCTTGAGGAAGCAATATGATTCTGTCAGTTTTGAATTTCGAAAGAATCCAAAATTAACCATACATATGCGAATAATTAAATATTAATCAATTAAACTGCCAGCAAGTGTGGCATTAAACTCAGAACAAAATCTTCCTTCTTCCCCTCTCTCTCATGCACTCATGCACTTTCAAAGGTGAACTTTTCGAAATAGATCTAAAACTTCTAAATTTTCTCAAGAATCTCAATCAAAATAATTGGTCAATAAACGCATTCATCCATCAGTAAGAAATCAAAGTTCGTCATGAATTGAATTGATCGCTTTCATTAGTTTAAGAATAGCAAATTTTATATAATCATTTAAATCACAACACTCAAGCTACAAATGAAAATTCTTTTAGCCTTGGTTTTTGTCTCCATACTCCTCCCAATAATAGATGCTACAGTCCAGTGTCCTTCTTCCACTACCATGCCTTCATCTGATTGCTCAACTCCTCAAGCCAAAACCATCAGTGATCTTGGCAGTATTGCGAATAAGAAAAATCTCCTGTAAACTTTTCTCTTAGTTCCCAGCGGAAGCAGACAGGTTTGCATCCATCAAAACGTCTATATGGACAGTGCATGCTCTCAAGGCTCTGATCTTTATTTCTTTCAAATTCAGTAATTTCGAAATTTACTTTGAAAAATTAATCTTTAAAGAGCAAAATATGATGGGACAAACTACAAAACTATTCTCGGATTAAAATGGTCAAGCTCCCAGTTGGTCATGTATTCATCCGATTCTAGTGGAACTGCCACTACTTTCGTCGCTGATAGCTTAGAAGTAATCATCCTCTCTTTCAAAAAATAACTCTCTTGACTAGACACAAGCAACTCAAAACGCTATTTCTTATGTGGCCTGTGTTGATTTTATTAACAGTGTTGCTTATGGAGGCTTTCATACACAACTTTATTCAAATACCAATTATAAAGCTATTTCAGATTATACGAATCTGGCTTCATTAGATGATGCAATCTTTTATTTCTGTCATGATGGGACAAATTCAGCCAAGTGCGATTTCTCAAACACAATTATCTCTTATCGAGAGATCCCTGCTTATTCTGCAGACACTTACTTATGGAGCCTCAATCGTAACGCGAACTTTTTCCCTTGTTATGAATCCTTCCAAGCAACTTTAATAAGATCATATGAAGCTAATGACGGGACTGGTACCGCCCTTGCTGATTCAGTCGGTGGTCAAGATGCAACCTTTGGTTCTTCCGGCACAGATGCACCAAGTTGGTCACAAACTGTATGATGTCTTTCTCTTTAAGTTCAATCTCACACAATAAATTAGAATTACGGTGTTGAGTTTACAACAGTTGATCAATACATTAAAATCCCAGCATTTACTCCGAGTTCTGCAGATTCCTTGGTGGCTGCCTCTTTTACGGTGACCTTCTGGCTTCGACTCAAGAGTATACCGACAGTCACTAGCTATCTCTTGCGTTGGGCTAATTCTGATGTAATAATTCTATGAAACTATTCAAGACCTGACCTCTCTAAATAAATAGCTTTCTCAAGATTTATTTTCTGTAACAATGGACAACATCTACGGGGCTCTTACACTCAAGGTTGGAGATGGTCCTAATTGGAACTATGGAGCACCAACTGTCAACCAATGGGCTCATGTTTCAGCATCACTGAGTCTCCAGCCAGATTATAAAACTTACTTTTACAGCCTCCTGTTGGATAGTTCAGGTTTGAATGGGAAAAGTTTCACTCCTTTGACAACAGCTCTATCATTTGCATCAAACGATCAAATCCTCCTTGGCGGAGTTCTTGCTACTGCGTATAAAATTCAAGTGTTTAGCCCTGGATCCCCTGTGTTTCTCCCTTGTAAAGCTTTAACCGTTTTTAAAAATCCTTATTTGCTCTTTTAGATGACTGTGGAACTGGCACTGCAATTAGAACTTTCGGATTATATGGCGAACCTTTTTATTATACATGTGAAAGCTCTTGCAGTACATGCTCAGGGCCAACTTCTTCAGATTGTTTATCTTGCTCCACAACTTCTTATGGAATTTATCAAGACCAATGTGAGACCTGTCCAACAGGAACTAGTTTGATCGACACTTTGTGTTCCAGTAAACATTTTTTAAAAAGATTTTCCCTCTCTAATATTTGCAGCTTGCTCCGCAAACTGTGACACTTGCTCGGCACCAAACACTTGTGACGATTGTTCTTCTGGATACACTACAGATAGCAATCAACTTTGTGTTCCAGGTTCTCCTCTTTATCTCTACTTCCCTCTTCTAATAATTTTAGTTTGCTCTTCGAATTGCGACACTTGCTCGGCGCCCAATACATGCGATGAATGCTCTTCTGGATATTCCCTCAACAGTACAAAGCTTTGTGCTGAAACTCCTTCGACTAGTCAGACAGAATTTGTTCTTGGAGCAACTTCTGCCACAAACAGCGGAAGAACAGCAGCTGATGGCACGACTCAAATAGCTACAAT